>Ga0302325_10015781_pt1 | contig 16041 bp, 15 predicted proteins | sample Palsa_T0_2_FD_201948 | JGI IMG/M metagenome (GOLD analysis project Ga0302325, IMG submission 201948) | Peat permafrost microbial communities from Stordalen Mire near Abisko, Sweden - Palsa_T0_2 | ecosystem: Environmental > Terrestrial > Soil > Palsa > Peat permafrost | place: Sweden: Abisko... | reverse complement strand
ATCCTTTTCCCGGCGGCTTCGCCGACCATGATCGAGCAGGACCGCGCGGCTTCCCCGTCGAGGTGCACCACGCAGGCACCGCACATGGCGTGTCCGCAGCCGAATTTGGTTCCGGTCAGATTAAGTTTGTCGCGGATCGCCCAGAGCAACGGCATCTCCGGGCTTACGTCGAGCTGGTGTGATTCGCCATTCACGTTCAGAGTGATCATGCCCCTCCCCCAATTTCTCTGCGGCCTTTGGCGCCTACTTTGGGCACGCCGTGCCGCCCGCCACCCAAACCTTCATGAGATTGATAAATTCTGCGTGGGGAATAGGAACCGGCTCAAGGCCCGGCCCAGGATTCCATCCCCAAAGAACCAGAGGCGAGCTCATGTGCTCCACCAGAGCTTCGGGGGATCGCTTTCCGTTGCGCGCCGAATCTTTCAGCGTGCGGCACAGATCTCCCGACGAAAGCCCCTGCCAAAGCATGGAAACCGGCGCCAGCGACCACTCCGGCGCCCCTGGAGTCCGCGAAGTGAGATTGTTGCTATCGTTGTGACAATTGCCGCAACGCATAGGGCCAACGCCGTGGCTGTCACCACCGCGAACTACATGCGGAATGTGCGTTCTGCGGCTGTCTTCCTGCAACGGAGAATTCAGCTGGTGACAATTCAGACAGCGCGGATGCTGAAGTACGGTAACAATCTTTCCCCAGGCCGCCAGGCTGTCGCCCGCGCCTGCGCTTTGAGTTTGGCCCCAAACCGCGCCGCCGGTGCCGAGCACGATAAGAAGGACGATCAGCAGCCCGGGCCGGGCACGCAGCCTTTGATTTGTCCGGTAGAGGTTTCGGTTTGCCATATAGCCGACACTTTGATCTGAACTTTGCCGACATTGTAGCCTAACGCGAAGACTGCGTGTTCCGAGTTATCTAACTTGGAGCCCTCGGCTCGATCTCGGCGTGGAGATTCCGAGACTAGGCTGAGTGGCGGCTTTCTTGCTTGACGACGCATGCGAACCTAGAAACCTGGGATCGCGACACCAGAAATTCCGGAGCCTAATTGTACCGATGCTAATGTCAGATTGTGCGACCGCTCGAATCATTTCGTCCCGATCCCAGCGTAAAGTAAAATGTAGCTCCCTTTTCAACTACGCCCTCAGCCCAGACCTCGCCACCGTGCTTTTGTACGATCCGCCTTACCGTCGCCAGTCCGACCCCACTTCCGGGAAATTCTGCTGTCGAATGAAGTCTCTGGAATGGTTGGAAGAGTCGATTGGCTGATCGTGGATCGAAACCGCTTCCATCGTCCTTCACAAAGAATACGGTTTGACTGTTCTTGCTGGCTTCGCCGAATTCAATGCGAGCATGATCGTGATGGGAAGTGTATTTCCAGGCATTCCGCAGCAAGTTGTCCATTACGATCCGCAGGAGCCGTGAATCGGCGAAGGCGTACGCCCTCATGGGCGCAACAAATTCGACCTTTCTATCAGGGGCCTCACGGCACAACTCCTCCAGGATGGAGCGAGCAAATTCGCTGAGATCAATCTTTTCACGCCGTATGGTGCTAGTGGTGACGCGAGACAGGTTCAGCAAATCATCGATCAGTTCAGACATTCGCCTGGCTGCCCCTCGGATGCTCTGCAGGGCCTCTTTGCTGGTCTCCCCAAGCCTATCGGCCTCGTTCTTCCAGAGCACATAGCTGAATCCATTCATCGTGTCAAGCGGAGCACGCAAATCATGCGATACCGAATAGGAGAAAGCTTCCAGTTCCCGATTGGATGATTCCAGTTCGCGGGTACGCTCCGAAACCCGCTCCTCCAGCTCGTCATGAGCCTTCTGAAGAGCATTGTCCCGGTGCTGAATTTCCTTCAGCATCTCATTGAACGAGTCAATCAAGACCGCCAGTTCATTCCGCTCCCTTGTGGGGGGCACCCTCACGCTGTAGTTCCTGTCCCGAGACACGGTTTGCGCTGTTTCTGCCAGCCGAATAATCGGCTGAGCCACAGATTTGCGGAAGGTGGACGAAATCAGCATCGCGACGATCATCGAAATCACCAATACGGAAAGTGCAATCAGTGCGTATCGTTTCAGTCTTCGATCGATCTCCCCCAAGTCGGCTCGTAGATAAACCATCCCGACAGGTTGTCCTTCCGATAAAATTTCGCGCACCAGAACCACGTGTTCCCTCCCGAAGCGGCTCAATTCGACCTCACCGGGGGGCAGCGTCGGAAGATTTAAAAGCTCATTTCCATTTTCCCTTGTGTACTGTGCGAACGGCCGATGATCTACAGTCAAAATGCCAGCCGAAGCGATGTTAGGCGAACTCCTAAGTGCGGAAAGGGTTTTGAATGCGGACTGAGGGTCGTTGAACAGGAGAGCCGAAACACTATTCGAAGCGATGATCTGGGCCTGTGCCGAGAGGGTCCGAACCAAGCTCTGGCGGAACGTAATCTGGTCATACGCGAAGAATCCCGCACAGGCGAGCAGCAACGCTACACCACTCACGAGCATATTCATCAACGTGAGCCTCGTCGAGATTGACTGCCTGTACTCTATCGCCATGTTAGCTTGCCGGAGCACCCTTCCCGATTACTCTGGTTGCCACCTTCAGCAATTCTGAACTGAGCGCCAGGTGTGACTGTTGGGCTGCGCCGAGGTTCACTTCAAATCGAATCTTCCCATCCTCGGTGACGAATGCAATCATGCCTCCCTGCTCAGCAAAATGTGGCATGTCGCTCACCGTCAGCACATCCAAACGTTGGGCGGCGACGAGAATAGACCCTAATCGTTTCTGCTCCGACGAACTGATAAACAAAATGCTGCATGATGTTGCTTCGTCGACTCGTGAAAGTTTGCTTACAGTGATTTTCCTGCCACCAATGCTCTCCCCTGCCACCGTTGAATCGAGAACGGCTCCGAATGGGTCTTTCCCAAGGACACAGATATTGAGCGAGTCCGGGGTCGATGCTCGATCCCCTGGCCAGGTAATAAATTTCCCGAAGTTGTACAGGTACGCTGCTTTTACCTGAGATTCAGTAGGGCGCACTTCCTGCGCACCGGCTGTTGCCGCGAATAACGCCAAGAGGAGGGAAAGAGGCCACACAAGATGCAAGACGGAACTGTGAGTCTTCTGGTCACGCAGAATGTGCCTGGCGAGAGGTCGGTGTTTCGCGTGCGGACAACCAAGGACCGGGGTCTTCATCTCTTCCACATAATTTGGCCGTAAACGCTCCTCTTAATTCCCACATTGGGACCCGGATCAGATCCTCCATACTCGAAATGGTAGGGTTGGTAGAGATTTTGTCCGACGACGGATAGCTGAAATTGCTGGCTCAGGTGCCATGCCAAGCGAGCATCCGACGTGATGTATGCGTGAACTGGCAACGCTGGCAGGGCGCTGACATAACGATTCGTAAAATCAAAGCTGAAATGCTTCGCGAAATCGACATCGGATTCCAGCGTGGCTTGGTGCCGCGGACTGGAGCCTTCCACGATGGGGGCAGTGCCGATATCCAGTGAATTGGTCCCCCGCCGCAAGTCCATTTGTAGAAAGGAATACGCCGCCCGCAGTCGCCAGAAACTCAGTGGCTGCCATTCCGGAGCGATCTCCACCCCTTTCGTGGTTCCCACGAGGCCGTTGCCGAACTGTGCGGGAAGAAGCAGGTGAGTGGGTGCCGGATTGGTCTCGACAAACGGGGATCCTGTGATGTCTTCGCTGAACAGATCACCATAGTGGTTGAAAAATGATGCTGCAGCGAAGTAGAACTTACGAGCCAGCAGGCAGCCGTAGCCAAGCTCGTACCCATTCAGTTCTTCCGGTCGGAAATGAGGGTTCGGATTAAATCGTGCGAAGAATGGCAAGCCTCCGGAGGAGATGCCAATGAAGCCAGCAAGAGAGAAGTTTTCTTCAGCATCAGAGGGAGTTCGGACCGCGTGCGTGAAAGCGGTCCACAGGCTTTGCTTTTGGGTTGGCGTCCATAGCAGGCGGGCGCTTGGTTGCCACTGCAACCCGGTGAAATTCGTGTGGATTAGTTTCGTTCCCAGTGACAGTGTAAGGCGGTTTTCCACCAGCCCAACTTCATCCTGAAAAAAGGCAGTTAAGAGATTGTCGGTTCTTTTCACCGGCGTGAAGGTGAGACCGGAGACTACCACTGGATTGTCTTCGTGCGTGAAACGTAATCCTCCTCCCCAGGAAATCTGCTGGTGAGCGGGAAGACGAAAGCGATCCAGAAAGTCGACATCGAAAGTATTCTCATAATCGTCGAAGTTCGCCTGCTCGCGGCTGGTGCGATTGTAATAAGCCTGAAGCTGGGTGTCTTTCCCCTCGCTCAGAACTCTTTGCCAGCGCCCAACAATATCTCCTCCGGAAAGAAGTGCGGCTTTGTCGATGGTCTGTGAGTAGGGTGGCGCGTAGGTGGTAGCGACGACACTCTGTCCTGCTCCCTCGTCGTAGATGTCCCCTTGGAGCATGAAGCCGTCACGATCACTCTTCGTCCAATCTGCTCGGAAGCCTCCTTGTACCGCTCGCCAGGCGTCGAAGTTCTCGCCATCCATATGAAACTCGGGACCTCGGTCAAACCCCAGCGCATATACGCGGTAATCGAAGGTCTTGCCGTTGCCGCCGCCATACCGCGCATTAGAGAAACCCTGATCTACGTTGCCTCCACCTGCATCGACCAAGGCACCGTGTGTGTCTTTGCTGGCTTTGGTAATGATATTGATAACGCCATTCACAGCGTTCGGCCCCCAGATGGTGCCACCGGGACCACGGATAATTTCAATACGCTCGACATCCTGCAACATGACGTTCTGCACTTCCCAATACGTCCCCGCAAGCAGCGTCGTGTAGACCGTGCGGCCGTCGATCAGCACTAGAATGTTTCGGGTAAGGTTGCTTCCGAAACCTCGAATGCCGACTGACCATTGGTGGCTGTCGATTTGTGCTACCTCCACTCCCGGAGCCAGCCGCAATGCCTCGGGAATCGTGGTCGCTCCTGAATTCTGAATGTCTTCATTCGTGATCACGTATACCGCTGCTGGAGTTTTCCAGACCTCCGTTGGCTGTTTGGAGACGGTCGTGACCTCAATATTGCCCAGTTGCTCGAGCGTAAGCTCTTTCAGAGGATTACCAGATTGTTGGGCAGCGTCGGAACTGGCGGCCGGGATCGAGGTAAGCAAAAGCGAAAACGTCACAGCCAAAAAAACATTGCGCCCCACCGGTGACCAAGGTTTGGTGCTCGGCATCTTCATTGATCAAGTGGTGTTCTGCTGCGTGTCAGTGGAACGACCAACGAGCCGTTGGACTTCACGAACCAGGTCCTCGGGTTGAATCTTTCCCTTCTGAAACCACGCATTCACCAATGAGGCTTCACCCGGCAACAAGCCGAAACCGGACAAAACGATGATCGGAACCTTGGGGCGCTGTCGCTTCATTTCCACCGCGATTTCCGTGCCCTTCATGCCCGACATCCAGTAGTCAAGAACTACCACCCCTACATCTCTGGCGCGAAACAATTTCAGAGCTTCCGTACCCGACTGAACACCGAGAAATTCAAAACCCGCTTGTTCAAAAAGCATCTTGCGCAGCATTAACTGCGAGTCTTCGTCATCTACGCACAGCACCACAGGCCGAGTTGGCGAGTTCATCGCTTACCCACGTTGCTCAAAGTTGAAGAAGACGAGACGCCAGCCCCGACAGGAAAAGCAAACCAACACATTGTAGGCTCGAAGCCAGAGTTCCCTCTATACAGGGTTCGCTGTACGTCGACAAGTTTTATAGGCTCTGCCACCGAATCACCGATTACGGGCAAGGGCACTGGCGATAGCTCCAATGATCAGTTCCGGCTCTTTCCCTTTTTGAACAAAGCCGTCCACAATGGTTAGCAAGGTTTGAGGGACATCCGGGAACCCAGACACAAGGACAACTGGAACAGCAGGATGCGTGTGCTTCAATTCCTTAGCCACCTGCTCCCCAGTCATGCCGGTCATCATGTAGTCGAGCAGGACCAAATCGACGCTCTGGCCCTCGGAGAGCATCTGTAATCCGTCCGCACCCGATAACGCCGTGATTACGCGATAGCCATGAATCTTTAGAAGCAAACTGCGGGATTTCAGCGTTTCTACGTCATCATCAATACAGAGAATAGTGGTGGGGCGAGACGCATTCATTGTGCGTTAGCAACTGAATTCCTGAGCGCTACCATATCCTATCGCATCACTGGAAGACAAAGCTTAGACTGAGTCTTCCCACCGGCGTACGGTCCCCTGCTGCTACCGTCCTCGAAAGTCCTGAGCTCCTGCCATTTCCAAAAGCAGGCATTCGTCCGACTACAGATTCGCCGATGCCGATGGCGGATCAGGAATTCTCTTGCCTTCTGCTTTCTGTGAATGGCTGTGGATATTGGTGGAAGATGTTAGAAGATATTAAAGAACGAATACTTGACAGCAATCTCACCAAGGCATATTTTTCAACAAATCGATACTGCGTGTCCGGGTTCCTCAATCGCGCGCCCGCCACCTCCGATTGCGAAACCATAAAGCGCCGTGATGGGTTCCAGATTGCTTTCGATTCAGGTTCAAAGAGGACCGGTCCCAATTCTTCAGGTAGTGTGGGGTCTTTGTGCGCAACCGCGAAGATGTTCGACACGCATAAAAATGGTCTTCCTACGTAAGAAAGGAGGCTTCCTAGCCCAGTGTTGACCCGGGAGAGAACAAGCGCTCCGCCCGCTGCGCGCGGCCCATCGGCGCCCGAACCCTTTCTGGCGGCGGAGGCGCGGGTGCGCGAACTGATCGATGGAAAGCACTCGAAAGCCGCTGTCGAAACCGCGAAAGAACTGCACAAGCGCCATCCTACGCCGAGCTCGGAGGCCTTGCTGATGGACGCCTATCAAGCGCGCATCCGCAGCCTGATGGAGCACGGCATGGCGATGGAGGCCAGGTCGCTGTTGAACTTGGTCATCGAGCGGTTCCCTTCGGTAGGTACGAGGTGGGAACAACTCGTGCTCGAAGTGCGCATGCAGGAAGGGAATTTGGACGAGTTTGTTGCGCCTTTCACCGATCCGAACCTGAATCCGTTCGTGCGCGAGAAGATAGAGACGGTGATACGGCAACGAGTATTCGACCTGACCGCTCTTGCCCAGGTTTCGTCGCTTCCCCCTGGACACGGTTTGCGGGAAGCGGCTAAGGCGCTGACGGCTGCCCTGAAGGCGGTGACCAGCCGGCCCGCCGATGAAGCCGATTTGTTCCTGCCGCAGGTATCGCGGCGTAGTCCACTGGGCTCGTGGAAGGCATTGATCAATGCCATCGCGGCTTTTTACCGTCGAGATGACACGAGTTGTCGCAAGTGGCTCCAAACCGTTAGGTCGGATTCGGTTCCCGCCCGCCTGGTGCCCGTCTTGCAGGTAATGTTAGGTTCCGAACGAGGCGCCAGCCTCAGTTCTGCTGCCGCCCAGAACTTGGTCGCCGCGATCGGTGCAGGCGAGGAAGCTCTCCGCCAGGCTCTCGCCGATCTGGAAGCGGCATTGGCGGCCAAGAAGCAGCCGCCGATTCTCGAAGGGGCGCGGGCTGCGATGTCGGCCTGCGAACGGTTTCGTCCGGATCTGCGCGACCGGTTGCGCCAGTACATTTCGGTGCGCTGCATGGTAGCGGGCTTTCGCCCGAATCAGGTGCGCCGTGTGCTTGGAGGGACGCCGCGAAACGACGCCCGCTGGTACCAGCTGATAGCCACGGCCCTTGAAAGCTCTGGCTGCTTGGAGAGTTTGGCGCACTCCCTCATCGCCTGGGAGACATTTCGAGCCGTCGCGCTCGAAGAGAAGTGGTTCGCCGCCAAGAGCTTGGAAGACGGAGTTTTGTTGCTGCACATGGCAGGGTTGTCTGCACGCGTGCCGGCGGACCTGGCCGAGGAGTTCCTCCTGCTGGAGGATCCGGAAGACTCGGTTTCGCAGGCAGAATTGACCCCTCGCCAGCTATTCTCGCCAGACGTTCTCTACGAACGGGCTTGCGCCGCCGATCCGCACAGCGAGGCCTTTCAACTCTGGCTGGACTGGGCTAAGAAGCAGCGCGACTGGAGGGCGGCAGATCAGATAGCCGAGCGCTGGCGACAGGCGTGTGAAAAGGACGTGGTCCCGCTGCTGTGGCTGATGGAGTCAAGCGAGAAACGCGGTGCCTACCAGAAGTCGCTTAAGTATCTGCACCAAGCCGAGCAACTGGACCGTCTCAACCCGGAGGTCCGAAAAGCCAGACTGCGGCTCCTCCTCGCAGACGTTCTGCGCCACTTTCGTCAGCGTAAACCTCACTTGGCCAAATCAGGAATCGAACGCATCGAGTCCTTGCTCGAACCCGCCGGGAGCTTGGCGGCTTTCACGAGCGCGCTTCGCAGGGTTTGCGCAGCACTCGAGAAAGATCATGACGCGGTGCGCCGGCACAGGGCGGAGGCGGAGGGGCACCTAGGAAATCCCGTTGCTGCCTACGTTCTTGACCGTGGCATCATCGACGCGGCTGTTGTCGCGCCCGAGGAAGCCCTGCTGACTCCGCTCGACCTCAACTCCTATACCGGTGGGACGCTCGTTAAAGGTTTGGCCAAGGCTTGTCTGTTAGGCGATTCCGTCGGCATCCCTGCGGCAATTCCGGAGAACTGGAAGGACCGGCTGAGGGCTTGCTGCATGGATCCCGCGATCGCCCTCGATACCGCCGAGATGCTGGTGCTGGGCGAAGCTGCAATTCGCAGCCAGGCCCCCGAACTGGCCTTTGCCGTGTCGGTGCGAGGCCTGGCAGGAGGTGTGGCCGACTCCAGGTTTCTCTTCCTGCGAGCGCGGTCGCTGCCGCCTGGTGTTTCTGAGAGACGCGGCGATTGCCTCTCTGCCGCCCTCGCACTGGCGCACCGCGAAGGCAACAAAGACCTAGCTGGAAAATTGCTCGAGGAATTGCGTGGACGCCCGGGCAACATGTTTGAGCGGGACGATTTTCTTGCCCCTGGGCCCGAGGGGTACTCGATGGAAACGGGATTCCTAAATCAGGTCTTGGCCGACGAGAGAGCGCAGAAACAGTACCCGATGCTGGCCCGCCATGTCCCAGCTTCTGGCGGTATCGCTGGAATTCCAGTCAACCGTGCCAAGCACGCCTTCTACGAGCCCGAGGAGTTCCCGGAGGAAGAGGAAGAGGAAGAAGATCTGGCCGATTTCGAAGATTTCCTTACGAACCTGCCTCCGAAACTCCGCCGTGAGCTGACCTTGGCCATCGCCCGTGGCGCCAGTCCCGAAGTGATCTTGAAAGGAATCCTGTCAGGCCGCTCGCGGGAGCTTGGGCGGGAGCTTGAGTCGTTGCTCAAGATCCTGCCTCCTGAACTGGCCAGGGAGATCAGGAAGGCCATAGCGGATGGGGCCACTGCGGAACAGGTGCTGAACGAGATCGAGGCCGCGGTTTCTCACCACGACTCGGGCAAGACCGCGGGGCAGCGGCAGATGCGAAACAAGGGGAAATCCGAAGCAGGGCGGCCGCAACAGGGAAGCCTGTTCTAAAGGATAACGGAATGGAGAAAACGAATTTACTAGCCGACCCATGGGAGGTATTGGGGGTCGCCCGAGAGGCGGGCGATGAACAGATACGGGCGGCGTATTTGCGCAAGCTCAAGCAGTTCCCGCCCGATCGCAATCCGGCCGAGTTTGAGCAGGTCCGGGACGCCTACGAATTGCTGCGCGATCGACGCCAGCGCTTCCGATACTTCCTGTTCTCGACCGATCCGCTTGCCCCCTTGGACTCGGTCTTTGGGAGCGTTTCAAGTAAGAGGAACTTTGTCGGGCCGGAGCCCTGGTTGGAAGTATTGAAGGAAAAATAAATCGGAATGGGCATAAACCGTGTTGACTCCCCCCGCGACTCTGTGCAGGAAACCCGCGAAGCCATTTTGCGTGGGTTCGAGAGCTGGCTGGATAGTGCGCTCGCTGACGAACAGCCGCTACCGGGCTTAGCCGCGGACCTACTGACAGCCATCGAAAATGGAGAGCCTCCTCCGCCTATCGAGGGCGGCTGTGACCTGTACAGCTTGTGGTCTGTCGTGGCTGCGCTCAGGCGGGAGGTCAAGCTGCAAAGTCGGACCTTCAAGCAAGTAAACGATACGCTGGCAGAGCTGAAGCAGACGGTGGTCGCCTCGCTCGGCGAGGATTCTTCCCCCGGGCTGGTGGAGGTAAAGCAATCAGAAGCGGATGCAGCTTCGGCAATTCATGAACGTCGTCCAGAAAAGCGACATATCGATCTCCTCCTCGATCTACGCGATCGCTTCGAGCGCGGCCTCAATGCCGCGCGTGCAGCCGGGCCGGGGTTGGCCGCCAATGCCCACCGTCCCTGGTGGTCGCGTTGGTTCGCCGCGGAGCGTGAGCGGCAGTCCCATGCTCAGCAGGTTCTGACGGCGCTCGAGAAGGGCTACACGCTGACCATCGATCGCCTCGATCAGGCGTTACAGGATTATCAGCTCAGCCCCGTCCTCTGCGAGGGCAAGGAATTCGATTCCCATCGGATGACTGCCGTCGAAGTGGAAGAGACCGATTCGGTGCCGGAGGGGACCGTGGTGGGCGTCTACCGCACCGGTTATGAGTGGGAGGGGGAGGTTTATCGTCCGGCTCAGGTCAGGGTTGCGCGCAGGAAATTGAGTGAGCGGGAACTTGAATAACTGGGTACGTCACGGTCGTAATTGGATCGAGCGCTCTATCAACCTGGGAATTTTGGCGGTCGAGGCCGCGCCAGCGCTCGAGGATTTGAGGCGGTTCTGAATTTGTCAGTGCTTGATTCACGATTGCCGTGTGCCGACCACCGGTGACGCGGGCGAGAAGGACACTAGAGAACATGAGAATCATGGAGAGAAAAAGCTGATGAGCGATCTTATTGTAGGCATTGATCTGGGCACCACAAATTCCGAGGTGGCAGCCTTTGTGGATGGCCGAGTGCAAGTTCTCGGCTCCGGCAAGAGCAACATCCTGCCTTCGGTCGTAGGCCTGTCTAGTTCCGGGGAACTGCTGGTGGGCGAGCGAGCGCGCAACCAGTTGGTTGTTTACCCGGAGCGAACCGTGCGCAGCATCAAGCGCAAGATGGGGAGCACCGAGACGGTAACGCTCGGCGACCGCCACTTTACCCCGCCCGAGATTTCAGCCCTGATTCTGCGAGAACTGGCGGATTGGGCGTCGCGCAGCGTGCGGCAGCGGATCGAGAAAGCGGTGATTACCGTTCCCGCATACTTCTCTGACGTGCAACGCCAAGCCACCCGCGAAGCCGCAGCCCTGGCAGGACTGGAGGCAATCCGCATCCTGAACGAACCGACCGCGGCCAGCTTGGCGTATGGCGCAGGAGCCCGGCACACAGCTATGGTCTATGATCTCGGGGGCGGTACGTTTGACGTGTCCATCGTTGCCTTGGAAGGCGACATTACTGAGGTACTGGCCAGCCATGGCGACAACCATCTCGGCGGCGACGACTTCAACGATCTATTGGCGGAGCATTTGCTGGCTGCCTTCCAAGCCCAGCACGCGATTGATTTGCGGCAAGGGTCCTCTGCCGCCCGCGCGCGCCTCTGGTGGGCGGCCGAAGAGGCCAAGAAACGCTTGAGTGTTGAGCCCGAAGTCACCATCCGCGAAGAAGCACTGGTCATCGAGAAGGGCAAGCCGCTCCATCTGGAACTGGAAGTCACCCGGGAACAATACGAGGCGATGATCCGACCGCTGCTCGAGAAGACGCTCGAAAGCGTCTCCAAAGCTCTGGCCGATTCCCGCAAGAACCCGGCGGAGCTGGACGCGATCCTGCTGGTCGGCGGCTCCACGCGCACTCCCTTAGTTTCCCGCCTGCTGCATGAACGCACCGGTCTCGTGCCGCGGGAGGAAATTCATCCCGACCTGTGCGTAGCCCTGGGAGCTGGTGTCCTGGCTTCACGGCTGGCGGGGCAAGAGGTCGATCGGGTGCTCGTCGATGTCTGCCCCTACTCGTTCGGCGTATCCTTTCTCGGGGAGCGTGGCGGTGTTCCCTACCCCCACTGTTACAAGCCAATCATCCGCCGGAATACCCCTTTGCCGCTGACTCGTACCGAGCGCTTCTATACCTGTGTTCCGTTTCAGGAGCTGGTCGAAGTTTGCGTATACGAAGGCGAGGACGAAGATGCCCTCAACAATATTCTGGTGGGCAATTTCAAGGTGAAGGACTTGAAGAAGCTCGCCGATCCGAGCGAGGTTCTCTGCCGCATGAGCCTCGACCTGGACGGCATTTTGCACGTGACCGCCCTCGAGAAATGCACCGGCAAATCAAAGCACATCACCATTGACCGAGCGCTCGAGAAAAGGAGCGAGGCTGAAATTGCCGAAGCGCGTAAACGGCTGGAGGCTCTCTACTCGAGTCGCATCTTCGAAGGCGCCGAATCGGAAGAAGATGCATGGCTCGACGAAGAACTCGAAGAAGAGGCAGAAGAGTTGGAGGAGGCCGGAACCGATGCAACCTCGGAGAAGGCTATTGCTACGAACGGCGTGTGGCCCGAAGTTGCCCGCGAAGCATCCGAAGTAGTGGAACGTTCGCGCCAGTCCCTGGAACAAATGCACGAGGAAGACCGCAATGAAGTCATCGATCTCACCACGAAGATCGAAACCGCGATTGCTGCCAAGGATGAGAAGGTCCTAGAACACGCTACCCAACAGCTCTCCGAACTGTTGTTCTTTGTGGAAGGAAAATAGTTGAACGATAACGGTTCGCAACTGGCCCCGGACGGCACGTGCCCGGTATGCGAGGCCCGCTTTCGCGGGGTCGCAATCTGCCCGCGGTGTGGGGCCGATCTGATGCCCATGATGCTTCTAGCAGCCCATGCCTATTCTCAGCGGCAGTCTGCGCGACAGTCTCTTCGGGCGGGAGACGCGCAACGTGCTCTGGCTGCCGCCGAAGCGGCTCAAGAACTGCACGCTACCCCGCAGGGGCGCATTTTAAAGGCAGTATGCGATGTGGCGATCCGTGCCGCACGGCCACAGCCGTCTGCATCGTACGCTCCGATGGAAAGAAGAGACGACGCCTCGAGCAAGCGGCGGCGGTCCGAGATGCGGTTGCGAGTGTCTTTGAAAGCTCTCTGCTTATCGGCAGCTATTCTGGTCCTGGTCACTGCGTATATGCATTGGGGCCGTCATCGGCGCACCTAATCCCATAATTTTTATGCCAATCCGCGGCGGTCCGGATTTGGCTTGAGCGGCTCAAACCACGATTGTCATCTTCGTTTTCGTTCGCGGGATACGATAGGGCGAACCCCTCGAACCGTTCCGACAGGCCAAGGGACCCGCCATAGTGACTCAACAGCGTCAGGCAGCCTGCGCATATCGGCGATCGGCGCAAGCCAGGAGAGCCATCATTTCGTCCAGCGTAGCGATGTCGAAGTCTCGCATCGAACTGGCATGCTCCAGCCTCTCCTGCACAGATCGACGGGGATTAAACAACTTGAGTCGAATGTCGTGGTCGTGAGCCCATCGCTCGAGGAACAGGAGCATGCCCAGACCTCCGCCTTCGATGGCAGTGACTTCCGAGAGATCGAGAACAATGATTCGGGCATCGCTTTGTAAGTTGACCGCTTTACGTAATTCGATAGCGGCGTCGCTCTGGACAATTCGGCCTTCGCACTCAATTACCGCCATTTCGCCGATGTTTTCAATATGGATAGTCATATTCTTCTCCACCCTTGAGTCGCTTGGTATGACTGCACGTCTCGAGCCATTGATCTATTGATCTGCACCTTGTGTTTTGTGGGGGTGGGCGGCTGATCGGTCGCGGGTACCGAGAGTTTTTGACGAGGGACCAGGAAAATTTGGGCTACGGCAAATGCTGTATCTCGTGCCGGGAGAGTACTAATTTCACCTTCTCCAGGCGCATCACCGGTTGCAACGAAAACCGTCGCGTGCGGAGTCAATTCGCTTCCATATCCCCGCCTACCGCGGTCGCTGGGAAATTCCAAAAAATGGCGCCCTATGATTTGGCCCGGGACACAGGTCACAACTTCGGAATTCAGCTTGATTGTTCATCTGTTCATCCATCCAACTTAGACACAGACTTCCACTCATCGAACAAGGTGCGTTGCTCGGACGCTTACGCTTGATTGGCTTGATTCACCCTGTCGTGCGTATCGCAGATGCTCACGATACCTTGCGCCAGGCAGGACCTTCCCCTGATGTTGCAGTTCCGCGTCCGCCTTGGCTTCCTTCAGGAAATGGATTTCGGGCCAGGAAAATGTATTGAGAACGGTTGCGTCTAAGCCCCAGGTTTCGCGCGTAGCTGCAATGTCGCGCTGAAATGCTCCCACTGCTGCTTCTGCTGCGCCATAAATGCAATGAAGCGCGGGTCGTTTTTCAGGTTACCCAACTGAGCGTCGCCGTCAAAGAGCGGATAATCAGGGAAGCCCTCATCGGCGGTCACTTGTAACCATTTCAGCGCCTGCTCTGGCACCTTCATCAGAGCGTAAGCGGAAGCGATGTTATAAGACGTGTGATGGAAGGATGGAAGTGAGCGTAACCACGGCCGATCTCGATAGCGTTCTGAATCGTGGCTTCCGCTTCGCTGTTCTTGCCAGCCTTGGCCAGCATCACGGCTTTCACGCTGGTGACCATCCCGCCCTTATCTGTCGAGTGGTCTTTGAAGGGTAGGCCTCGCCCATGCCGCCACGCCCGAGTTTCTTAATGATGCGGTAATGCGAGATGGTTTGGCCGATCACTGGAGCAGAATCCTACGTCTGAGAAACGGGCAAGTCAATGAAAGCCGGGGAGTTGGCCGGACCTCAAGCACTCATGGACCAAGCCAGAGGGTTTTGAGTGCATTCACAGTACGTACATCCGAAGCATCCACCAGACAAGGAATATCGCGACGATGGCCCCCGCGATATGAACGATCCAGTCGCCAGCTGTTTTCGGTTTCCCAAAATTGAACATGCGGCAATGGTAGCAGTCCCCGCGATCTCAATGACAGAGCTCTGAGTGAAGTCCTGGTAGGTTAGGTCGATGTTTCTGGTTTGCGGGAAAGAGAACCAATGAGCGTTTATGAGCACCAACGCAAATCGTTTTGAATGCGGCTCTGAACCGACTGATCTTTTATAAACGTATCCATCCATTTTCGAATTCCGGCGTCCGTAGCGCAACGCGTCCGCGATTGCTAAATGAATTAGAACCATTCTGCCGGCCTATTTGGGTAATCGAGCTTAACGTGATGGCCGCAAGGATGGCTTGGCACGGTGGTGCAGTTTGACTCGCCCCCTCCCACGGCGTTACGTTGCCAGCTGGCATGCTTCGAGTCCTGCAGTCTCCGTCGGCGGCACAACGGATCGCAGCCGCAACTGAATTCATCCGGTCTTTCGCTGCGGCGACTGAACTGCTCCTTGTCGGCTCGTCTCGTGAAGCCGTCGATGACTTGGTCCGGTTCGCGCGTACGAGCGGTGCCACTTTCGGACTGCATCGCTTCAGCCTCACGCAGTTAGCAGCTCGGCTGGCCATAGGCAGGCTGGCTGCAGCCGAAATTGCCCCCAGCTCCGCAGTCGGAGCGGAAGCATTGGCCGTGCGTGCAGCCTACGAAGCCGCGACTCGGAACGAGCTACCCTACTTTGCTCCGGTTGCTAACTTTCCGGGTTTCGGACGTGCGACGGCTGCCACGATCAATGACTTGCGTTCCGCGGGTATTCCCGCGGAAAGACTCAAAAGGTTGGAGGAATCCGGGCCTGACAACGCCGCGCTCCTAGGACGGTTCGAGGAGCAGATTGGCGAGGTATCGGTCGGTGACCGCGCAATCCTCCTCCAGACTGCCCTGGAAGAAGTCCGCGCCGGCGCGGATTTCGCCAGGCATCCGCTGTTGTTCCTGGATGTCCCCATCCACTCGGCGATCGAGAGAGCATTTTTCGTGGAGTTGGCGTCCGCCGCAAAAGACGTACTGTTTACCTGTCCTACCGGAGACTTCCGCACGCTGGACAATCTAAAGATAGTTCCCGGCGTTCAGGACAAAGCTGCACCTGTCGTACCCGGGGATTCGAGTCTCGCGCGGCTGGGCTTTTATCTTTTCTCGGAGACAACTCCACCGGAAGGAGA
>Ga0302325_10015777_pt1 | contig 16042 bp, 11 predicted proteins | sample Palsa_T0_2_FD_201948 | JGI IMG/M metagenome (GOLD analysis project Ga0302325, IMG submission 201948) | Peat permafrost microbial communities from Stordalen Mire near Abisko, Sweden - Palsa_T0_2 | ecosystem: Environmental > Terrestrial > Soil > Palsa > Peat permafrost | place: Sweden: Abisko... | reverse complement strand
AGTCCAAGTCTTCTTTCGCGGCATCCTTTACGCTGCTGTACGCCGTAAATGCGCCGGCTCCGCCGGGAAGCTGGACGCCGAGCTCCCGCGCCAAATCGAGCGCCAGTCCAACGTCCTTATGCATCAGCCGCAGCGGAAAGCTGGGCGTGTAATCTTTCTTCAGAATCAGCGGCCCCTTGATGTCCAGCAGCGGCGCGCGGCCCATGCTGGACTGCAACACCTCGAACAGTTTTTCTCCGGCCACGCCGCCGGCCGTCGCAAGCGCGATCGCTTCCGCCAGGGCGTCTACCTCCAGCGCCAGAATCAGATTCATGGCCAGTTTCATGGTCTGCCCCGCACCGGTCGGTCCCACGTGGAAAAACTTTTTGCCCATCGCATCCAGCACCGGCTGAACACGCTCGATGACTTTCGCGTCGCCGCCGATCATGAAAACCAGTTCACCCTTTTTTGCACCCCAGTCTCCGCCGGTAACCGGCGCGTCCAGAAAATCGGCTTCGCGCTCGGCGCACGCCGCCGCCACCCGGCGCTCCAGTTTGGGCGACACGGTGCTCGAATCGATCAGCACGCTGCCTTTGCGCAGACCCTCGAGCGCGCCCCCCTTACCCCACAACACCCCTTCGAGCGCTGGGGGATCGCTGACCATGGTCAGTAAAATATCCGCCAGGCCGGCGACGTCGAATGGTGTCTCCGACCACGTCGCCCCCTGCTGCACCAACTCATCGCCGCGACTCCGCGTCCGATTCCAAATCACCACCGGGAAACCAGCCTTCAAAAGATTTCCCGCCATGGGTTTGCCCATCAATCCCAATCCAATGACGCCGACCGTGGGTTTCATTCCATCCTCCGCGCCCCAGAATATCAGGTAAACGCGCGCGACAAAGCATTCCCTTCGATTCGCTGCATCGCAGCAGGCGGAATCCATCCAGGAAAGGCCGCAAAGCAGAGGATAACGAGGGGAGTGGCTTAGACTTCGATTACTTCGGGGATTTTTCTTCCAGCGAAATCAGGAATCCGTAGGGAATTTCCACGCGAATAATTTTTTCCTTGCCGCTATCCACGAAGCGATCTTCCACGTAAACGGACACTCCGGAGTCCGAAGCGAGCGCCCCACTGGCGGAAAGCTGAACGTCGCCGGCACGGTAAAGCACATGCACGTGTTTCCCAAGCAAGGAGTGGTACCGAGACATGACGCAATTCTGCTGACATCCTCGTGGCTTTTCAATAGTACCCCGTTCGGTGTCTTTATCAACTTCTGGGATACTGACGATGTAGTTAATTATGTGAGCCGTGAACACCGGGCAGCACGGCAACGGCGCCCTGGGGCACGGCCGAAACGTCGCTGATCCGCAAATCCGCGGACAACATCAGCACCGCCGGCGTCACCGCTCCAAAAACAAGCACCGCATAGACCACCGGAAGCGTCCAACCCAGCGCCGACCCGCTCTGCGCCGAGTGCGCACCCAGCCACCAGCTTATAGCTCCCGCCACCAATCCCACGACCACTGCGAGATTGCGGCTCCCACTCGCAATTTCGAGCGGTTTCCCGCATCCGTCACACACCAGATCGTTCGAGTGCGCCACTACTTTCCCGGCGGGCACCACCGCCATGCAGATCGGGCAACACCGTATCGAAGACATCGATATCCTCCAGAAAATCGGGCATGCATTAGACGCGTTTTGAAATTACGGTTCTACGTTTTGTCTTACGGTTCTACGGTTTTGTCTTTTCCGGATCCGCCAGCTTTCCCTGCTTGCCCGCCATGGCGGGGTTCTGGGAGGGGCGAGTGTTCTGACTTCACCTGGGGCAGCAGCGCGAATTCCACGCGATGCCGGAACGGATCGATTCGTTCCGCGCGGACGCGTACCCGATCGCCCAAACGAAAAGTAAATTTTCTCCGCTGAGAAACGATTACACGGTCTTGCTCGCGGTAAAAGCAACGCTCACCGGTAAACTCCTCCAGACGATCGATGCCCACCAGCCCTTCCACAAAAATCTCCAGCAACTCGACGAAGAATCCGAATTTCTGCACCGAGATGATCAACGCGTCGTACTCGTCACCCAGCCGGCTTTCCATGAACTGCGCCGTCTTCCAATCCATCAGCTCGCGTTCGGCCCCTTCGGCGCGCCGCTCGGCCTCCGACGATTCGGTAGCAATCTCGCTGAGTTCCCCACGCGAATACGGCCCGAATGACGGCCGGTCGTCGGCCTCCTGCCTCGATGACCCCCCGCGGGATTTCCCCGCGGAATAGGTTTTCGCCTTCGACGACGGCGGCGTGCGCGGCGCAGTCGCATCGGGATTTTCGAGCGCCCATTTCAGCGCACGGTGCACGATCAGATCCGGATACCGGCGGATCGGCGAAGTGAAGTGGGTGTATTCCTGAGCCGCCAGCGCGAAATGGCCCCGCGGCTCCGCCAAGTAGCGCGCCTGCCGCAGCGAGCGCAGCATCAAGTAAGAAAGAATGCGCTCCTCGGGCTTGCCGGCGATTTTTTTCGTCAGCTCCTGATAATGCTGCGGGCGGATATCGATTTCGTTGAGCGCGGGCATGGTCACTTCCATCGCGCGCATCCGTCCGTGACTGGCTCGACCGTCGCGGCCTTGCGGTTTCACCTGGCCATGACGCACGGGAATGCGGCGCTCGAGCAAGTCGGTAACGCCCAGGGTGTAACCGAACGCTTTGGCCAGCTCTTCGAATTCCAGAACTCGTTTGGGATCCGGTTTTTCGTGGACCCGGTGCAGGCTGGTGATCCCGCGCTTCTCGAGGTACCGCGCGACGGATTCGTTTGCCGCCAGCATGAACTCTTCAATCACGCGATGCGCAATGTTCCGTTCGCTGCGAACGATCGAGAGCATGCGTCCGGAGTCGTCGAATTCGATCACCGGCTCGGGCAGATCGAAATCGATCGATCCGCGCTCGTTGCGGCGCGCGTTCAGCAGCAGCGCCAGCTCCTTCATTTTCAGGAACTCCGGCGCGAGGGCGGCGTACTGGCGCGACGCTTCGGGGTCGCCCTCGATCACTTTGTTGACGTTGGTGTAGGTCATCCGCTCCGCTGAGCGCATCACACCCGGCGTGAATTCCGCGTTGAGTATCGCGCCCGACGCGGAAAGTTCCATCACCGCGCTCATCACCAGGCGGTCCACGTAAGGTTTCAGCGAACAGATGCCGTTCGAAAGCGCCTCCGGGAGCATCGGAACCGCGCGGTTGGGAAAGTAGACGGAAGTGCCGCGCAATCGCGCTTCGTGATCCAGCGGCGATCCGCGGCGAATGTAATGGGCAACGTCGGCAATGTGCACCTGAAGCTGGTAGCCGCCGCCGGCGCGGCGCTCGACGTAAACCGCATCGTCGAAATCCCGCGCCGTCTCTCCATCGATAGTCACAATGGGCAGATGCCGGAAATCGCGCCGGCCCTCCCATTCGCTTTCTCGCACTTCCTGCGGTATCGCCGCAGCCTGCGCCAGGACGTCCGCCGGAAACTCATGCGGCAACAAATGTTTGCGGATCATGATTTCCACGTCGACGCCAATGTCGCCGGGCCTTCCCAGAATTTCAATGACGCGTCCGCTCGGCGCGATGCCGCCCTTGGGAAATCGCGTCACTTGCACGTTCACTACCGCGCCATCCAGCTCCGGCAAACGCGCCCCTGTTTTCACCGTCACTCGCGGAGTCCCCGCGCCGGACTCGGACTTCTCCCCAGTTAGCGCGATGCGCTCCTCGCCCGGAGGAATCACGATTTCGTGCTGGATGCGCATGTCGTAGGGCAGCACCACGTTGCCCCGCGGCCCATAACGAAATAGGCCGACGATGGTCGGATGGGCGCGCGCGACGATTTGCACGATGCGGCCCTCCGCTCGGCCGTCGGCGTGGCGGCGATCCAGGCGGGCCAGCACGCGGTCGCCATTCATGGCGTCGCCGATGCGATCGCGCGGGATGAAGAGGTCGCCATCCACCTTCGGGACCGGTTGATCCGGAATCACGAATCCGTAGCCATCGCGATGCGCGGACAATCTCCCGGCGACCAAATTGGGATCGTGGCCCTGTTTGCGCAGCGCATCCGCCGGATGCTCACTGCGCGACGCTTTGGGTTTTTGCTCCGCGCGATGCTGCTCGGTCACTCGAAACCGCAAGCCGTGCAGTTCGTCCACCTCACCGCGGCTCTTGAGTTTTGCCAGCATGCGAGGCAGCAGGCGGCGCCCGTGATGACGCATGTTCAGGCCGTGGGCGATCTGGCGGGTGGTGGCAGGTTTGGTGAGCGTGTGGAGATAGGCCAGCAGGTCGCTTTCGGTAATATCCGGCGGTGGTATTTTCTTATGAGGTTTCATGCGCTAGTTTCCCGGCCCCGCTGCTGGTGATTCCGAGTTGCCCCGGCACGGCGCAGTGGTGGACGCGGCCGTGGCTTTCGCCGCCCAGGGTCGAGCGGATACTGTCGACCCTGAGGCTGAAACTTTTTGCCGCGGCGAGTGTTGAAATGGTCAGACGCTCTAGCCCAAAGCGTACTCCTCCCTGAGAGCTTTGGGAAATTCGTAAGCAGAGATGTCGGACGAGGAGGAGGACCGGTCGGGCCTCCTTCCCGTCCCCAATTTGCTTTTCACTCTTTGGGCGTTTGCGCGACCGCTGTTCGATCATCGCGAAGCCGGGGCCGGGGCGATCTCCGAGCTGTCTACGGCGGTGATTTTTCCGTCCGCCTCCCGCTGCAGCCCGGGTGCGTACAATCCTAGCAACTGCCTTCGCCACCACATACCGGTGGCGCGTTTCGTGGGAACGTCGGTAAACCAGTATTGCCAAATTACTGCACGAATGCGCTTGGGCGGCGCGGCGGCAAACGGATTGCCGGCAAATAAGTGCAGCACTTCCTCGTCATTTTTCAGCAGCCGCTCTTCGGTGTACACCACGAACGGATAATCGCGCCACGGCCCGAGGGAGGCGAACCAAAGGTTCCAATCGAATCGCGGCTGGTACGGTGCGTAAATCCCGGGCGCTTTGCTCGGCTCTTGCGGTTTGTAGCGAAACGGATAGGCCGTCCACGTTTTGCCGTCCTGGGTACCCTGAAATTCAATTTCATACCGCTGGCGCGTCATCACCGCAAACAGGCCGTAACGGTTGGCGACTCGAAACGGGTCCAGCACGCGCACCGGAGCCAAAGGCAGAGGAAGCCACGGAAGCATCATCGCCAGCAACTGCGCGGCGATGCCGTAAAAGACCAACGCCAGAGACAGCGTGCCCGCGCTCGCGCGCAGCTGAAGCCACAGCGCCGACAGCGATTTCCGTGGCCCCGCAGGCCCGCTTACGACCGGACGCATCGCCGGAATCGCATCGTCCCCAGCCCGCGCGGCCGGCTGAGGCAACCGCTCGGCGCCGGCACCAGTGGCGTCGCCGTCCCCCGCGCGCCAACGCCCTCCCCACGATTTCCAAATCCAATCGACGAAACGATCGTCCAAGAGCAGGATGCCCAGCGAAAGCACCAAATAATTCAGAAAGGTGTAATTCGCGGTGATGATAATTCCAATTTCAAACGGGGTGACGATCCAGAAGCAAATAATGCGCAGCCGGCGCGGCAAAAATAGCATCCATACGATCGCCAGCTCCGCCCCCAGCGTGAGCAGCACGGTTCCCGAGTGAAACCAGTGCGGGAGCTGCTGCGCGTACCACCCGATCCACGTCGGCAGCGGTCCATTCTGGTAGTAGTCGTCCATCGCGGTGAGATTCCGCCACGCTACTTCGCCCGACAGCATTTTTGCCAGGCCCGATTCGAAATAGATGGTGAACCACACCAGTTGCAGCAGAAAAAGGCTGGCGCGCGACGGCGCGTTGGCGCGGCCCAGGCGCGGCCGGAATCCCGATGGGGCAAAAAACATACTGATGAATCCGGCGGAGAGCAGCATGCCGTCGGATTGGTACCCGGCAAAATCCTGGCCCGCGGCAACAAACGAAAGGTAGGCTACAAAGCAAACCACCAGCATTCCGCGCGGCCACAAGTTCAGAGTCAGCAAAATCGAAGCGGCCAATCCCACCGCGCAGATCAGCATCAAGGCGTGATTGCTGTCGGAGAACCACAGCAGCGTGGGCGCAAACCAGTAGCGGTAAGCGCCGTAATATTTCGAGACGGCTTCGAGATAATCGCCGGCGGGCAGGATGCCGTCCGGACCGATCAGCCCCTTGATCTGAAACAGCAGCGAATAAAATGCCGAGAAGTAAATCAGTCCCAGCGCGCGCAGAAACAGCCAGCGTGGCCACAAATGACTTGCCCGCGAGCCCCACAAACTCCGCAGGCGGTGAAGCGGGCCTCCAGAAGTAGAAAGCGCGGACGGAAGCTGCGAATCCACCGGGCTCGAATCGCCGAGGCTCGGCCCTTGATCCGGGGGCTCCGGCCCCAGCAGCCAATCCATAATTGAGGCGATACCGTTTTGCATGTCGGTGGCGATTATAACCGCGTACGCAGGCCCGCAGAAAAATTCGGCATTTCTTGGCCCTATTTCCGCTCGCGTCCCGACGAAGCTGAAATGCGAAGTCCGGCTGGATACAGCGATTTTATGGCTTTTGTTTTCAGTAAGATACTAATTCTAATCTTCACGCATGTAGCGATTAGGATTTCTCTCTCTTTTCGAAATCCGCCCGGGTTCGTTGCTTGGCATCGTTGGCATCATTCCCACCGCATGATTGCTGCGCGAGGCTAGCATGCGTCGAAGAATGGTGGAAGGGATCACTTCGGTGGATGTCGTTAGCACACGATATGTCCGGTCTAATTAGCACGTGATATGTCCGCTTTATAGCAGCGGCCAGGGAACAAGATACGTGCCTGGAGACAGGCATGAATTGCTACCCGCAGGCCGCCGTGGAGCGGACGATGAAGATCCAAGAAGTGATCTTGCGCGCTATGGCGAAGAGGATTAGTTGGTGGCAAGCAGCGGAAATCATTGGGGTCACCGACCGGCAGATGCGGCGGTGGCACTGGCGCTATCGGGAGTACGGTTACGACGGGTTGCTGGATCGGCGACTGGGCAAGCCGAGTCCGCGGAAGGTGCCGCTGGCGGTGGTCGAGCAGGTGTTCGCCCTGTATCGGGAGAAGTATTTCGATCTGAACGTGCGTCATTTCCACGAGAAGTTGGTAACCGAGCATCCGATTCGCCTGAGCTACACCTGGGTGAAGAAGGCGTTGCAAGGAGCAGGGCTGGTGAGCTGGGACCGGAAGCGTGGGGTGCATCGACGGCGGCGGGAGCGCCGACCATTACCGGGGATGCTGCTGCATATTGATGGGAGTCGACATCGCTGGTTTCAGGATGATCGGTGGTACGACTTGCTGGTGATTCTGGACGACGCGACCAGCCGGATTTACTACGCGCAGCTGGTGGAACAAGAGTCGACGATGACGGTACTGCGGGCATTGCGCGAGGTGGTCGAGCAGGAAGGAGTTTTCTGCGCACTGTACAGCGACCGCGCTGGGCACTTCTTTTGGACGCCTCCCGGGGGTGGGAAGGTGGATCCACAGCGGCCGACGCAAGTGGGACGAGCCTTGCAGGATCTGGGGATTCGGATGATTCCGGCCTACTCTCCGCAAGCGCGGGGACGGTCGGAGCGGAGCTTTCGAACTTGGCAGGGGCGCCTGCCTCAGGAATTGCGTCTGCGCGAGATGGTCACGCTGGAGCAGGCTAATATTTTTCTACAGCAGGAATATGTGGCCGAGTTCAATCAGCGATTCCAGGTTCCACCGTTGCAAGCGGGCAGCGCGTTTCTGCGGTGTCAACGGAAGGATCTGGATGTCTTGTTCTCGGTGCAGCATCAACGAGTGGTGAACCGGGATAACACGGTGGTGCTGGGAGGAAAGACACTGCAGATCGAAGCGACCCGCTGGCGAGGAACGTTGGCGGGATGTTCGGTCACGGTCTGTGAACATCTCGATCGAAGCTGGAGCATTCGATACGGACCGCATGTGGTGGGTCGCTACAACGCTCAGGGTTGGCCGTGTTTACCCGAGCGGAAGGGCAACGGGCGGGGGAAGACTGTGGAAAAGACGCACCGTGGAAAAGTCCTGCGGACTTTACCACCGCGCTTGGGAATCCCGCCCACACCGCGGGATTCCCACTTTCCCACAGTCACGACGGCGGTGCTTTCTCAATCGCAAAGCGGACATATCGCGTGCTATAAAAAGCGGACATTTTAACTTGCTAACAACAGGGATCGTTCCCGGCGGATGGTGCGTCGCGCGCATCTCTTACTGAATCAAGGTCGTCGCGGTAGCCGGAATCCCCGCTTAACACCGCGACCATTGCGCAATCGGAACCTTTGCAGCACATATTTATCACTCAGATCTGTTCAGGAGGCATGATCTTCTATGGTCTGACCCGGCGCATTTGGGCCGGCAAGACCTTAGGCCCTCCGTAATTTCTCAGCAAAACATTTAGCGTAGAAGGCTGACAGGAACCGCATATCCTATGGGACTTCTTAAAAGCAGCTTGGCAGTTCTTCCCTTCCTGGCGTTTGCCGGATGCTTGGTCGCGCTATGGCGGCGCGGACAAGATTGGCGAACGAGTTTCGTCGTTTCCGCGACGTTGTGGGGTATTTGGGTCGCTGCCACCACCGAGCTATTAAGCGCCGGATCCATGCTTACGCGCGGTGCGGTTGCCGGAGTTTGGCTGGTCGCGTCGATTGTGGCGTGGTGCTTTGCATTTTATTCCGCGGAAGACCGGGACGTTTCCGCGGCATCGGATTTGCCGGCCACCGGCCCCGCCAGCGCGGGTAGTAAACCGCTTTCGCGCGCAGATTGGCTGTTGTTAAGCGGTCTGGTTGTCATTGTGTTGTTGCTCGCAATTGTTGCGTTGGTTGCTCCGCCGAACACCTGGGATGCCATGGAATACAACATGCCCCGGGTGATCATGTGGATCGAAAATCACAACGTCCAGTTCTATCCCACGCTCGATTACCAACAACTCACGATGAGTCCGTGGGCTGACTATGCGATGACCCATTTGACCATCCTGCAAGGTAGCGACCGGCTGGTGGACCTGGTCGAGTGGTTCGCTTTGTTAGGCGGCATCATCGGGGTTTCGCTGATTGCTCGCGAACTTGGTTGTGGCCCACGAGGTCAAGTTCTCGCGGCGGTTCTTTGCGGCACTCTTCCCCAGGGAGTGATGGCGGCTACCAGCGCGAAAGCGGATGTGGCCGTTTCGTTCTGGATCGTGGCCAGTTGTTTCTTTCTTCTGCGATGGAAATCAGCTTCCACATGGACGAATGCCCTGCTCGCCGGAGCCGCCATGGGGCTGGCGGTTCTGACCAAAGGTACTGCATTCGTTCTGCTGGCAGCGATTGCCTTGGCGGTCTTCTGGATTTGGCCGGGGCCAAAGCGGAAGAGGTTCCTCGTCTGGATTCCCGCGGTGGTGCTGGTAGTTCTGGCGCTCAACGGACCGCAGTTTCACCGTAACTTTCGGTTGAGCGGATCGCCGCTCGGATTCGCCTCACCGGACGGTGACGCGGACAAAAAAGGCGAGCGGCATTTCGCCAACGGTAAATTCGGTGTGCGCGACGTGGCCGGCAACGTGCTTCGAAGCGCCGCCCTGCACTTCGCGACGCCGAGTGACAGCGTTAATTCATGGACGGAAAACCGTTTTCGGCAGGTCATGCGCGGTATGGGCGTTGACCCGGATGATCCGGCGATGATCGGGCAGGATAAGTCCGGAAAAAACTATCAATTTAATATTCCGCAGGCTGCCCAGTCTGAAATCTTTGCGGGAAATATGTTTCACGCGATTCTCTTTTTGTTTTCTGTGGCGATCCTCGTTTTGTTGCGGAAACCGCGCCAGCGCGACACGGCCATACTCGCGATCGGGGTGATTGGAGCGTTTGTGTTGCTTTGCGCCGCGGTGCGCTGGCAACCCTTCAACTCACGATTTCATTTGCCGGTGTTCATGCTCGGGTGCGCGGTGATAAGTGCGGCGCTGGCGCCGCGTCTTCCCCGGTGGATGCTTCTGAGCGCCGCAGGATTAGCGATACTCGCAGCAATGCCGTATACCATATCGAACGAGATGCGGCCTTTGTTCGGCATCCAGTACTTTCATGGCTTACGTCCCGATCACACCCCCAACATATTTACGACCACGCGCGATCGCCTGTATTTCCAGGACCGGCATCTCTATGTAGCTGATTCCTTTTCCGATGCGGCACGCGCGGTGGCCGCTTCGGGCTGCAGCAATGTAGGTCTAGACGCGTTCGTTCTGCACTATGACTATCCGATGCTGGCTCTGCTGCGAGCGGGGTTGGGGGGGCCCGTGGTGCGATACCTGGGCGTGCAGAATCGCTCCGCGGTTTACGCGCGTACATCCGCGCCAGCTTCCTGCGCTGTGGTTTGCCTGGGCTGTGCGCCGGTTCATCAGAAATGGAAGGAGTACGGCGGACCTGGAATTGTTGCGTTCCAATTCGATCGGATCCTTGTATTTCTGCACGAACCCGTCGACGCGGCGGGACAGATCGACATGTCGAAAATGGTGGACGGGAAGCCTGCCGAAGCCGACGCGGCGGTTTCGAACCTGCTGGTCGGCGCCAACCCGCCACACATCGGCCGTGACCTATGTACCGTGCTGCCCGATACCGCAGTGCAAGACGCGCTGGGTGGCAGTTCCGTGGTTCAAAATCCGGAAAGCATCGGATGCCGGTTCACCAGTGCCAGTGGACAGATCGAAATTGCGGCGTTCCCACCCAGTTCCTATTATTCGAATTCCCACGAGTACGCTACGCTTGCAGCGGAAGGCAACGGTTCGCTGCAGGTGCACAAACCACACTATTTCATCACCGTCGTGTTGGATCGTGATAATCCGGTACTCGCTTATCTGCGTATGGACAAAATCACCTACAGCTTGAACATCGACCGCGAGAATCTTCGACCCACGTCGGACGACTACGTTCGTCTGGGAGACCTACTCAGCGCTGCCCTTCCCTCTTCACCGTACACGCCCGCCAATTAGGCTGTTCCGGCAGAGAGAGCTTAGTGGCACTCGCGGAGCTTGCCACAGCCTACCCCACGGCAAATCTCCCCTTACGAAACGCCAACTCATAAGAATATGTGTCGAAGTGGCCCGCCCCCAACGTTTTAGTGGAAAAACCGCCCAAAAGACCTAACGGAGTGAAGCGCGATGCCGATCAATAGCCCGAGGATTCCCGCCGAGTGTCAATCACAGGGAAAGTTAAAGGAGCGCAGGTGTTTGGTGTTGGCGGTTCTGCCCGTCGTCTGCCGTCCCATCCAGTCACGCTTTTTCGTTCTTCATTCCAAATTGCATGGTTCCTCGCAGCACTCACTTCGATCGCACCTCCGGTGTGGTCACAACAAAATACGGCGGACCTCACCAACCAAAGTATCGAAGACTTGATGAATATCCAGGCGAGCTTGGTTTCGAAGATCGACCAGAAATTGTCGCGGACGGGGTCAGCGGTGTTTGTCATTTCCTCGGAGGACATCCGGCGATCGGGCGTCAACAACATTCCGGACGTGTTGCGAATGGTGCCGGGGCTGAACGCGGGTCAAATTGACTCGAATACATGGGCCGTCAGCGTTCGAGGATTTAATTCGGAAGTCAGCAATGACATCTTGGTGTTAATCGACGGCCGGAAGGTGGCTAACACGGTTAGTGGAGGTGTCTGGTGGGATGTGCTGGACATTCCCCTGGAGGACATCGAAAGAATTGAGGTGATCGGCCGGCCCGGGCTGGTCCATTTGGGGGGCGAACGCAGTGAACGGAGTGATCAACATCATTACCGAGAAAGCCGCCGATACACGCGGCGCGCTGGTAACCGCTGGTGGGGGCAACCTCTACCAGGGATTTGGAACGGTGCAATACGGCGGCGCGCTGGGCAAGAGTACGGACTACCGCGTCTATGCAAAATATCAGAACGATAATCATGCGGATTTATCGGGAGGATATCTCCAAACGACCTGGAATCATGCCTATTCCGAGCGATCGGACACCACCCTGCAGATATCATAGGAAAGTTACGAACGCGACGACACCCTACGCGAAGCGCGCAAAACCGCTAACGTCAATTTTGAGCATCGCTTCGCTTGGGGAGAGCGGCAGAATATTGTTTGGGGTCTGGACTATCGCTATTCGGTATCCAAAACCGATGGAAACCTTCTAGCTTCTCTGAACCCGGCCGACGTCAACACGCAGTTATTCGCCTTGTTCGCACAGGACGAAATCTCGCTCGTTTCAGACCGTGTGTATCTGACCGTCGGTACCAAGCTCGAGCACGATTACTACGGCGGTTTTGGCTTGTGGCCAAGCGTCCGAGCGACGTAGCAACCAACGGACCGGCACATGTTCTGGGCAGCGATCTCCCAGGCGGCACGCACGCCCTTCAGCACGGACACCTCATTCCGTTTAAACTTCGGAGGATTTCAGGTCCCCGGCGGGCCTCCGGTGCTCATCGGCCTGGTCGGCAATCCCAATTTCAAGAATGAAGGGGTGATCGCCTACGAGACGGGCTATCGCGCCACCGTCCTTAACCGCCTGTCGCTTGATCTCGCCGCCTATTACAATGACTACGACAATCAACAAACAGTCGAGCCATTGCCGCCTTACTTTGAGGCTATGCCCGCTCCTCCACATCTCTTCGTGCCATCCACGTATGAAAATCTGATGTTTGGAAAGACGCACGGGATCGAGATTACGATGAACTGGAAGCCCACGGATCACTGGACCCTCACTCCCGGGTATGCCTTCGAGCAAATTCACATGCACACGCGCCCATCCAGCCAGGATACTGAAAGCGCTGCTTCGGCGGAGGGAGGCAATCCAGTTAACTCCGCGCAGCTGCGTTCGGATCTCGATCTATACAGGAACGTGGCTTGGGACGCCTCCGTCTTCTTCGTCGACCGCCTCGCTGATCCGGACGTGCCCGCGTATACCAGGCTCGATACGAATATCTCGTGGCAGTTGCGAGAAGGGTTGGCGATCGGCGTGGTGGGACAGAATCTCCTGCGGGACCACCATATGGAATTCGACCAAATGGAGGCGACCAGATCCACACTCATCAGGCGAAGTGAATATGCGAAGTTCACATGGCGGTTCTGATCGGTTCGGATTGGATTGCGGAGTGATACTCGCGTCCGGCACTCGATTCGGAATCTCGAAAGTACTTCTACACGCCTGTGAATCAGGTTCTTTGGGCCGGTGACCTCAACCATCTCCGCGTTGTTCGCTCGCTGCGCGTGTGCTAGATTCGCCAGTGTGTCAAACATCTATACGGATGGCGCTTATCTCCAAAAGCACCCCGCTTGGCACGTCGAGGATTCCGCTTGGAAGGCACTACAAGTAATCAAAATCCTCCATCGCAATCGCATTGTGCCGGAGACGATCGCGGACATTGGGTGCGGAGCGGGCGAGATCATACGCCGGATGAGCCAGGCGTTCCCCCACGCGCAATGCCAAGGGTTCGATATTTCTTCCCAAGCCCTGCAACTGGCTCGGAGCCGCGAAGCAAAAAACCTTACATTCCAGCTGGCTGCTGGTACCGAAGTAACCGGCCGCTTCGACGTTGTATTGTTGTTGGATGTGATCGAGCATGTCGAGGACTGTTTCGGGTTCCTACGGTCGTTCCGCGGTAAGGCGAAGTATCTCATTGCGCATTTCCCCCTCGACTTGTCATTACTATCCTTGCTGCTCGGCACTCCCATGGCCAGCCGAAGATCCGACGGCCATCTCCATTACTTTACAAAGGAAACTGCGTTTGCGCTGCTCTCGGATACCGGTTACGAAATCCAAGATTGGTTTTATCCGCAAGCCGAGCATTTTTGGCCACGCAAAGGGAGGACTCGGTTAGTCGCTCTATCCAGAGCTGCGGGTGCTGCAGTGGCGCCCAGCTTGACCTCTCTGATTTTGGGCGGCGCGTCCGTGATGGTTCTCGCGCACTAGAGATAAATTCTTATCCGCCAAAGTGGCTTACTCGAATAACACCGGCAGGGATACACGTTCCCCGGCAATTCACTGCCGAAGGCAATCCGAATGTTTCAGCAGCGAGGCAGCTAACGCAAATGGTGCGCTTGCTTTACGTCACCACCGTCTCGGAGACTCTTGGGTTTCTCAGCCCTCTGGCGGTGCATTTTCGAAAGCAGGGATGGCGCGTGGACGCCATGGCCTGCGGGGCGGGCTCGAGCGAGTTTAGCGGCGCGTTTGATTGCACGTGGGAGGCAGGTTGGTCTCGAAACCCACTCGATCCCCACAACTTGTTCTCCGCTGCAAGGCAGGTACAGGCCGTGGTTTCTTCCGGGCAGTATGACATTGTGCATGTACATACCCCGGTTGCAGCGTTTGTGACTCGCTACGCTCTCCGCCGGCGCAGTTCCACGATCAAGCCGTGGATGATTTACACGGCGCACGGTTTCCATTTCCATCCGAACGGAGCATGGCTCAAGAATGCCTTCTTTCAAACTCTCGAAAAGCTGGGCGGAAGGTGGACCGACTATCTCGTAGTCATTAACCGGACGGATGAGGAAGCTGTCAGGAACTACCACATCGTATCGCCGGAAAAGATTTGGTACATGCCGGGAATCGGTGTGGATTTGCAGGGACTCGCTCCGAACGAAGTCAGCATCAACGATGTGGAAAAAGTGCGACAGGAGATGGCCCTCGGTCCGGGACACCCGCTGCTAGTCATGTTGGGTGAATTCATTCCTCGCAAACGGCACAGCGACCTTCTTAGAGCTTTCGCGCGAGTAACTCGGCCGAATGTGCACTTGGCACTGGCCGGAACTGGGAAAGGCCAGTCAGCAACACGGCGATTGGCTAATAGCTTAGGCCTTGAGAAACAAGCCCATTTTCTGGGTTTCCGGCGCGACGTGCCGGCCCTGATTCGGGCATCTGTGGCTACCATTCTGCCGTCGGCGCAGGAGGGTCTGTCGCGCAGTGTGATGGAATCGCTTTGCTTGGAAACTCCGGTGATTGGCACGGATATCCGCGGTATTCGAGAACTGGTGGGATCGGAGGCGGGTATCTTGGTGATGCCTGGGGACATCAACGGACTGGCGCGAGCTATCGAGCAGATTCTCGATCACCCAGAAGAGGCCAGGACGATGGGGCGTTGTGGCCGCGAGCGGATGCTGGAGTTCGATTTGACGCGCGTCGTGGATTGTCACGAACGGCTCTATGAGCATGCCTTAAATGGATCGCGTGCATGAACTCGGCTACTTCAGCTCGCGCTGCCAGCCTCCCGCAGCGCCCCGGATGAAATGCAACCATTAGGTTGCGAGACCTAGGGGCGGGTTGAGCGAAGCCGGACCTGGCGGAGGAAAGTGCGCCGGGCCTCAGTCGATGCTTCCGGGCTGAACTGCCTGGCCTTCTCCAGATTGCGCTCCGACATTTGCTTCAGGCGTTGCGGGGCATCGGCCACCTCCAGGATCTTCTCCGCCAAGGCATCCGCGTCTCCCGCCGGAACAATGTCATCTGCGTTGAGCAATTCGGGGATGCCTCCCACTCGAGAACCTATGCATGGGCAGCCACGCGACATCGCCTCAATCATCGCGCGGGGCAACCCCTCGTGGCGCGAGGGCATGACGAATAGATCAACGGAGTCCAGGAAGTCGAGAATGGGTGTGCCAAAAGGCAGTTGTCCGGCGAACCGCGTCCGATCGGCGATTCCGAGCCGCGACGCCAGTTGTTTCATCGCCTCCAGGCAGCGGCCCTCGCCGGCGAGTTCAACTTCCAGGTCAAGTCCTCGCTCCCGGCACAGTGCAACAGCGCGCAAAAGCACGTCGGGGCCCTTGTACATCAGCGCCAGAGTGCCGATGAACCCGACGCGAAAGGTCTTTCCGTGGTTGCTACCTTGGATAGTCCGCTCTTCGACGCGCCGGTGTCGTTCTGCCATGGTTTGCGATGAAGCGAAAGCAGCAAGCGTCGAAATATCGGAGTAGCAGTAGCCAACTGCGTACGAATCCTTGCCAGGTGGATAGCGATCCTGCAGGGCCGCCTGGGTGACATAGTGGACTGCCGTCGCTCCCTTGCACATCGCTTTCAGCTCACTCGTCCCGACGCGGCGAAAAACCGGCCGAAAAACGCTCGGCCATGTT
>Ga0302325_10015776_pt1 | contig 16042 bp, 19 predicted proteins | sample Palsa_T0_2_FD_201948 | JGI IMG/M metagenome (GOLD analysis project Ga0302325, IMG submission 201948) | Peat permafrost microbial communities from Stordalen Mire near Abisko, Sweden - Palsa_T0_2 | ecosystem: Environmental > Terrestrial > Soil > Palsa > Peat permafrost | place: Sweden: Abisko... | reverse complement strand
AGCCCGTTGGGGCTGCGCTCTACCAGTCGACAACCGTAATACATGCAAGGGATTACGAAGATCGAACATGATCGATCTTCGAGAACTTTGCTCAATGTGTGGCCAGGGGACGAAGTTGAACCGCCGACGCCAGCCTTTTCAGGGCTGAATTCTACCGTTGTTATCTAGTTGACCCCAAACAACTTACATTTACAATTTGCACCAGAAATGGTGCACACGATTGGACCTAAAACGGGACTAGATCCAAGAGTATGCTTGAGCAGCGTCGGTGTTCGCCTCATTCGACTCCGACGCATCTCATACCTGGAATCGGGCGATGGCCGATCAGCAGCGGGCGAGTTCAAAAACTGATCGACAATCCGGGTATGTGCTGGGTATATATCACCGGCCCATAGGCTAGGCCACGGACGTCGTGGCACGGGTGGCGCTAGAAGTTGTTGATAGTTAGTGGTGGAAACAGCAACTGCGGGTAAAAAGTTCGGGCAGCGGAAGACCTGCTTTGTCATCGAATAGATAGGGCATCGCGGTAGCCATTCCTTGCCTCCACAAGGTCTCCGTCCCAACCGCGCTTTCCGCATCAGTGCTGGCACTACCATCAAGGGGACGGAATCTCGCGCGTCTCAAATCGTCCCGTACCAGCAATCTCAATGAGCTTGTTGAGCAAGAAGTCTTTATCTCCCGAATTCTGCACATACTCGACTACAGGCTGGATGCGCCTCCACTGTTCGTCGCGACTCAATCCACTCTCGCGCAAGACGATCAACCCTGGATGTAGGGAGGAGTTCGATGAAGTCTCGCGCATTTATTGTAACAACTGCAAAATCGTTCAAGCGCATATTGCCATATCTCATGATCCCACCGACCAGCTAAGCCGACGTGCGGTACGGATTGAGCATATATGCCAACCTCGGCCAATCTGGCGACCAACGCCGGCGAGATATGCTCATCTAGGAGCAGGCGCATGACTACGTGGCCCTACGCTTCCTGTGAATGGCCAGGTGCTTTCTGGGGCGTCCCGGCTTTTCACCAAAGCGAGAAAATAGGCGAGCATATGCTAGGTCTCGCTCACTGAGGCTGGGAAAATCTTCCACGATCTCGTGTTCGGGAGCACCCATTCGAAAGAGCGACGCAACATCCTGTATCGGAATTCGAGTTCCACGAAAAACAGGTTCTCCCTCCAAAACTTCGGGTGAGGAGACGATACGCCGCCTGCCCCAGCGGAAGGCTGCCAAATTCTTGGCAACCGTTCGCCGAAATGACTTGCACTCAACCAGTAGCTGGATTTTCCCGGAGCGGTACACAAGATCAGCGCCTTCTTTAGACCAGTGTGATGCTTTCGAGTCTCCACGCGCCAAGATTTGTGCTAGAGATTCCTTGTCCTGCCGGCTCAAGGGGAAAGGGAATTCAACCAACAGCTTCACAAGAAGTACATCGCCAACGGAGAACTGATGCCGCACTGCCTTGCCGGTTTTCCGTTTGTGCGACGGCTTCACCGATTTCTTTTCCAGTGCCGTCCGAATCGTTTCAGGCGACACTTCCGCAATGGCCGCCGCCTCATTCACAGAAAACAGTTCAGTCATAACGATCTCCTCAGCAAAATATACCACCACAGGTTGTATCATATCAGGAGAGTATTTTCCCGACGGCACTATAGCGACATCGAGAGAGGGCGACGGTCGTCAGCATCTCAGTGATGCGTTTCACTGGAGTCCAGCCACAGCCGAAAATGGACATGCTTGCCGTCGAGGAACCACTTAGCCTGAGCCAATTCCCGATTGCCATAGTGTTTTCGCTAATCTTATAGTGAATACACTATGACGGCTAATACTGATACCCGCGCCGTCAATGAAATCGCGGGGCACTGGCCGACTTACCGTTACTTATCTTGATGAATCCCGTTCGAAATTCGGAAAATCAATAAAACTGAAAGTTTTCGCCCAGTACGCTTGCCCATCCGGAGCCCTCGTTGTTGATCGCATCGCCTGGCGAAGCCACACATGACGGGGATCCCGTATTGAGCCTCGGATGCCAGGCCATGAGGAAATGAGACCCTTGCAATTCTTGCGGGGCCTTCAGGAGCCGTAACCTGCGATCATTTTTGATAACGGATGCCATGCCGCCCAGTTAGCGTAAGGACCAGTTCCGTGTCGGGAAGACATTGCAGCCCGACGCCGAAATAAGGCACGCAAATACAAGAACTGCGTTTTGCACCGACCGCCGCCAGCTACTCGATTCAAAACCAACCCATAGGAGCCACTAGGAGCCACAATTGAGCTTGGTTTCGAGTCCCCTTTCGTGGTAGGATTTTCCTACCAATGGCAACTCACAATTCCACGCTCGAATACCTGACTACGACCAAGATCGGCGAGAAGGGCCAGCTTACTGTTCCCAAGCAGTTCCGCGAGGATCTTGGACTGGGAATCGGTGCGCCTTTTGCAGTCTTGCGCCTGGGGGACGGTCTCGTCCTCATGCCGGAACAGCAGCGCTTTGAACAACTGTGTCAGCAAGTGAGCTCTAGCCTGACCGCCGCAGGGTTGACCTCGCGCGACGTGCTTGCGACGCTCCCCGAGGCCCGCAATCGCGTTCACGCGCGACGCTACGGAAAGAAGCTACCAGACACCGCCTTCCGGCGCCGTTCTCGAAGCCATCGCGGGAAGTGACCAGGCAACGCAGAATCCGCCTTTTCCTTGACTCAAACGTCCTAACGGGAGGAATCGTTTCTCCCTGGGGCCTCGACAAGGCCACCTTGTCGCTGTGTGCGGCGAAGGTCTGTAGGCTAGTTCTGGCCGAGGTAGTCCGCGATGAAGTCGAAGAGAACCTACTCCTCCATGCAGAAAGTCTGCCGGCCCTCGATGCAGAGCAATTGATTGAGGATTACCGACACCTCATCAAACTCACCAATCCTGAAATTATTCCCTACCCCGACAAGGACCTGGTTCGTTTGAATCGGCACCTGATCCGCCATGCAGCCGACGTCCCGGTCCTTCTGTCAGCCATGGCCGGCAAACCGGATTGGCTACTCACGCACAATACGAAGCACTTCACCAACACCGTCGCTCAACGAACGTCGCTGCGTATTGCCACGCCGGCAGAGTTCTTTCGGGCGCTGTCGGCGTTATTCCGGTAGCCGCAAAGGCAACGAGTGTGCCAGATCGCCTGCAGGCGGCACACCTAGTTGGCAGTCGAAGCATAAACACCAGCTGTTGAAAATATGATGGCCAGGGACGGAGTTGAACCGCCGACGCCAGCCTTTTCAGAACGTAACTTTCAAGTAGTTTCAACAACTTATAAGGCCTCGAGGGACTGCCTAACCAGTTGCAAGTACGTTATAAGGGGGATGGAAGACGGGTGGACGAAACGGGTATTCGAAGCCTGGTTTTGGGATTGTGACCATTTCTATGCCTCCACAGGATCAACGGGTCACTCAAGTAGATTAGGATCTTTTTTATGGAACCCTAGCTACGATTCCATCGCAGTAGATCCTCGGCCATACGGAAGAGAAGACAAACGCATCCGAGTCGAGGTTCGTCATTTCATCTGTCACGCGGCTTTTTCTATGTGTCCTCCGAACTCATGCCGCATCGCAGAGAGAACTCGATCGGCAAAGTCCGCATTGCCACGGGAACTGAATCGTTCATAAAGTGCGACACTCAAAACAGAGGCAGGGACCGCTTCATCAATTGCCGCCTTGATTGTCCAGCGTCCCTCGCCCGAATCTGATACGCGAGCCTCATAGCTTTTGAGACTCGGTTCTTTCAGCAACTCAGTTGCGGTGAGATCCAGCAACCACGAAGCAATCACGCTACCTCGACGCCAGACCTCCGCGACGTCCGGTAAACAAAACTCGTATTGATAAAGTTCGGGTTGCCGTAACGGTGTGGTCTCTGCATCGGTCGCAAGCTTTGTTTTGCCGGCATCGGCATGCTTAAGGATGTTCAAACCCTCCGCGTAAGCCGCCATAATGCCGTACTCGATCCCGTTGTGGACCATCTTGACGAAGTGGCCAGCCCCACTGGGTCCGCAACGCAGATAGCCCTGCTCTGCCGTGCCGCCGGTCTTCTCGCGACCCGGTGTGCGGGATGCGGTTCCGATCCCGGGAGCGATCGTGGCGAAAATTGGGTCGAGATGCTGAACGATATCCTGTTCGCCGCCGATCATGAGACAGTACCCGCGCTCAGAACCCCAGACTCCCCCACTGGTTCCAGCGTCGACATAGTGAATGCCTTTGGTCTTGAGTTCATTGGCGCGCCGGATGTCGTCAATGTAGTGAGAGTTACCGCCGTCGATGATGATGTCGCCTTTCTGCATGTGAGCAGTAAGGTCGTCGAGGGTCTTATCGACGGCTCCAGCAGGCACCATCAACCAGGCCGCACGCGGTGGCTTTAACTTGGAGACGAAGTCCTCGAGCGACTTGGCTCCGATCGCGCCATTCTTCGCTGACTTGCCCACGCTCGCGGCGTTCAAATCGAACACAACACATTCGTGCCCGCCCTTCATCAGCCGTTGCACCATATTGGCACCCATTCTTCCTAGCCCAATCATCCCAATCTGCATGTCCATTCTCCTTCAAGTTCGAACTCACTAACGGAGGCGCAGCGTCAATTAACACGTGACGAGAATTCGGTTCAGTTCGCACAGCGTGTAGATCATCAGCGCAGCTTCCGATCAATAACGTGCCATCCAAAGCCAAATGCTAGATGCTGAGAAAAAGCATTTCTGTTCAATAAGGAACACACTTGACTTCCCCGTCACGCAGCGGCTTCCGGAGATTTGGATCACAGAAGAAACGGTGTAGTACCGGGCCGAAGATGAAAGCGGGGTGTCCGAATTGCAGTTCCATCATCGACGCCCTTAACGCCACCGCAGTCCATGCCGCCCAGCTCGGGTTGCAGTGGGGGGACATTGATTGGGAGAAACAAAAAATCTATGTCCGCCGGGCATGGACCCGCGGAAAAATTGGACGTCCTAAGAGCAAGGCATCCAAGGCTCCGGTTCCGCTCCATGCGCTTCTGGCCACCTTTCTGCGGGAATGGAAAAGCAACACGCTATACTCCAAACCTGACGATTGGGTATTTGCCAGCGAGCGGCTGGATGGCAAGCAACCGCGTGTTCCCAACATGCTGGTGGAGGATCACTTGCGTCCGGCAGCGGTAAAGGCTGGGGTTCCGGAACTAGTGAGCGGTCAGAAGGTACGGTTCGGCTTCCACAACCTGAGGCATTCGCTCGCCTCGTTTCTGGTGGATAGCGGGACCGACCCGAAGACCGTACAGGATCTGTTGCGCCAAGCGGACGTTCAAACGACGTTGAAGTTCTACGCCCACAGCAAGCATGCAACGAAGCTGGCAGCGCAGGGCCAAATGCTGGAGGCCATACTGCAAAGGCCAGTTTCGGAGGCAATCAATTGAGAACGGGTGACGAAAACCGGGTGATTTCGTCCTTGGTTGTGCTCGAAGGAAGCGAGCAACTACTTGCAAGCCATTGCTTCTTCAATGGTATAAAGTGGTGGCCAGGGACGGAGTTGAACCGCCGACGCCAGCCTTTTCAGTCTGGCGTTAATAAGTATTTGAAACAACTTAACAGGTCTTAGGTGGCTGCGTAAGTCCTTCAAAGTTCGCGAGAGGTGTGCTTATCTTGGGCCGGGATCTTGGGCTCGAGTTGGTCGAGTCCGTACTCATAGAATCGCCCTCACAACGCCGCCATCCACTCGCAAGGCTGCTCCGTTCGTCGCTGAAGAAGCTCGCTGGCCAGGTAGGTCGCCATGGCTGCGACTTCATCCACGGTGGCAAAGCGCTTCAGCAGAGATGATGGCCGCACATGCTCGAAGAATTCCTTCTCGATCTCTCCTTTCGACTTTTTCTGGTGTTCCGCCATAGCCTCGACGAACCCCGCCACACCTCCCGACTCCATTGGGCCAGCAAGAATGCTATTGGCTGTCACACCGGTTCCCGCAATCGACTCCGCAACCCGCGCGCCACCGCAATCTGTGCCGTCTTTGTCATTCCGTAATGGACCATTTCAGCGGGAATCTGCACCGCCGATTCGCTGGAAACTAAGAGGATACGGCCCCAGTTATTCTTTAGCATTGCGGTGACATAGTGTCGCGAGAGGCGTACTCCGCTCATTACGTTGATCTCAAACAAACGATACCGGTCCTCGTCAGGAATTGTCGGGGAATGGCTTGGGCTCGAAAATTCCTACATTGTTTACAAGCACGTCAACCGCCGGCAGTTTCGCAATGACTGCCTCTGCGCCGACTGGACCGGAAAAGTCCGCTGCAACGCCGTCAACCCTGGTTCTTTCTGCCTCGCGATCGGATTGCTGCGATCGCTGCGTCCACGCGTTTCTGTGTGCGTCCGTTCAGGTAGACATATGCGCCCTCTATCGCAAGTGACGTGGCGATTGCAAAGCCGACGCCTGCCGTCGATCCCGTTACCAGTGCAATTTTGCCAGTGAGTTTCAGATCCATGTCGTGCTCCTTTGTGTGTCTCCTCCAATCGATGACTGTGACGCTTAGCGTAGTTCCGCTGTTTTCGGCAGTTCGGACACAGTCCATCCTCCTCCGAGGGTTTTGATCAGCAATACACCGGCGTCCATGCAGCGCCTCAGGATGTCGACACCGTTTCGTTCATTTTGAAGAGCAATCGTTTGTGCCGTGAGAACCTCAAGGTAGGGTCCGCTCCGCCGATGTAGCCATCTGCAAAGATCTGCACTGATTCCTGCGCCGAGGCCGTCGTTTCCTTTTGTTGCTGCGCCTTCCTGGCTGAGAATTCGCAGTGCAGCCAGATTGTCCTCCACTTGCTGCGAGGACGATAGCAGTTCCTTGGAAGTCAGGTCATGACTTGAACAGGGTGCCTGATCGTCCGTGGTGGACGCCCAGACGGGTGAGGTTTGGTTTGGGTTTGAGAAACGCTGCTTCGCAGCGGCTGAAGGATGACACGTCACCCCAGAATGGGTGCTGCAGAGCGCTGGAAAGTACCGCAGGCGAACTTTCAGAAAGCAAAGCGGATCGGCGATTCGCGGCGCTCTCTGGCGCTGGCACGGCGCTGTACAGCGCTGGAAAAGACTCCACGTTAACTTCTTGATTCTGCGGGATCTCGGAGAACTCGCAGGGCGCCATCGTCCAAACCGGAGTAGGGAGTCACAACGATGCCGGAGCTACGCACACAATCTGCCGGGGCCAAAGTTACGGAGAAAGAATACGCCGAGATCGACAAGCTGGCCGAATCGCGCGGCCTGAAGATGGGCGAGTGGTGTCTGGAAACCCTGCTGGCGAGGGTGAACGGCCAGGAGTCGAAGGCCGCCACTGATTGCGCCGGCGCCAGCCAAGTGGCACTCATGGCGGAGTTGTCGGCGCACGGGCAATCCTGCCCAACGTGCTGTTCAAGCTGGCGAATGGCAAGAGCCTGACGGTGGACGAGATGCAGCGGCTGATCGACCGGGCCGATTCGGACAAGTTGAGGAAGGCGCGGGAGCGGCTCTTGCAGGCGCAAGAGTCCGAAGGACAACGGAAAGAATAAACCGGATCATTTTTTCGTGGTTCGGGTTCCATGTCGATCTTTTCTGCTCTCCGCCACACATGTCCTCACCGGCTGCCTCAAGTATCAGGTCCAACCGATTGAAGATATAAGAGGCTTCTCGCAACATTGAATTGAGATCATTTGATGCCTTATCTCCGCCAGATGCACCCAGGGGAGTGGACAGAGCGAATACCGGCGCCGGGAACCTCCTACTGAGGCACTGCTAAAAAATCGGAACCAAGAGTTTGCTCAAAATCATTCGTCGAATAGGCCACGGTGTCGCCTCCCATATATGGGAACAAAGTAATAAGCACGCCGTTGCTGAGGAGGAAGCCTTCCGTCTGTGCCGACGTCACGAGCGCGCCCGTCTCTTGGCTATTGTTGTTAATCCCATATCCGTAAGCATCTTGTGAGACGATCGTCGTATACGTTCCCGACCAGTTCGGTGGCTGGGCGTATTCCACGAACGCATATGTGTTGTTATTTTGGTCTGAATATGAGCCTATAATCGTTCCGCCCCCGTTAATTCCCCACGCCGCGGTGGATAAAGCGCCGGGGTAATTGACCTGGTAGAAATTGGAACCATAGTAAAGAAATCCGGATTGTCCGGACTCATCCTCACCGCCGTAGTAATACCCCACAATTTGTCCCGCATCGTTGATGCCGGTTGCGACGGTGCCTTGGGCGCCTGGATAGTCGATCGAAGTGCACGTGCCGTTGCTCAACAAAAAGCCGTGAAGTGTCGAGTTTGCCCAAGCCCCTACGATCTGGCCTACGTTGTTAACTCCTATCGCTGCCGTACCGAAAGTAGCGGCTGGGAAGTCGATCGTGGTGTAGCCTACCAGCCCATCTGAAAGGAAACCGTGTTCGTTTCCTGCGGTATCGTCCCATTCCCCTACGATCTGGCCTACGAGCCCCGGGCCGTTAATCAGGCTCGCGTCCCAGACATCGTTAATGGCGTACAGGAAGGTTACCGCTGCACCGGGGTAAGAGACGCTATTGTATGTATACGAGGAAGCAATCTTAACTCCTTGATTGGCGTTTACCACAGGCCCATTATCGATGTCATAGTCGATTCCTAGGCCGGTTCCGCCCCACGTTGCATTTATCGCGCCGGTAGGATCGATGATGAACTGGTGCATCCGTTGCCCGTTTGGCCAGAACATGCTGCTGTTCGTGCTCATGTAATCAGGAATTCCCTGGTTCCATATCGCCACCTGGTTGTTTGCGTTTGCGATCCAGATCGCGCCTGGGGCCGGACTCACTTGTGAAATATCGCTATTGATCGGTGCGGGGTTTGCGTAAACTCCGGCATTGTAGCCTTTATAGACTCCAATCTCGCTGACAAAGCCGTCCACGTATGCCTGCATGGCGGCGCTGCACGCTCCCCCTGTCTGGTAGTTTTCGATGTTGAGATAAATGATGCCACCGATGATACCCAACAAGGTGTCCTGCGTGACAGCGCTATCTGCCTGCGCCGCTCCCTGCGTGCTTGCGGTAGAGGGCGTATTGCTGATGTACTGCGAGATGCCCGTTGTGCTGTTTACGCATGTAGATTGCAATCCGAACCAGATCGGCGCTATGCCCCAGCCCTGGGCCTCCACGGAGGAAACCCATCGCGGCCCATTTATCGATGAAAGAATCGGATCGTTGTGCCTGTTCGGGGAATTAGGCAAATAGATGTAGATGTCGTAGAAAGGGCTCGAAGTCATCCAGGTACTCATTTGACGAACTGTAGGCACATTGGATCGGTCGAATCCCAGGTGGCTGCTGACGCTGTTACTGGACGCAGACTGCTGCGGCAATAAATCGGCGGAGTTGCGGTTCTCTTGCACAAGCGAGTCTATTCGCTGCGTTCGGCTTCGGAACGCAGGCGATTGAGTGTAAGCGTGTGAGCAACCCACCTAGTCAAGGCGCAGAGCCCGTGTTGAAATGCGGCTATGGATCATCAGACGAACGTAGCCACGGCAAAACGACGGACACGGGAAGAGATTCGGCAGATTGTGGCGGAGTTTGCGACGAGCGGCATGCCACAGAGTGAATTCTGCGGCAGTCGAGGGATCTCGCGAAGTAGTCTCGATCGTTATCTGAGAAAACAACGTGCCCAGGATCAAGGAAGCAGGGCAGGCAATCGATTGTTGGCGGTAGAGATAGGGATAGCAAGCGGGAGCTCGGCGAGCACCAGCAGCGGGTTGGTGGTGGGGTTGAGCAGCGGACGCAGGATCGAAGTGAACCGGGGCTTCGATGGGGCCACACTGGAGCGCCTGCTGACGGTGTTGGACAAGGGATAGGGCGATGTTCGGATTTGGGCCAGCGACGCGGATCTACGTGGCCACCGGAGCCACGGACATGAGGAAGGGATTTAATGGTTTGTACGGTTTGGTGCGCGACCATCTGGGCTGCGATCCGGAGAGCGGCCACGTTTTCCTGTTCACCAATGCGCGGCGCAATCGTCTGAAGCTGTTGGTATATGACCATAGCGGGTTATGGATATGCTCGAAAAAATTGGACGGAGGAAGGTTTGGCTGGCCGGGAGCAGACACTTCGGAGACGAAGATCGTACTGAGCCACGAGGAACTGGCAATGTTGTTGGGGGGCATTGATTTGAGCGAGACGCGGCGGCGGAAATGGTATCGCAAGCCGCTCATGGAAGAATCCGATAAGTTACGAATGCCAGCATAAACACTGGTGATTTCGTTCACTTATCCACAGCCAGATCTGTTATCAAAGAAGCATCGTGAGTGCGACTCCACCGGCTGCCGCGATGCCCGCTACTAGCGCTGAGCCTCGTTTCTCCGCCGAACTTCTCGAACAACTGAAGGAGCAGCTTCCCCAGGCTTTGTTTGCCACCCTGAGCAACAGGGTTGCGACTTATGAAGAGCAGTTGGGGGCGGCGTCGAAGCAGTTAGATACAACCAGGAGCGAGTTAGAGTATGCGCGGCTGAAGATCCAGGTACTGGAAGAACATTTGCGTCTGCGTCGGATCGCCAAGTACGGACCAGGCAGTGAAAAGCTGAGTAATCTCCAATTGCAGTTACTGGAGGAAGAGCCCGGGGTCTCGAACCAGGAAGTTGAGGCGGAGAGCGAGCGCGAGGGGTTGCCGGCACCGGACGGCGAGAAGCAGCGGAAGCGGCGCGCGCATCCCGGCCGGCAGACCTTTTCCGCAGATCTGCCGCGCGTGGAGAAGATCGTCGCTTGCACGGCCGAGCAGTGCGTGTGCGGAAAGTGCGGCGCGGAAACGAAAGTAATCGGCTACGACGAGAGCGAAGTGCTGAAGGTCAATCCGGCCGAGTACTACGTGGAAGTGACCAAGCGCGAGAAGCGCGCCTGCAGACGGTGCGAGGAGCAGGGCGTCGCCATGGCGCCGCTTCCCCTGCGCATCATCGATAAGAGCCTGGTGGCCGACGAGGTGATTATCGACACCATCGTCAGCAAGTATGCCAATCACTGCCCACTCTATCGTCAGAGCGCCATCCTGCTGCGCGATGCGGGCATCGAGATCACGCGGGCCACGATGTGCGGCTGGGTGATGACGGTCGGCGAGATGCTCTCCCCGGTGGTCGGGGCCATGCGCAGGGAGTTGCTGGCCAGCGGTTACATCCAGGCCGACGAAACCCCGATCGATGTGCAGACGCACGACAAACGAGGTAAGAACCATCAAGCCTACCTCTGGCAGTACGGAAAGCCGGGCGCTGGGGCGGTCTTCGATTTTCGCATGAGCCGCGGACGCGAAGGGCCGAAGCAGTTCCTCTCAGCCTTCGCGGGCATTCTCCAAACCGACGATTACATAGCCTACGAGCGCGGCCTCGGCGGGCCTGGGATGGTGCACGCCTGCTGCTGGAGCCATGCGCGAAGGAACTTTGTGGATGCGGTCAAACTCAACCCGCAGGACGCCGGCTCGATTCGCGCGGTCGAACTGATAGACCAGTTGTTTCTGATCGACGCCCAGGCGCGCGAGGAGAAGATGGATCAGGCCGCACGTCATCTTCTGCGCCAGGAGGAAGCTCCTCCACTGCTCGCCAAAATCCGGGAACACATCCTGGCCACGAGCAAAACCGTACTGCCCCGCAGCAAGGCAGGCCAGGCGTGCAACTACACGCTGGCGCTTTGGAAGAAGCTGACCTGCTTCCTCGACCACCCGCAACTCGAGCTCAGCAATAACGTGGCCGAGAACTCCATGCGTCCGGTGGCGACTGGACGCAAGAACTGGATCCATATCGGCAGCCCTCAAGCCGGCCCGCGCGTGGCCGCCATCCTCTCCGTTATCGAAAGCTGCCGCCGGCTCGCCATCCCGGTGCGCCAATATCTGGCCGACATCCTGCCCGGTCTCGCCGACACATCCATACAGAACGTCACCGGACTCACGCCCAGAGCCTGGGCGGCCAAGACGCACTCCTAAAAACTACTCTCATCCCTCTCGCACCGCCGTCAACCGTGTACTTAGCCGCACGGATACGATTGAGTTGTGCCGCTGAGGCTCATATAGACCCAAGTTTTACCGGCATCCTGAGTGGCGTAAAGCCCGTCATATAGATTAGCCCAGCCATGATCTCGACCCACGAAGCTTAACTGCGTGACGGCCCCTTTGGAGGGAACTTCAGCAGTGTTGCTGGTGGCGCTCCCGTTAGGGCCTACGGTGTAGAGAGACAGCTTCGTTTTGATCGTCTCGTATTGACTTCCACTTGGGGGCTCTCTCTTCCGTTCGCTGTGGGAGGCAATCAAGATTGAGTCGGTCACGGCTGAACAGCCGATGTTTGGGACCCTCGGTAGAATCCGATCCTGTTTCCACGTTGCGCCCGCGTCCTCGGTTGCGAATAGCACCAGCGTTGACAAATCCGGGCCTAACAATGGGCCCACGGCGTATCGAACGGCCAGGAATCCGTGGCGCTCATCCTCGAATACCGGCAGGTTGTAATCGATTCCCATATCGGGGCCGACGTCAGCGGGTTTTGACAGTGACAGGCCCTGCCACGAGTTTCCCGCGTCATGGGTGACGTAGAGCTCCTGATCGGGCCCTCCGGCCATCCACCCATCCTTGGCATTTATGAAACGGAGATTCCCTGCTATGGGAAGCGATCCCTTTGGTAATTGCGTCCACGTGCGACCGCCATCAACGGTTCGGAGCATCTCGCCCGAACTACGTTCGACAGGGAGGTTTCTCACCAAAACAGCCCAGCCGTGCTGCGAGTCGGAAAAGTTGAGAAATGCGGCATCGGAAAACCCTTGGTGGTCTTGGGTAACGACAGAATGAAGGACGGGGTCAACAATCTTTGGATGTACTATCGACCAGTTTTCGCCCGCATCCGCGGTTAACGCGAATTCGAAACAAACGTCGTCAGCTATTGGGTCAAGGTCGTCGCTGCAGCGCATCGATACCCAGCCCGTGGAAGAATCGAGGAAAAAAACTGACGAAACCATCTGCCGTTTATGACCGAGTTTCGGCGTGATGTCCCGCCAATGCGTGCCGCCGTCTGCGGTGTAGAAAAGCGTTTTGCTCGTGACCGCCCAGCCCGTGTCTGCCGTTAGCAGTTTCATGGATTTGATCTGGCTCGGCGACTGTGCGTTCGATGAAGAACATAAATAAGGGGTCAGAATCAGCGCGAGGAAGAAGCCTCTCAGTGAAATTTGCATTGATCCTCCTTGGAACCACGAAAACCCGGGGGAGGGAACACGGTTGCCTCGGGAAACACGTTCAATTCTAAGCGGAGGGAAGCAACCGAACGCACTTATATCCGAGGACGATCGGAGTGTCAACCTGATTTTTTCCACATAACGATTCAACGTGCGCGTGATCGGTCGGCTCATAACCGTGAGAAGTTGATCTGCACCAGTTTTGATACGCCCACAGAATCCAAAGAACTTCCTCAAAGCCAAGAAACGGGTGTCCGAGGTGGTGAAATATGTCGCGGACCAACTTTGCATCGCGTCGTGGTCGCGACTGGTCCTTCTTCGGTGAAAAGTGTGATGACCAAGGCCAGCCCATTCAGGTCTGGCTGCGGCCCGCCCGTCGCACACCCATTAAACGACACGTCAAAGTCAAAGGTGACGCGAACCCCTACGACCCTGCGACCCTGCCTATGAAACATACTTCGAACGACGCGAAGAAACCCATATGCAGGATACGTTTCGGGGTACTCGTACCCTTCGTTTTCTCTGGTACGAACAACGCGGGCTCTGCGCTGTGTGCAATGCAAGAATCACTCGGATCACGGGGTGGCGCCTGCACCACTGCGTCCCCCGTTCCCTGGGTGTCATCCTTCAGCCGCTGCGAAGCAGCGTTTGTCAAAACCCCAAACTAACCTGACCTTGCCTCTCCGTTACTTGCGCTTTTCCACCGCTTCCACGATCACCGGTAATGACAGCACTTGCTCGAATCGACTTCGGCGCCAAAAAACGTCCGCAGCTTTCCTCTTCTCGTGGCGCGCATACGTAAGATTCTCAGCCCGATCCGGAGATTTCCACAGAAAAATCTTTGGAGCTGGCGAAAAAGCAGCCCTGCTCAATCGCACTAGCACCAAGAGAAGGCACGATCAACCTTCCCACGAACGAAACGATGCCCCTCCACATTCATTTTTCTGCAGCGGTGGGAAACAGTTTCGGGTACACCTGAATTCGCCTCGCCAGTGTGGGAAGGAATAAATCAAATTCGTGCCTGTCGCTTCTGGCGGGGCATTCCGGACCCTACTTCTCGGAAACCCGCGTACCCCCTCCCGATTCGACTCCGGCTAGCCCTGCCGAAGTCCCGCACGGGACTGAACGGTGGGACGGCAGTAGTGGGCTCCGTGTACCCACACTGTCGAGAAAGTTCAGATGCAGTGCGCCCTCGAACCAAGAGTGTGCAGTCCACGGAGAAAAGCTTTGGAGACGTTATGCCAGCCCATTCGGTTCTTGTCTCACCTCTACTGACTGTCCCCCAACCCGAGCCGTTCGTTGACGCCGACACTGCTGCAGCTTTTGTCGGCATCACGCGCCGCACTTTGCTTCAAAAGGTGAGGACAGGCAAGATTCCTGGATTTCCCCTGGATCGTAGTGCCAAGAAAAAAGAATGGCGATTCAAACTCTCAGAGCTAGACCGCTATCTTTGCTCTGCGATAGACTCCGTTCTGCAGCCACCTGAGCCAGCAAACAGGAGGATTTGATGGCCAGGTATCAGAACGGCTCTGTTCGTATCGAGCAGAGATCAGATGGTCCAACGTGGGAACGTGGGTCTATCGCTTCCAGGTAACGCGATCCGATGGAAGGAGAGTCGAACACAAGACACTACTTGGTCTCGTTCGGGTTGTTGGGCCGAGCGAGAAGGATGCGTGGCAGGAAGTCGATCGGCAGCGTCTCAGGGAGAACGCCAACCGAGATCAACCCTTCCGTGGGAACCCAACGACGTATGGGCAGCTCTGTCAACATTACATTCAAAACGAGCTGCAGGAAGATCAGTCAGAGGCGACCATCGAGAAGGCTTACACAACCGCAGAAACTTACAGGCGGATTCTGAACAAGAGAGTGATTCCCCGTTTTGGCAGGAAGTCACCGTTAGCAATCGAACCGCTGGAAGTCGAAAAGTGGTTGAGAGAAGTGAAGAAGGCTGAGAGTCTGGAGAATCCTACTCTCGACAAAATCCGACGGGTGATGAATCTGGTCTACAAACACGGCCAACGATATGGGCTTATCCCTCGCGATGAGTCGGCTAATCCCATGAATTGGGTTCGTCAGAGGACAACAAGCAACTACACGGCAGTGATCATGAATCCGCAGCAGGCGTTCGAGATTCTGCTCAACATCCCAGAGCCACGGCGCACTTTGGTTCTTACAGATGCGGCAACAGCTCTGCGAGTATCGGAGATTCTCGGCCTGATGTGGATGGATCTGGATTTTTTGGATCAGGTGATCGAAGTGAAACGCGCTTACGTCTGGGCCCAGTTCAAAGTGCCCAAGTCCAAGGCGTCGAAAGCACCCGTACCCATGCACCCCGTGCTGGCCGGATTCTTGATGGCGTGGAGGGAGAAAACTCCTTATGCGAAGGATGACGATTACGTCTTCCCGAGCTTCCGGCTTAAGGGCAAGAAGCCATTATCGGCTTCAATCATGGTGCAGAAGTATCTGCGCCCTGCTGCCGTTAAGGCCGGCGTCATCAAAGAAGACCAGCGAGTTCGGTTCGGCTTTCACAACTTTCGGCATTCTCTGGCTTCTTCGCTAGTGAAGCTGAAGTGTGATCCGAAGACGGTACAGGGTATTCTGCGTCACGAAGACGTCAGGACGACAATGCAACTCTACGCGCAGTCCGACCAAGAATCGAGGCTCGAAGCTCAGGGCAAGTTCTTGGCACTGCTGCTCGGAGACAAGGCCCACCTGCTCGCGGAGACGATCCAGTGACGCATCTTGGGCTGAGTCTTGGGCTGGAGAAAGTGGGCGAAAACGCCCAAGTCCTTTGGAATGATGGTGGCCAGGGACGGAGTTGAACCGCCGACGCCAGCCTTTTCAGGGCTGCGCTCTACCACCTGAGCTACCTGGCCACGCTTCGAAACCCGCTC
>Ga0302325_10015774_pt1 | contig 16044 bp, 12 predicted proteins | sample Palsa_T0_2_FD_201948 | JGI IMG/M metagenome (GOLD analysis project Ga0302325, IMG submission 201948) | Peat permafrost microbial communities from Stordalen Mire near Abisko, Sweden - Palsa_T0_2 | ecosystem: Environmental > Terrestrial > Soil > Palsa > Peat permafrost | place: Sweden: Abisko... | reverse complement strand
TGCTTGCCCGCCGCACGCGCAGCGCTCGACGATCAAAGCTGTAAGCCCTTCCGAAGTTCCATAAACGCCTGCGGCCATCCCGGCCGGTCCCGCCCCCACAATCAATACGTCATAACTGTCGCGACGCGGCGTGGTCTGCAGCTGTAAGGCCTCTGCAACCTCCCTCGTTGTCGGCGGCTCGATGAAAAGTCTTCCGTCAACAGTTACAGCAGGGCAATCAGGGTCGTCGGAGACGCCGGGCGGCACCCGTTCCGGGTGGCGATCGCAATCAACCCACTCGTAAGGGATGCGGTTTGCTGAAAGAAAGGTGCGAAGGTGATGGCAATCTGCATCCCTATTGCGCCCAAAGATGAAAACCCGCGATGCCTGTAAAGAAAGGGTGCGTTCTTGGATCAGCAGAAGCCGTTTACCCATCTGTCGCAGAATCATGTCCCGGCCTTCTTCTGAGTCCCGAATCAAGTGAAAAAACTGCTGCTTATCCAGGCGGGCAATGCGGCACGAACTTAGGGCCCGTATGGAGCCGAAAAATGGGGTGCCCAAAATTAGTGGCACTTCACCAAGGAACTCGCCTTGTTTGAGTTCGTACTCCGGAAACTCGGTCTGCTTTCCGTGGACATCTAAAACCATCCGCAGACGGCCTTCGAACAGCACATAGAACGCGGCGGGCGCGCCCTCCCGAAAGAGCCATTCTCCCGGCTCGAGCCGCACATCGGCGATGGTCTGCGCCAATCGAGCGCATTCGGCCTCGTCAAGACAGGCAAAGATGTCGGCTTGCCGCAACTCGTCTGGAGTAAACATGAAACCCGCCTCATAACCGGCATAGAGAATCGTGAAGCTCTTGTAGCACAGAATCCTATCAATAACACACACGCCGAGGAACGCAGACGACCTCCCGCTCCACGAAGTTGGTCGGAATGTCGCCCGGTACAAGTAATCCTCGATCCCCTTCCGTAACACACGGGAGATTACCTACCCTGCATCCTCATCTTTCTTTTTCGAGACCGTAGCCGTTTCAGGCCATTTCGGCGACCATACACGTGAGGGCCGTCTCCGCAACGCCGGTTCCCCACCGCTGGTTGCAAGCGCCGCCACTTCCGAAAACCGGGAATCGTCGAATTATGCTGCAAAACACAAGCACCGCGAATCGCCCCCATGTACCCACCCTCGCCGAAATCGAACAACGCAGAGCCGAACTGGCACGACTCGCGGGCCGGCCTCAACCCAAGCCGCTTCGCCAACCGGCTGAGCCACCGCCTCAACCAAAGATCGATCCTTTCTCCACAAAGCAATCGCCCCACCCGGCACCGCGCCCGGAATGCCCGAAACCTGTCCTCGCCGAAGCCGCACTCCATGGCCTCGCCGGACTCGTCGTCGGCACCATCGCCCCTCACACCGAGGCTCACCCCGCCGCCATCCTCCTCCAGTTCCTCGCCGCCTTCGGCAACCTGGTCGGGCGCGGACCCCACTGCATGGTCGACGCCACCCGTCATGGCCTCAACCTGTTCGTCGTGCTCGTCGGGGAATCCAGCAAAGCCCGCAAGGGAACCAGTTGGAACCAGATCGCCCGCCTCTTCGCCGAAGTGGATCGCCCCTGGTTCGATACTCGCGTCACCACCGCTCGCCTCACCGCCGCCGGCCTCCTCTATACTCTGCGCGATCAGCAGCCGCCTGCAGATCGCCGCCTCCTTGCTCTCTCCGAGGAGTTCGCCTCCGTCCTCAATATGCTCAAGCGCGGCGGCGGAAACCTTTCGCCTCTGCTGCGCTGTGCCTGGGATCACGGCAACCTCCCCGCCCTCGATACGCACCAGCAACTGACCGCTACCGGAGCCCACACCAGCCTCATCGCCCACATCACGCAGCGCGAGCTCGCTCACAATCTTCCCCGGACCGAGGCGCACAACGGCCTTGCCAACCGCTGTCTCTGGGCCTGGGTAGTGCGCAGCAAGTGCCTTCCCGACGGCGGCAAGCTCACCCAGGAAGACCTATCCATCCTCGCCGGCGAGCTGCGCGGCGCGATGGACTGGGCAACCGCCACTCCCGAAATCCTTTTCCACCGCGACCCGCCGGCGGCCGAACTCTGGCGGCATCGCTATCCCACCCTCAGCCAGCTCCGCGCAGGCATGCGAGGCGCTGCCACCAGCCGGGCCGAGGCCCAGGTTCTCCGTCTCAGCGCCGTCTACGCCGCCCTCGATTCCACCTCTATCATCGCTCTGCCTCATCTCCAGGCTGCCCTCGCCGTTTGGGATTATTGTTACGACAGCGCCGCCCTCCTCTTCGGCATGTCCACCGGCGATCCCGTGGCCGATCGCATCCGCGAGGCCATCGAGTCATCCCCCGACGGCCTCATGTCGAAGAACGAGATCAGGCGTATCTTCCACGGGCACCTCGAAGCCAGCCGTATCGACGCGGCCCTCGATAAACTCTTGGCCCTCGGCGCACTCGCCGTCAATAGCCAGCCCACAACAGGTCGATCCTCTACCCTCTGGTCTGCCTCGCAACAGAATCACCGCATGGAAATGGAGGAATTGCCGGAGGACGACGAGCCGGCAGAAGAGGAATAGGGGGGCTTTTAGCGCTTATAGCGCTTTTAGCGCATCATTTTTTTTGGATGCGAACCCGATGCGCAGACCGGCAATCCAGGGGAACAGGACAAATCTAACCGTGACGGTTCAAACCGCTGGGAATGTGGCCTATCGACCACATTTCAGGCTTCCCAGGTACGCATCTAACGGCCTAAGGTGCAGCGTTGCCGGCTGGGTGCACAGCATAAGTTACCGGCCCTGCACCGGAACGCTTGCCAAGAGGACATGCCATGCGACTCCGACTCCTGATTTGCGGAACAATCATTTCCCTGGGTTCAGCCGCAACACTCTCGGCTGCTCCTCCGCCCCCCGTCGACCCATCCGCCGTTCCCCTTGTTTCTAATTTCTCGGTCTCCGCGCCGACTCAGGTTCCTAACGAGAAGCTCAAACCCGGGAGCTATTCCATCACCGTTGTCGATCACCTCTCCGACCGCATTGTGCTGCGCATCGATGATGCCATGGGCAAGATTCATGACACCTTTCTCGGCGTACCGATAGCGTCGCTGGACAGCGGTGGGGCAACCGGACCGATCTCCTGGAACTCCGGCTCCGATCATGAGGCCGCTCTGCGCGGCTTTGCGTTTCCAGGAGGCGGAGCGGTCGAATTCGTTTACCCCAAAGACGAAGCAGTCGCCATCGCTCAGAAGAGCGGGCGCACGGTGCCCGCCATCGACCCGGCTTCCGAGGGAATGGTGGTGAAAGACAATACCCTCTCGAAGGAAGACATGGCGATGGTCACGCTCTGGACCCTCACGCCGAAAGCCGTGGGGCCAAACGATGCAGCCCAGCCGGCCATCCAGGCTGCGCGTTACCAGGCGCCGCAGTCCGCTCAACCCCTGCCCCAGCAGGTTGCGCAAAACGAGCCTCCACCAGCGCCACCCGCTCCCATGCACCAAACTGCAACCGCAACCCGGAAGCCGGCGCTGGCCAAGCTGCCGCATACTGCCAGTGACCTGCCGCTCATTCTCATCGGCGGACTGCTGTCGCTGCTGGCCGCCACGCTCTTGAGGCTTGGCCGTCGCGAAAACGATGGAGCCTGAACCGAAACACCAGCATCGCAGCCGCCGGATTGCGCAGCTGCTGCTTAGCTCGACCGGCCTGCTCGCTCTGCTGTACTGCGGGTGGGCCGGACTGCAGATGCACGCCTCGCAAAAAGCTGCTGCCATCATCGACGGGCCGGCTTCACAGGACGCACAGCAGCAGATCGTTCCAGGGAACGGTCCCGCGGATAACCCGGCCGCCGTCATCGGGCGCATCGAGATCCCCCAGATCGCTCTCTCCGTGCCCCTGATGGCAAGCATTTCCAAGGACGGTCTTCTTCGCGGCGCGGGGCACGTGCCGGGAACGGCCCTCCCCGGCGGTCTTGGCACCATCGGCATTGCCGGTCATCGCGACACCTTCTTCCGCCCTCTGCGGCGCATTCGCCCGGGCATGCAGATCAAGGTCATCGGGGCGGCAGGTGCTTATCGCTACCGGGTCGACTCTACCGAAATCGTAGATCCGGAAGAGGTCAAGGTGCTCGATATCGCATCGCGACCCATGCTGACACTTATCACCTGCTATCCATTCAATTACATCGGAGCGGCGCCGCGGCGCTTCATCGTGCATGCGCATCTGCTCTCGGTTGCGCCGGACGGTGGGTAACTCGGTATCAGGAATTTGTCGCCGGGTCTTTGGGGGCGGTCTGCTGCTGATAAGCGTAGTAGGACTTGTAGTATCCGTGCCTGCCCTCGTTCGCCGGATTGAAGTCGTTCAAGATAGTACCCAGGATCGGCACGCGATCTTGTTGGAGCACCTTGCCCGCGCTGACCGCATCTTCGCGGGAGGTAACCCCGGAACGAAAGACCAGGATCGCGCCATTTGTCTTTTGCGCGAGGATGCGGGCATCTGGAATGTGAAGCATCGGCGGCGTATCGACAAGGATTATGTCGAAGTCATGCAACAAGCGCTCCAGCAAGGCACGGAAGCGTATCGTGTGCAGCAAATCCCTCACCTGTCCCCGTCCGCCTGCCGGGATCACGGCTAGATTCGGAAATATGGTGGACTTACAATAGAGCGATACGGAACTGTCGCCGAGATTCACCTCGCCGCGAAGAATGTTTCTGAGACCCAGGCCGTTAGGTACGGAGAGAATGTCGTGCAGGCTGGGCCTGCGCAGGTCTCCATCGACCAGGATTACTCGCAGATTGGACTTGCTCAGGGCCACGCCCAGGTTCGTCGTAACCGTGCTTTTGCCCTCGCCGGCGCCGGGCGATGAGACAATGTAGACTTTTCCTTCGCCCTCCGGCTTGGCGAGCGTGATCGACAACATCGCGTTGCGATACGCCTCTGCAACCAGAGAAAACTCCTCGTCCCAGCGTGCTGTTCGCAACGCCTGAGACTGAGATCGTGCTTGCGAACGAGCAAGCGCGAGTGCGTGTCTCCGTGCCGGGAAGAGTGGGTCTTTCGCCGGCGAGGGAATCACCCCCAGCTCCTCCACGCCGAGCAGTATCTCGCTTTCGCCCGGCAGGCGCAGCACGGACCGATTGCTGTCTTTGAAGAAGGCCAGCCCAAGGCCCGCGAGTGAGCCGACGGTCAGCCCCACGGCAACCAACCCCAGGCGGTGCGGATAAATCGCCGACTGGGGACTCTTTGCTTGCTCGACCACGCGAACCAACGAGGTCTGGGTGGCGGAGTTGAAACCCGCTTCTCGGGCGCGCTCCAGCAGCGCCTGGTAAAGCTGCCTGTCGTTCGCGACTTCCCGGCGCAGCTGATCCGCTTGCGAGTCCTGTAGGGTATCGGGAGGTTGCTTAGCCTCGAGAGCTTGATAGGAAAGCCACAGCAGATCCTCGCGATGTTTCGCCGCGTCGTACTGAGCCTGCAGGCGCTGCAGGCCGGCTGCCCGCTTTTCAGAAAGTCCGGTTTCAATGTGCGTAATCTCCGCACGCAGGCGGCCAAGCTTCTTGTCGTGTGCGTTTGCTTGGCTCGACATCACCTTGAGGCGTCTCTCAAGTTCCGCCAGGCGAGCCTCGGAGAGCGCGTAGGCTTTACTGTCCACAGTGTCCGGTGTTATCTCCGAACCAGCCTCTTGCGCCGCTTTTATCTGCGCCTGCCTGGTCATCCGGTCCGCTTGCGCCTTGATCAGCTCCGCCTCTAATTGGCGAAGACGATCCCGATCCGCCCCATTCCGCGGAGAAGCTGGATGGTCCTGACCATGCAACGATTGCAGTCTGCGCTGAGCATCTGTCGACTTCGCTTGAATCGTCGCCGCCTGCTGCATCAGCAGCGCGCTGGTCTGCGTGGCCATTGCGCCCCGGCTTTCCACGTCTTCGCGCTGCAGTTCTCCGGTCAGCAGGTTGCAGTACTTTGCCGCGAACGCAGGGCTCCATGAATCGCAACTGGCCCCGATCATCTGCGTGCTGCCGGGCCTCCAGGCACGCACGCTCTTAGCCGACTGATCGATCAAAGAGGACAGCGGAATCGCCTGCTTTCCGCCCAGTTGAAGGGTCCGCCGCAACCGCGAGAGCCAGTCTCTCTTCTCCACAGGAGTGGCATACGGGTCATCGATCAGCCGCTCCTCTACCCGCGCGAGGGTCTCGTCACCTTGAAGGAGCTTCGTCTGGGTCTCCAGATTGCCGGTTGCCGCGCTCGTCCCTACGGGGTCCATCGCACTGTTCGGCAACTGTACCTCGATGCTGACGACGGCGCGATAGACAGGCTGGATGGGAAACTGCAGGAGGACGCCGGCGATGACCCCTGCGGCTGCCCACATCAGGATGAGACGCCGATGCCTGACGAGCGTGCGGCGACACTCCTCCAGCAGTCGAGAGGGAGTCGCCGCCCCGGAGTGTTCAGATTCCTCAGCCTCGCGGGCCCTGCCGGCACGGTTGCGCAATGGTTGCCCGGCAGGCTGGAGCGGGCTGTTTTCTGTTTCCTTAAAGGATAGTCTCATCATCGGCGCTCTGGGGCTGCTCAGGACCGGCTCCACGTCTCAGTGGACCCCCGCCGTCCTAATGATTGTGAGATGCGCGTTTGCGCACGGTAGGGCGATAGACTAAATATCGCGAAAGAGATCGGAGAGACTGATGCGCAGCCCCATTGCAATTACTTCCAGAATAGGAAGAGAGATCGAGGTGCGGCCGCGCTCGACGTCACTGATATAGCTCCTGTCGATCCCGAACTTTCTCGCCATGTCCGATTGGGTCAGTGCGTTCTTTTGCCGCAGCTCGCGCAGCCGTCTACCGAAGCGGCTGCTGACGTCATTTGCCGGAACCGGTTCCACGGTGGAACGCGGCTGCGATGAATTCGGCCAGCGATCGAAGCTCGCTGTCGACGAACGACCGGGATTCTGCGATGGCGAGCTCATAAGTGCCCCTTCGAACCAGATGCTTGCCGTTCCGTGCTGTCGTTCCGGATATCAGCTTACCAGCCGCCATCGTTCACTGCGGCGCATATGCCTTGTAGTCAATAGTATGCATCTGGGCCGAGGCAGTTGACTTTAAATCGAGGTCATTTCAGTTAAGTGATAGTTCGTTTTGGTGTAGGCAAACCAACGACCCAGTAACCAACCATGGTTTTGTCTACCAAGGCTTACCAGCCGCGTAGGTAACCAGGGCGCACGCTAGACGTAACCAGCTAGGGTGTTTCTGTGGGGATGACATACGCTCGGTGAAATCTCTTATCGTGCAGCGGAGACAAGAAAAGGCCGAATAACTAACTACGTCATCCGGCCTTTTCCTGGGTTAGGTGGATCGCTCTAGTGGACTGTAACAGCGCATTCAGTGGTGCCGAGGGGCTACAGAGTCTGTGTGAGAACTTCGACTTGCAAATCCAGCCCCGAAGGGGCGACCTGAAAGTAGCCCAGGACGCTAGTCCTGGGAACACATCACAACCATGACCTAGTCCCGGAGGGACGGCTGAAACGGATGGGAACGGATTCAGCCGTCCCTGCGGGACTAACATCTCTGCTGAACACAACCCAGGACTGCGTCCTGGGCTACTTTCAGGTACTTTCAGGTCGCCCCTTCGGGGCTGGATTTGCAAGTCGCAGTTCTCACACACCCTATAAAGCCCAATTCTCTCTCAGCCCTTTGCGGCCCGATTAAAGTCGCGCATTTTCGCAGACTTGGTTCTACTACAGAATCAACTGTTACAGTCCACTAGAAGGTAAGCTGCAGCGACATCTGGATCTGCCGCGGACTGCCGATGGTGTGCGTCACAAAGCCGAGACCGCTGGGGCAGTTGTAAAAGCTTTCGTTGGTCTGGCTTCCGTCGGATGCGCAACCGGTGGGAGAAACGGTCTGGCCCACGCTGGGGAATTGGTCGTAATACTGGTTCTGAAAGACTTCATTGCCAGGAATGTCGAGGCTGGCGGTGTTGGTCAGATTGTAGACATCGAAGGTGTACTTCAGGGTAGTGCGTTCAGTCAGGCTGGTCATTTTTACCAGCGATATGTCGGCCCGCTTTTGCGAACCCTGGCGGAAGATGTTGCGCTGGCCGGTGGTGAAGTCCGTCTCAAAGGTATCGCCCGCAGGGACGGCGGCAAACTTGGAGCTGGTCGAGGTAACCACAGGAACATAGAAGCATGTCGGATTGAGGGCGGGAGAATTGGCGATGCCGAATGCGCCCGAATGGCCGGTCTCGGCTTTCTTTGGGGAACAGGCGGCATAGTTCAACGGCACGATGGGATTGGTGATGCCGTCGTAAACACTGTAGTAGAGACTACCGACGGCGCCGGTGTAGTCAACCACACTGTAGGGCTGTCCGCTTTGCAGCACGGTCAGGCCGACCAGAGACCACCCGTCGGTGAACCGTCCGGCCAGCGTTGTTTTGCCGTAAAAGTCAGGCAGGCGGTACACATAGTTGAAATTGACGACATGCGTGCGGTCGAAGTCGGAGGAGGCGAAGCCGTCGCGCAGATTCAGCGGGTTGTTGCCGTTGTAGAAGAGGCCCAGCGCGCTCTGTTCATCAAGGGCATGCGAGTAGGTGTAGGACAGGCCTACCTCGATGCCATGGCTCATGCGCTTCTCAACGTGAGCTTGCAACGCATTGTAGGCCGAAACGCCGGCCGCCTTGTAGTCGATGGACTCGGCGGCGTAACCGATGTAGGGAACGCGAAGGTCGATATTGCCGCCTTCGTAGTTGACCAGCGCGGTGGTTCCGTCTCCCAGAGTCAAGTAGCTTCCGTCGGCATTCACCGGGGTGTAGCCGTAGGAGTAATTCTGCGAGTGGAGCGGGGCGGTGGGTGAGGCGATGTTGGGCTGGTTGAAGGGCACGGGGATCACCTGGTGGCGCCCTACCTTGCCCACGTAGCCGAGCTCGAGGGCCAGGTCATTGCGCGGCTGCCACTGAAGATCGAGCGTGTAATTAATTGAGTAAGGCAGTTTGTTCTTGCGGTCGTATACGCCGAGGGAGACGGGCGGGGTGCCGTCGAGGATCGAGGCTGAGTTGGGAAGGTAAGCTGCGAAATCGGAAGCGTTCGGGTTGCTGGGCGGCGGGTTCTGCACGTTGGAGTAAGGAAATTCCAGGGACCCTGCCGTGCCGCCGGCGCACGTGGGAATGTAACCGTTGTAGTAAATTGTGGGCGTGCAGCTCTGGGTAGTGACAAAGGGTACTTGTTGATTGACGCCGAAGGGGCCGCCGGTCACGTCGCCAATGGCATAGCCAGGCGAGAAGTAGCTGAACAGCTCACCGCGATCGTAATAAATGCCGGTGCCGGCACGGACGACAACCTTGTTGTTGAACATGGCGGGCTCCCATGCGGCGCCGACACGGGGAGCAATCCCCCACTGGCGGCCGGTGAGCGTAGTGCTGCTCACACCCGAAGTTCCATTCTTGTTGTTGCCGGCGATGATGAAGCCGCTCTGCGTGGGTCCGAGGCTTCCGGCCGACTCGCCGCTGGGCAGCGGACCGGTAGCCGAGATGTAAGAGTAAAGAGAAGGATCGAAGTTAAAAATACGGCCGTACTTCTCAGTGAGGCCGCCGTCCCAGTCGTAGCGGAGGCCCGCGGTAAAGGTGAGGTTCGGCTTCACCTGGAACTTATCCTCGAGATAAAGGCCGATCTGGTTGGCCCTGTAGTAACGATTGGCGTCGCCCTGCAGGAAGGTGGTTACGTTGAAGTCGTCATTGGTCGTGACCAATCCCTGCATGAATTGGTTAAGATTCGCTGTAGCAATGCTGCCTGTGTTGGTGCGCCGATCCCTGGTGTTCAGCTGAGTGAAGCTATAGCTGCCGCCGAACTGAATGGTATGCTTCCCGCGAGTCCAGATGGCATTACCAGAGGGCTGCAGACGGTTCTGGAAGACGCCGGTATTCGATCCTTGCGAGGTGGCGTTGGGACCGATATTCAGCGAATCCCCAACTCCCGCGACCTTACTACTGCCCAACGCGTCCACAATCGAGACCCCGGGGAAGTATGTGGAACTGAATGTGTCGATGGAGGCCGACGGGTAGGATCCCCCGGGAATGTTGGACGGCCCGAAGGGCTGCTGGTTGGTGCTATAGATTTTTTCCCGTATGTAGCCCAGGGTCTCCTGGGTGCTCAGGTTGGACTTGACCAGATACGTGTTGTTGATGGAGAAGACCTGCGCTCCTGCGTCGAGGTGCTGGGTAAAGCCGGGAACATTGGAAAATGCATAGGGAGCGATCGTAGGGTCGTGTTGGAAGTAGTACTTGAGGGCCAGCGTGTCTTTGCTGGTGGCGTTGTAGTCGAGGTTGGCCACGGCCTGGTCGCCGGTGAAATAGGCGGCGCCCGGAATGAAGGCGTTGAACGATAGGGTAGGACCCAAAGTGACGTTCTCCGCATTCGGTATGAGCCACTTGCCAGGCTCGCCTTTGACCGCAGGCGAATTGAACAAGGCGAGCGCGACCGGGTCGACGCTGGTGGTACCGGCGAGGGCGGCCAGAGTTTGCGGGCTTCGGTCGTCGCTCAGGCCCACCGGCACATCTAAAAACGAGTTGCCAACCTCGGCATCGCTCACGTGCAGATGTTGATAGGCCACAAAGCCGAAGAGCTTGTCTTTGATTATGGGGCCGCCGACGGTACCTCCAAGGACGTAGCGGTGCAACTGCGGAACCTTATCGTTTGCCGGGATCGCATCGTCCTGCTTGTAGAAGAAAGGCGCCGCGTTGAGCCAGTTGGTGCCGCGATGGAGATATAAGTTTCCGTGATAGTCGTTGGTGCCGGAGCTGGTGCTGAGGTCGATGTGCGCGCCGCTGGTTGAGCCCTGCTGCGCGTCGTACATCGATGCGTTGACCCGCACCTCCTGGATGCTTTCAGGGGCCGGAGTGGGTAGCGCGTTGCCGATGGAGAGATAGATCGACGAACTCGACTGAATGACGCCACCGGCGCCGTTGTTACCGTTGCCGGTGCTCGAGACCACGCGGCCAGAGGCCACCTGGCTGGTGCTCTTGCCATTGAAGAGGTTGCTGGCGTCAACGCCGTTCAGCAGGAAGCTGTTGCTGGTATCGCGCTCGCCGTTAGCCCAGATGGGAGCGTTGCCTAAGCCGGAGTTGACCCCTGTCCCGCCGGGCAACTCAGCATTGACGCCCGGGGTAAGGATAGCGACGCCGGTGAAGCTGCCGGTGGGTAACGGGATCGCTTCAATCTGCGACTTATCGAGGACATATCCGTTGGTAGTGTCGACGGCGTTGAGCAGCGGGTTCACATCTACTTCAACCGAGTCGGATACGGTGCCAACGGCAAGCTGGCCCGGAAGCGAGACGGTGCGGTCGGCCTGTACCAGAATGCCGGGCACGCGCTCGGTAGAGAAGCCCTGCAAGGTGAAGGTTACGGTGTACTTGCCGATGGGCAGCTCGTTGAGTGCGTAGGTGCCTTGAGCGTTGGTCTGCGAGGTGCGCTCCAGCTTGGTGTCTTCTGACGTGGCTCTCACCGCGACCCCGGGAATTGCGCTTCCTGAAGGGTCGACCACGGTCCCCGTAATGCCACCCAGGGTTTGTTGTGCCTGCAGAGCCTGCGGCTGCAACAGCACGAGTGAGAACAGCACGGGTAAGAGAGAGAGAAGCCTTCTGGTATTTAGATACATCTTGGATATGCCTCGCGCGAAAGAGAAGCTGGGACCTGATTTTTGAAATTTGCTTTTGCGACTACGCGGTCGGTGCAACCAGAAAGGTCACGACAGGGTGACGGCCCAAAACTGAACCGGGGTCGATTTCGAGGAGCTGTGCTCAGAGAATAGAACAAACTCCGCAGCTGAGCCAAGCAAAATTGCTTTTGCGTCTGCAGCGGGCAAGGTGCAGGACAAACTGACCGATCTCAGGGCAGCTTTCAGGGCAACATCGACACGTGGGCAAAGACGATGCGCCATCCTTCAGGAAGGCGGACCCAGGTCTGGCTCTGGCGTCCGCGGGTAACTCGGCCTTCGATTTCCCGCTCGAAAGCCAGCGTGATGCTGGCGAAGTCTTTGCCGAAGGCGACGATGTCGAGCCGCTTGATCGCGCGTGCCAGGTTAACTGGGGAACGCCCTTTGCGAAAGGCTTCAATCTCGTCGAGGCCGTAAAGACTCTCGCTGGGGCCAAAGCGCGCGACATAAGGTGAGGCCCAGAACATGGTTACCAAGGTGTCTACGTCGTTCGAGACCAGCGCCTGCTCGTAGCGAGGATAAAGTTCGCGCAGCTCGGCGACGGTGGCGGGGTCGTTGATCAACATCGCGGTCAAAACATCTTTCTGGCGGGCAGCACGCATTTGGGCATCGCCGCGCTCACCGTAATCATGGGCTCGTTCACTACCTGGCTTATCCGCAGTTTCATGGCGACGCTGCACAGCAGATAAGCGTGGACGGGAGCAAACGACCAGCGGGCAATGAGCAACTCCACCATGCGCAGGGTGGCGGCGCGCGCAGACTGCAATGCGTCGGTGCCGGACTCGACCACGATCCATGCATCGGCAGGCGCGTCGGGAGATCGCGATTCTGCCGACTCGACTAATGGCCCGGACAGGCGCTGATGGCGGTGAACCCGGAAGCGCAACGAGACTTCCGCGGGGCACTCGATGCCGTTGATGCAGACTTCGCCGTCGCCCTGAGCAGCGTGCGCGTCTCCGGCGGAAAACAGCGCGCCCGGATTCAGGACCGGCAGATAAAGTTTGGCGCCGGCGCAAAGCTCGCGTACGTCCATGTTGCCGCCGAAGGGGCCCGGGGGACGAGTCCTGAACTCGCCGTCCTCCGCCAGGGCTAAACCCATCACGCCGCAGAAGGGACGAAGGGGGACGATTGCCGGGCCCAGCGAGAGACTTACCTCGGGGTCCAGAGCCCAGTGAAAGAGATAGGGCTCGCTGAATTGCTCTTTCAGGAAGCCCAGCCCGGGGATCACGCTGGACCAGCCCCAGCCGCGATGCTCCACCTGCAGCACTTCAATCTCCAGCACATCGCCCGGCTCGGCTCCATCGATGCCGATGGGGCCGGTCAGCGCGTGAATCCTGCCCCGGTCGATGGCCAGGAAATCTTCCACGCCGGCGCCAGGGGTCACCTGGCCGCCGCTGGAGTCGAGACAGCTCAGGTGCACCGTGTCGCCGGATGCGATGGTCAGGCGCGGGGCGAGCGCGCGGTTCCAGCGCGAATGGGTGGGCTCTGCAGTCAAGCGGTGTTCGGCCATGCAACTCCTTATGTCGCTACGATCATCTGCAGCTCAACCAACGCGTTGCGCGGCAAGGCGTTCACGCCGATGGCTGCGCGCACGTGACGGCCGGCGTCACCGAAAACCGCCACTAACAGATCGGATGCCCCGTTGATGATCGCGGGCGAATCGGGAAAACCGGCAACTGCGTTTACGTAGCCGTTGACGCTGATAATTTCGCGCACTTTGTCCAGCGAGCCCAGGGTGTTTTTGAGCACGGCGAGCTGGATCAAAGCGCAAGCCCGGGCTGCTGCGTAGCCTTCCGCTACAGTGCGGTCCGATCCGGCGGTGCCGGTGATCACCCCATCCGCGTCTCTGGAGATCACGCCCGCGAGGTAAACCAGATTTCCCGCTGTCTTGGCGGAAAGGTAGTTGCCGCCGGGCCCGGATTCATCCGGCAACACAATTCCAAGCTCCTGCAAACGCTTCTCAGCACTCATGTGTTCGTAATCTACAACACCGTTCTCTTCACTTTTTACTCTTTTCCCTGGAGAATGGAACTCCCGATCCCTGAGGAGCCTATGAAGCCTTTCATTACCCGCGATACTCCCGTGACCCAGGAGGTTCTGAACACCATTGCTCACCTGCCCACCAAGAGCCTGGCCACGATCGTCGAGCAGGAATTCTTCAAGAAACTTACCGACAGGGACTTCATGCGAATCGGAGTCCTGCTGGCGTTGAAAGGGTATTCAGAAGGAGGCTGCCCAATTGGCGGCGTGATCATTGACGATGAAACGCGCATGATCGTCGGCAAGGGGCATAACACACTGGTTCAGGAAAACCACCCTTATAATCACGGAGAGACTTCGGCTGTGCGCGATGCCGGACGTCTGGATTTCGGGAAGACGACATTGTTCACCACGCTTACCCCGTGCGAAATCTGCGCGACCCTGACTTACATGCGCCAGTTCAGGAGGGTGGTCATCGGCGACGTTACCAACGCTTCCGGGACCGAACAGATGATGCGGGACAAGGGCGTCCAGGTGGATATTCTGGAGGATGCCGAAGGCATTGCCCTCTATGCCAAATACCGGAAAGAAAAACCGGACCAGGACCTGGAAGACTGGAAGGGTATTGCCGCCGTGCGCAAAGGAAATGCTTTAGCATAGCCCAATGAAACGAGTGCTTGCCGTTCTTATGGTCACGGGCACTTTGTTGACCACGCGTGTGGCGCCGACCGATCTGGAAATTGGCCTCACTGCCGGCGCCACCCAGTTCATCAGTTATGAAGATCTGCTGCGCTTGCCCCAGGTGAACTTTGCGGCCTCCAATGATTCGAACTTCCCCACGCATGTACACCTAAGCGGCGTCCCGATCGAGGAGCTGAAGCGTTCGCTGGGCTCGCACCAGGATATGATCGTGGCCATATGCGAAGACGGCTACCGCAGCAACTACCCGGCCGCATATATCGCGGCCCACCATCCGGTGCTGGTGCTGCAGGTAGACGGGAAGGCGCAGAAGGATTGGCCGAAGACCCACGAAGGCGGCGCGTTGGGACCTTACGTGATCTCGAACCCTGACTTTACTCCGTCGTTCAAGGTGCTCTCCCATAGCGACGAGGCGCAGATTCCTTTCCGGGTTGTGCGCCTGGACTTCCGCAGCGAGAGCCAGGTTTTCGGCGCGATTGCTCCGCGCAGAGAGTTTGCCCCCGGCTCGCCGGTGATGGACGGCTACAAGATCGCGGAACAGAATTGCTATCGCTGTCACAACATGGGCGCGGAGGGCGGCCGGATGGCGTCCATCCCCTGGCCCGTGCTGGGGGCTTTCGCCAAAAGGACCCCGGCGCTTTTTGCCGAGTACGTGCGTCATCCGGAGAGGCTGAACCCGAAAAGTAGAATGGCCGGCAGTCCCGAGTATGATGACCAGACCATCGCTGCACTGGAGGCTTACTTCTCTACATTTGCTGTAGGAGAACAAGAATGACGATCCGTGTCTCGAAGGCGCTCCTTCTCTTTGCCCTGGGTTTCTATTACACGCTGGTGGTGTTTAACAACACTAACGATTACAACTCCAACCTGACGTTCGTACGCCACGTTCTGCTGATGGATACCACCTACCCGGGAAATCACGGGATGTGGCGCGCAATCCATGCGCCGGCGGTTCCCTGGCTTTTCTTTGGTTCGATCGTAATTTGGGAAATTATTACCGGGACCCTTTGCTGGTGGGCGGGGTTTCGCTTGATGCGTAACCTGCGCTCCAGCGCGGCTACGTTCAATGCGGCGAAGAAGCTGGGGGTGATTGCGCTGACATTGAGTTTGCTGATGTGGTTAACGGCGTTTTTAACTGTGGGGAATGAGTGGTTCCTGATGTGGCAATCGAAGCAATGGAGTGGGGAGTCGGGCGCGGATCACATGTTCGCGATCGCCGGGATCATTTTGTTGTACCTGGTTACGCCGGATGTTGAGGGGCAGGCTTAGGGACCTGCTGTTCAGCTCTCCAGCAACGAAAGCGTGGCTAAGGTGCAGGCGAGAACCTTCACGCCATTCTCAATCTCATGGGGTGCGGAGTACTCATCCGGGCGGTGGCTGACCCCGCCGCGGCAAGGGATGAAGACCATCCCTACCGGCGCGATCCGGGCCATGAAGAGCGAGTCGTGATAGGCGCGGCTGACCATCTTCCGGTAGTTGAGCCCGTTCTCAGCAGCAGCCTCCACCATGGCCTCGATGATGCGCGGGGCGCTTGCGGCCGGAGCGTCGGCGTTGATGCCCGTAACCTTTACCGCCACCTTTCGCTTAGCCGCCACGCGCGCACAGGCCTCCTCGATCTCGCGCAAGACCTGGTCTCTCCGCTGCTCATCGATGTCGCGAATATCGGCTTCCATCTCCACTCGGCTGGGAATGCTGTTCACCGC
>Ga0302325_10015772_pt1 | contig 16046 bp, 10 predicted proteins | sample Palsa_T0_2_FD_201948 | JGI IMG/M metagenome (GOLD analysis project Ga0302325, IMG submission 201948) | Peat permafrost microbial communities from Stordalen Mire near Abisko, Sweden - Palsa_T0_2 | ecosystem: Environmental > Terrestrial > Soil > Palsa > Peat permafrost | place: Sweden: Abisko... | reverse complement strand
CCAGCAATTGGCGCAGCAGCAGGCGTATTACTGGATGATGCAGCAACAGGCGGGGTATGGCGGAGGGGCGGGGTATGGATATGGGCAAAACGCTGCGTCGCCGCCGCCTTTGCTGAACCAGAATCCACCGCAGCCGCCGGGGTAGAGGATTTTTTTACCGCGAAGTTCTACATGAGGCCTCGCCTACATCATTCGTGCACTCCTTAGTGCGGGAATCGGAAATACTCGAGGAGGGGACCCATCACGAGGGCGGGAAGGAAGCTGAGCAGGACGATCAACACGGCGGACGAAACGGCCACCATTGCCAGAAGCAGAGAGTCCGAAGGCAATGTGCCGACGTGCTGTGAACGACGCCCCTGCGCCGCAAGGCGTCCGGCAAGCGCCAGGGCGGGAATTGCCAGGCCGAATCGACCCGCGAGCATCACGGGTATCGTCGTGAGATTATAGAAAGGCGAATCTGCGTTGAGCCCCGCCATCGCCTGGCCGTTCTTGGCGCAGCAGGAACTGTAAGCATAGAGAATTTCAGTGAAGCCGTGTGGTCCGTTGTTGGTTGACAGACCAGCGAGGCCGCCGCTGCTGACGACGGCGATTGCCGTTGGGAACAATATTGCCAGTGGTGTGACCAAAGAGAAAATGGCGATAAGTTTCATTTCCTGGGGGCCGATTTTTTTGCCGAGGTATTCCGGCGTTCGGCCGGTCATCAGTCCCGCGATGAACACACCGACCAGAGCAACCATCAGGATGCTGTACAATCCTGTACCCAGGCCTCCGAAGACGATTTCACCGAGCATCATGTTGCAGAGCGGAGCGGTGATTCCCAGCGGCATAAACGAATCGTGCATGGCATTGGTGGAACCGGTCGCTCCGTTGCTCGTCGTTACCGCCGTTAGCGCGGTTTGAGCGATGCCGAAGCGAACTTCCTTTCCCTCCACGTTCGCTCGCGACACATTCAATTGCACAAACAGCGGGTTACCGCGTCTTTCCCCTAAATCACACACAATGAGGGCAAGCATGAAGAGGAATACCATCGCGGAATAGAGCATCCATCCTGCCCTCGGCCGGTCGACCATGTGTCCGAATGTATAAGTCAGCGACGCGGGCAGGATGGCGATCGCCAGCATGCTGAGCAGATTGGCAAGCGGGGTTGGTCCCTCGAAAGGGTGCGCGCCGTTGGCATTAAAGAATCCACCGCCGTTGGTGCCGAGATTCTTGATGAATTCCAGCGCCGCCACGGGCCCGCGGGCGATGATTTGCAGGTCGCCCTGAATCGTGGTCACATTCGCATACGGCCGGAAAGTCATGGGAACGCCCTGGCAAATAAGTAGAACGCTGCCGAAGATGCAAAGCGGCAACAAGACCCATAGTGTTGCCCGAACGAGATCGAACCAGAAATTGCCGATCGTGCCGCTGTGTTTTCGCGCGAAGCCGCGAATAAATGCGATCCCCAGGGCGAGCCCGGCGGCGCCGGCCATGAAGTTTTGTGCGGCCAAACCGGCGAGTTGCGTCCAATACTTCATCGTCGTCTCGCCGGCGTAGGCCTGCCAGGTCGTTGTCGTTGAGAAGCTGACGGCCGTATTGAGCGCGAGATCGGGCGTCATTGGCGTTGTCAGCGCGCCGCTACTCGGACCCCCGGGAAGAAATATTTGAAGCCTCAACATCGCATACAAAAACAGAGTCCCGACACCGGTGAAGAGGACGAATGCGTACCCATAAGTTTTCCAGGACATCTCGACACTTGGATCGAGACGCAGGAGCCGATAGATCGATCCTTCGATGGGTTTAAGTCCTCCATCAAGCCATGTCTGGCCCCCATCAAACACGCACGCAAGGTATCTACCGACCGGTTTTACCAGAGCCGTGACCAGCCCGAGAAAGACGGAGTATTGAACGATGGAGGAGTTGATCACAGATTGCGCCGCTCCAGATCGGCCACAACCCACCGGCAGGCGGACATCGGAAGTTAAAAGCAAACTTGATGCCGACTGAAAATTCCGACGAAAATCGCTGCTTTTGAAGCGCCTGCCTGATAAGTGTGGCTGGTTGCGATTTCCCGTGTCGTGCAATTTGCAATCATGGCCGGATTGAAGGCAGTTGTTTTGTGCCTTGGCGTGCAAGGCTTGAGGAGTGTTCAAGCGGACATTGGTCAACAGGTTACATGTCAGTCGGCTGCGGGCATTGCATTACGGAAGTCGCCGATTGCATTTTGCAATGTACACCCTCAATGGGTTGGCCAACGGTACATGGCTTGTAAGCTAATTTATTCGCAGTGAGCGCGGGAAATAATCCTGGTGCATGGCTTTTTTTGCCAGGGCAAGGGTTTCTTCTGACAGTTCGTTGGCGCGGCGGGTGCCGGATTTCAGGACATCCAAGACGTCGGCGGGGCGCGATTCGTATTGCTTGCGGCGGGTGCGGATGGGGTCGATGAGCGTGTTGAGGATTTCGACCAGTTTCTGCTTGATGACCACATCGCCGACTTTTCCGGCGCGGTAAGCGGCCTGCTGGTCGGCGACCCAGGTTTTGTCGGGGTTGAATGTTTCGTGGAAAATCCAAAGGGGATTGTTTTCGACCGTGCCGGGATCAGTCGCGCGCAGGCGCTTGGGATCGGTGTACATGCCCATGACTTTTTTCTTGACGGTGTCGGCGTCATCGGAGAGGAAAATCGCGTTGTTCAGCGATTTGGACATTTTTTGTAATTCGCCGGTGGGGCCGGGGGCGCCGGTGCCGACGAGGCGATGAACGCGGCCCAGTTTGGGCTTAATGATCGGGAATACTCCGCCGAGGGCGACATGATCTTTATCCTCGGCGTGGGGATCGACATTGCAGTACATCTGGTTGAATCGGCGGGCGACTTCGCGGGTCATTTCCAGGTGGGGGAGCTGGTCTTCCCCCACGGGCACCAGCGCGGGGCGGAAGGCGAGAATGTCGGCGCACTGGCCGACGGCGTAGAGGGGAAATCCGAAGGAATATTCATCGCCCAGGCCCTTGTCGCGGATTTCGTCCTTGAGCGTGGGGTTGCGCATCACTCGGTTGAAGGGCAGCAGCATCGCGAAGAAAAAGGTTAGCTCGTCGATGGCGGGGACTTCGCTCTGGATGAACAGGGTGCTCTTGTTGGGATCGATGCCGACGGCGAGGTAATCGATGGCGATGTCGAGGACGGATTGGCGGATTTCCTCGGGTTTATCGGCGCGGGTGGTGAAGGCATGCTTGTTGGCGATGAGGAAATAGCAATTATACTCGTCCTGAAGCGCCAGGCGGTTTTCGATGGAACCCACATAATGGCCGATATGAAGCCGGCCCGTCGGGGTATCGCCGGTGAGAATGCGCTCGCGCGTGTTCATGCGGATTTTATACGTGATGCAGGCAAAAGAATCGAACGGAAAGGACGTTGGGCAGGAAATCATGAAGACGGATTTGGCAACGCGGATGGCGCAGTGGTCGGTGAACCTGGCATGGGGCGATTTGCCCGCGGCGGTGGTGCACGAGGTGAAGCGGCGGGTGATTGATTCGCTGGGATGCGCCTACGGGGCGTGGCGGGCCGAGCCGAGCGAAATCGCCCGCAAGGTGGCGGGTCGGCTCTCGGCGAAGCCGGGCGCGATGGTGCTGGGGACGCGGCAGGTCGCGCCGCCGGATTGGGCGGCGTTTGCCAATGGGTGCATGGTGAGATACCTGGATTACAACGACACTTATTTATCGAAGGAGCCGGCGCATCCGAGCGACAATATTCCCGCGACGCTGGCGGCGGCGCAGGCGGGGAGCGCGGGGGGAAAGGCGGCGATTGCGGCGATCGCGCTGGCGTACGAGGTGCAGTGCCGGCTGTGCGATTCGGTGAGCATCCGCTCGCGCGGGTGGGATCACGTGACCTACGGCGCGTTTTCGACGGCGCTGGCGGCGGCGAAGGCGATGAATCTTTCGCTGGAGAAAACACGGCATGCGCTGGGAATCGCGGGCGTCGCCAGCGGAAACCTGCGTCAAAGCCGGGTAGGGGAGCTTTCGCATTGGAAGGGTTGCGCGTTTGCGAATGCGGCGCGGCATGGGATTTATGCGGCGATGCTGGCGGCGGAGGGAATGACCGGGCCGGCGCCGATTTTTGAGGGGCAGCACGGGTTTGAGAAATTGATCAGCGGGCCGCTCGATCCGCAGGGGCCGTTCGCGGAGGGGAAGAAATGGGAGGGGGATTTTATGATCCTCAAGACCAGCATCAAATTCTGGCCGGCGGAGTATCACTCGCAGAGCGCGATCGAGGCGGCGATGGAATTGCGGAAGCAGATTGGATCGACGGAGCAGATCAAGGGGATTCTGATTGAGAGTCACGATGCATCGGTGGACATCATCGGCAGCAGCCCGGAGCAGTGGAAGCCGATGAGCCGGGAGACGGCGGATCACAGCCTGCCGTATATCACGGCGGCGGCGCTGATGGATGGGGAGATTACGCCTCAGCAATTTGCGCGGGAGCGTTTTACGGAGGCGAAACTGCTCGGGCTGGTGGCGAAGGTGAAAGTGGTGCGCAACGGCGAACTTTCGGGGAAATATCCGAGGGAAGTGGGCAACATCGTTGCGATTGAGATGAACGATGGCCGGAAAATCAGCAAGCGCGTGGATGTCCCCACCGGCAACGCACTGCGGCCGCTGACGGATGAGCAGGTGATGAAAAAGTTCCACTCGATGGCGGATGAGATTATCCCGCGGGAGCAGGCGGATTCGCTGGCGGAGTGGGTGTGGGGGATGGAGAAGCATGAGAATGTGGATGAATTGTTCGCCCGGGCGGTGGTGAAATGACGGCGGATCTGAGCGCCAAATCCAGACGGATGGCCCAGCGGCTGCGGAGTTTGATCCGCAGAAAATGCGTGGCGATGCCGGGGGCGTTTAACGCGGGGACGGCCCGGCTCGTGGAGCAGGCGGGGTTCGAGGCGGTGTACGTCAGCGGGGCGGGGCTTTCCAATGCGACGGGAGGGGTTCCGGACATCGGGCTGCTGTCGCGCGATGAGGTGGCGTTGCTGGGGGGTTACGTCGCGGCGGCGGTGGATATTCCGGCGCTGGTGGATGCGGACACGGGGTTTGGCGATTGCGGGTTGACGGTCAAACGATTTATCCGCGCGGGGATCGCGGGGATGCAGATTGAGGACCAGGTGCCGGCCAAGCGATGCGGGCATCTGGGAGGCAAAAAGCTTGTGAGCGCGGATGCGATGGTGAGGCGGATTGGATCGGCGGCGCGGGGGAGGGGGAAAGGGAATTTTGTGATCGTGGGAAGAACCGATGCAAGAGCGGTGGAGGGTTTCGAGCAGGCGGTGCGGCGAGCGGAGAAATATCTGGAGGCGGGGGCGGATGTGATTTTTCCGGAGGCGATGCAGAGCCGGGAGGAGTTTGCGGAGTTTGCAAGGCGGGTGAAAGCGCCGCTGCTGGCGAATATGACGGAATTTGGGAAGTCGCCGCTGCTGACGATGAAGGAGCTATCGGAGATGGGGTATCGGATCGTAATATTTCCGCAGACGGCGTTTCGGGTGGGGATGAAGGCGCAGGAGATTGCGCTGCGGGAGCTTTTCGAAAACGGGACGCAGCGAGCGTTGCTGGGTAAGATGCAGACTCGGGATGAGTTGTATGCGTTGTTGAAGTATCAGCCGTGACGGACCCGCGGATGGCCATCCGCGGGCTTTCGGGAAAGGAATTATGAGCGAGAATTTAACGAAATATAGTCCGGGGCTGGATGGGGTGATTGCGGGGGAGTCGGCGATTTGCTCCGTCGATGATACGCATGGGTTGCGCTATTACGGGTACAGTATTGAAACGCTGGCGCCGAAGGTGCCGTTTGAGGATGTGGCGTGGCTGCTGCTGCATGGGAATCTGCCGACGGAAGCGGAGCGGAAGCAATTCTCCAAGGAGCTGGCGGAAAATGCCGGTGTGGATGGGATTACCTGGGTGCTGAAGAGTTTGCCGCGGCGGATGCGGGAGATGGATCGGCTGCGGACGGGGGTTTCGGCGGTGGCGGCGTTCGATCCGGATGTTGGCAAATACGATCATGAGGCGAATCTACGGAAATCAACGCGAATCATTTCCCGGATGACGACGATCACGACGACCGGGTGGCGAATCGGCAAGGGGATGGAAGCGGTGACCGGCAGCGCGGCAAATCTTTCGCTGGCGGGGAGATTCCTGCTCGGCGTGGAAGGGACCAAGCCCGAGCCGTGGCGGGTGCGGGTGCTGGATACGGTTTTCAATTTGTATGCGGAACATGAGTTCAACGCATCGACTTTCGGGGCGCGGGTGACGGCGTCCACGCTGGCGGACATGTATTCCGCGATAGTGGCGGCGATCGGCGCGCTGGAGGGCCCGCTGCACGGCGGGGCGAACGAACAGGCGGAGACGATGCTGCGCGAGATCGGGTCGCCGGAGAAGGCCGAGGCTTGGGTGAAGGATCGCCTGGCCAAGCGCGAGAAGATCATGGGGTTTGGGCATCGGGTGTATAAGCATGGCGATTCGCGCGTGCCGGTGATGCGTACATTGCTGGAGGAGGTGGGCAAGCGCGTGGGCCAGGAGCAGCGGCTGGCGATTTGCCGGGAGCTGGATCGGGTGATGGAGAAGGAGAAGGGGCTGTTTGCGAATTTGGATTTGTACGCGGCTCCGGTTTTGGCGCTGATGGGGATTCCATCGGAGCTTAATACGCCGCTGTTTGCGTGTGCGCGGGTGGCGGGGTGGTGTGCGCATATCACGGAACAGCAGGATAAGAATCGGATTATTCGGCCGCGGAGTTTGTATACGGGGCCGGCGATGAGGGATGCTTGACATCGGGGCCCACGGATGGCCATCCGTGGGCTTTGGAATGCAGATTTGATTCTATCATGGGTGAAGCGAATAAAATTATTTACTCGATGATCGGGGTGAGCAAGTCTCACGAGAAGAAGGTTATTCTCAAGGATATCTATCTTTCATATTTTTACGGGGCGAAGATTGGGGTGCTGGGACTGAACGGGTCGGGGAAAAGTTCTTTGCTTCGGATTTTGGCGGGGGTGGATACCAAGTATGAGGGGCAGATCAGCCTGCAGAGCGGATTTACGATTGGTCTGCTGGAGCAGGAGCCGAAGCTGGATGAGAATCTGACCGTTCGGCAGAACGTCGAGCAGGGGATGCAGGCGACGGTCGATTTGCTGAAGGAGTTCGACAGCATCAACGAGCGGCTGGCTGAGCCGATGAGCGATGAGGCGATGACCAAACTGCTTGAGAAGCAGGGGGAAGTTCAGGAGAAACTGGACGCGGCCAATGCGTGGGATTTGGATTCGCAGCTTGAGATGGCGATGGATGCGCTGCGGTGTCCGCCGGGGGATTCTTCGGTGAAAGTTCTTTCGGGCGGGGAGAAACGGCGGGTGGCGCTCTGCCGGCTGCTGCTGAAGAAGCCCGATGTTTTGCTGCTGGATGAGCCGACGAATCATCTGGATGCCGAGTCGGTGGCGTGGCTGGAGCAGCACCTGGGGCGATACGCGGGGACGATCATCGCGGTGACGCACGACCGGTATTTTCTGGATAACGTGGCGGGCTGGATTTTGGAGCTGGACCGCGGGCAGGGGATTCCGTGGAAGGGGAATTATTCTTCATGGCTGGAGCAGAAGCAGGAGCGGCTGGCGCGCGAGGAGAAATCGGAAAGCGGCCGGCAGAAAGCGCTGAAGCATGAATTAGAATGGGTGAGAAAAAGTCCATCGGCGCGGCGCGCGAAATCCAAGGCACGCCTCGCGGCGTACGAGGCGATGCTGAACCAGGATTTGCAGAAGCGGGCCGCGGAGATCGAGATTTATATTCCGCCGGGTCCGCGGCTGGGCGCGAAAGTCATCGAGGCGATCGGCGTCAGCAAGGCATTTGGTGAGAATGTTCTGTTCACGGATATGAGCTTCGTGCTTCCGCCGAACGCGATCATCGGCGTCATTGGCCCCAATGGGGCGGGGAAGACCACGCTGTTTCGGATGATCACCGGGCAGGACAAGCCGGATGCCGGGGAATTGCGGCTGGGTGAAAGCGTGAAGCTGGCGTACGTGGAGCAGAGCCGCGACGTGCTCGAGCCGGATTCGAACGTGTGGGAAACCATTTCCGAAAAGCAGGAGAATATTCGCCTGGGTCCGGTGACGGTCAATTCACGGGCGTATGTTTCGCGGTTTGGTTTTGCCGGATCGGATCAGCAGCGCCGGATGGGCACGCTCTCGGGCGGGGAAAGAAATCGCGTGCATCTGGCGAGGATGCTGAAGCAGGGGGCGAATGTTCTGCTTCTGGATGAGCCGACGAACGATCTGGATGTGAACACGATGCGATCGCTGGAAGAAGCGCTGGAGAACTTCGCCGGCTGCGCAGTGATTATTTCGCACGACCGGTGGTTTCTCGATCGGGTGGCGACGCACATTCTCGCATTCGAGGGGGAAAGCCAGGTGCAGTTTTTCGAGGGGAACTTCACCGAGTATGAAGCGGATCGCAAAAAGCGACTTGGAATCGAGGCGGAGCGGCCTCATCGAATCACCTATCGCAAGCTAACCCTTGGTTGATCTTTAATTTTCCGCAACCTTAAAACCGAAGATTGTTAGCGGCCGGTTGGCCCCGGTGGTATGGGGCTTGCAATACCTCCTTACGGACTATGGAGTTCCGTTAAGGAGTTTTGATATGGAAAACAAGAACCGTTTAGGTGGATTTGCGTCGATGGACGAGCAAAAGCAGCGTGAGATTGCCCGCAAGGGGGGTTTGGCGGCGCATCGCAAGGGGACTGCGCATGAGTTTACTTCAGAAGAGGCCCGTTTTGCGGGGCGGAAAGGGGGCCAGCAGGTGAGCGCCAATCGGTCGCACATGACTGAAATTGGCAGGCTTGGGGGAAAGCGGTCGGCCGAGCGCCGGCGCCAGCGGGCTATGCAGCACCAGGATCCGGAGCAGGCGGGACAGATGTCCGAGATGCCGGAGGAACCGCAGACGGTGGGTTCAGCGGACTCTTCGGTGCGTCAGTTCGACGGGGATTGATGGGGGAACCGGACAGGTCGGCATTGCCAGTGGAATGCTGTCCTGCCTGACAGTTAATTTGCGCTTGTGGTCGGACGGGTTGGCCGGATCAGAGTAATCAGAACTACGAACATAAGGCCTGTAAGACTTTGCCAGACGGCGAGGGGAGCGCGCACCTCGTCAAGATCCGGGGCTGGGATGGAGAGCACGGAATCATTGGCCGCATTGGCTGGCGAATCGTCGATTACCAGATTATCCATCCCGGTCGTGCTGTCCCAATTCGAAACGGCGTCACTGAGTTGCGTGCCGGTGAGCTTCACAGCGGCGAGGGGTTTCAGTGCGACATTGGAGTCAACATCGCCTGGACCAATGGGCGCAAAGAGATTGTTCGATCCATCCTGGAATGAAGAGGAATTGATACCGACGCTGCTGTCGGGGTTGTGCGAAACCTGCCAGCCGCCCACGGGAGTGGAGATATCTTGCGTCACCGAGACTGGAGCAGCGAGCAGCCCGCCGGCTCCGGCGCCCAAGATAAGTGATAGCGCAGCCATCACCGATGTCTTGAACAATGTGCGCATACTTCCAGTCTCCTTGAATACCACTGGGATCAGTTACATCAGCGTAAAGCAACCGACATGAACGGGCAGCAACGGGGTTCTCTCTCCAGTTGCACTGCTTTGATAACTCGCAAGCCACCCAGCTTGAGAGGCGCTCACTTTTTTCAATCTTGTTCTTGGTTCTGAACAAGATGGAATTACTATAGCCCTGTTGAGTTTTTAGTACAACAACAATTATGTGACGTGGCAGGCCCCAAGATATGGCTGGGGGAGGTAATGGACCCGTAAGTCCTGCAAAGATAGTATTTTCCGATTAAATGGAATAGGCGTTATAAATGGAAGGGGTGCCGAGGTCATCGGCGGTGGGTGTGCAAAAAATGGGCGGAGCCCACGGATGGCCATCCGTGGGCTTTTGAATGCTGTAAATACTTTGTGGTAAATTACTTGCCGCCGGGGGAGAAATCTGTTCCGCTTATGGAGCTGCGGCCATCGCCTTTGTGGATGATTTCCCGGGTCGCGGCGAGCTCTGCCTGCAATTCATCACTTATGTGTGTCCCCGGGGGCATGAGACTGTCAATCTGTGAAATGTATCTGACAGCGGCGTCAACTTGGCTATTATTTGCACACGTGGATGCGAGGCCGATCAGGATATCCAAATCTTTCGGATTGAGGGAATTTCCTTTTTCAAAGGTCGCAATCGCGTCGGTGGGACGGTTTTCCTTAAGAAGAACGCGCGCCAGAGTATCGTAAAAGTTGAACGTCTGCGGATCGCCCGGATGGGCCGAGATGGCGGCGGTGGCGAGGTTCTCCGCCTCCTTCAGGCCGTCAGGCGTTCCGATTTGGCGAAGCACATCCGCGAGATTGTTCTGCGCCACGGCATTAGTGGGATCGAGTTTCAGCGCCTGGCGATAGGCCTGCTCGGCTGAGGGGAGATCATGCGAATCAGCCGTTGCCCCGGCGTAGGTGAGCCACTGCCGCGCACTCATTTTTCCTGAATCGAGAAACGGCTTGAGCGTATCCACGGCGGCGGCGAAATCCTGCGGATTATTCTGGCGTTCGCCGCACGCGACGTAAATCTGCGCGAGTTCGCCCTGCTCCTGAAGCGAATTGGGATTCAGGGATGGTTTGATCTGCGCGATCCAGTTGTCGGAAGAAGCAGCATCGGAGAAGGAAACGGGCGCCAAGTCGAGCCAGACCAGGCGCCATTTGGCCGAGTCTTTCGTCAGCGGCTGCAAAATCGCAACGGCATCGGTCTGGCGTCCCGCGCGAAGCAGCGCCTGCGCGTAAGTGGAAAGCAGCGCCTGGTTCTGATCGGGCTGGGCCTTTGCGGAGTCGATGTAGGGCGCCAGGCGGTCGATGGCATCGGCGGGCTGCTGCACGGCGAGATCGGCCATGGCGATGAACTCGTCGGCGGGCCGCGTGTTTTCGGTCACGCGCTGACGCCATTCGCGTCCGGCGATCATCGCATCATTCCAGTTGCCCGAGGCGGCATTCACTTCCGCGGTTGTGCGCGCGGCGTCAACGGAGCGGGGAAAGCGCCCCATCGCCTTGCGCGCCACGGCCACCGCTTCCGGTGGATTGCCTTCGGCCATCAAGCGCCGGCTGGTGAGTTCGTAGATGGGTTCAAAATCCGGATATTTATCCATGAGCGCGCGGGTCTGAGCGAGCGTGGAACTGGGATCGGCGGCGAGGGCTAGCGTTTCCATCGCCGCATCGCTGCGCGGATCGGCGGTGACGGCTTCGATCAGGGTTTGCAACTGATCGACATTAGCCGCCGTGGAAAGCAGGCTCTGCGCGCGGGAGAGATTGGCGATCGCGTCATTAGCGGGCCAGCGGACGGCGGCAGCCGAAGCGGCGGCGCCGGCGCGGCTCCACAAGGTCTGGCGAAGGTAAAATCCGATCTGCTGAATCGCCGGCGCGGGATCGTCCCCCGCGGATTGCGCCGCGTCATCGTAGAGTTTGGCGGCAGCGGCGGGGTCGCCATGTTCCTCCTGGAATTCGGCCAGGATGATTTGGCGCTGACCGCCGGGAAGCTGAAGGTCCGAAAGCCGGTCGAGAAATTTCTGTGCCTCAGGCAACTGATGCTGGGCGCCAAAGAAATCCGCGGCTTCGCGGATCGTGCTGACATCCAGCGATTTGGCGCTTGCGAGCGTGAAGTAGATTGCGGCCGCATCGCTGGGGCGATTTTCCAGCCGATAGACTTTCGCCAGCGTGGCATCGTGCAGCACGGGATTGGTGGGATTGGGATATGCGATGAGCATATTTTCCGCCCGCGGCATATCGCCTTCGGCGGCGATGATCGTTGCCGCCGCCAGGGCCAGATCGGGTGGGAGATTGGTCATTCCCGCGAGGTGATCGAAGACGACCTGAACTTCCTCGCTCTTTCCAGCGGCATGCAGGGCCTGGAGGTAGGCTAATTGCGCCTGGGGATTCTGCGATTGCATTTCCGCAGCCTGATGCCATTGATCCAGTGCGGACGAGGTGTCCTTGAGCCGATCATACGCGGTCGCGAGCAGAACGCGGGGCAGGTACTGGTCGGGGCTTTGGGCGATCACGCCGGTGAGCAGCGTCACGGCCTGGGACGCGGCCGCATCGCCGCCATCGCCTGCCAGCAGCCAGCGCGCCTGTGACGTTTTCCAGGCGATCGCCGAATCGCCCGTCAGCGTGTGCAGTCGATCGATGGTCTGACGGATGAACGGGCGGTCGTTCCACGCGGAATTGCCATTGCTCAGGATGGTCGATTGAACCATCACGTCCTGGGGATATTTCTCGCCCAGTTTTTTCCAGGCGGAGGGGGCGGTCGAATCGCCGGCGGCTTCGCGGTATTGGCAGATGGCGCGATCCCACACGATCGCGTCACCGGGCGTTTTATCGCGGGGCGCGTTTTGGATGAGATATGCCAATCCATCACCGGCGCGGCCGCTGTGCAGCAATTCGATCGCGCGGGCGTATGCCAGCCGCGGGGTCACGCCGAATTTTGATTCGATGGCTGCGTAGAGGGTATCCTCCATCCCGAGCTTGGCCGAGTGGCTGGTATCGACGAGATTAAGGAGCAGATCTTCCCCGCCGTTGCCGGGATCTTTGCAGGCCTGATGGATCACGTCGATGGCCACATCGCGCTGGCCGGTTTGTGCCAGCAGGGCGACGTAAATCGGAAGCGTTTCCGGTTCATTGGGGAGCTGATTCTGAAGCTGACTGACCTCGCTGAGCAGCGCGGCGGTGCTTCCGGAGCCGTTGATGACTGAGAGACGGGCGTAGCTGACCTTGATATTAACGATTGCCGCATTCAGTTCGACGGTGCCCGATGCGTTGGTGGCGGCGAGTCGGGCGTTTTCGGCGGCGCGGGCGGCTTCATCCGTCGCACCCTGGCCCTGATCGACCAGTAAATCGGCCAGACGCACGTGCGGCTCGGCCCAACTTGGCATTTCCTGCGACGCCTGGCGGAACGCCGCCATCGCCAGTTCGCTTTCGTCCATCTGCGCGTACGCATCACCCAGCAAAAACGCGATGTATCCATTGTCCGAGGACGCGCTCTGGGCGTCCTGATACTGAGCCAGGCGGGTCTTCAAATCCTGCGGCGGATTTTGGTACTGCGCTTTGAGCGTCTCCGCCCAGCCGTAGGCGACATGGTCCTGGTTTCCGCGGGCATCGAGCTGCGCGACAATAGCCGCGGCATCGGAATCCTTGTGAAGCTGGTACAGCGACAGGGCTTTGTAAGCCATCATGGACGCATCGGCGGCGGGGGACGTCGCATCGAGATTTTTCAGCCGCGCGACGACTTCGGCATATTTGCGGGTTTCCCAGAGCCGGATGATGGACTGGGTTGTCAGATCGGGGTCGTTGAACTTGGCCGAAGCGCGAGCCAGCAGATCGGAGGCCACGCCATATTCTGAAAGCCCGTCGAGCAGCGCGATCGTTGTGCGCGCGAACTGCACGGTGGGGGGATCGGCCTTGGCGGCGGTGAGGATCAGCGAATGGTATTGGTCGAAATCCTGCCGGCTCTGCTCGGGAGTCGCCATCGGATTGCGCCCGTAATAGTAAGCCAGCGCCTTGACGATCTTGAAGCGGGGATCGTCCGGATATTTGACGAGCAGGTCGTCGGCATGCTTCTGCATCTCATCGCCGGGGCGCGAGAGCGAATGCATGATCTGGAAATAAATCTTCTGCAGTTCCAGGTCGGTGGGCGAAAGTTGAAGGTAATGCTCCACGAATGGTAGCGCATCGGACAGCTTCTGCTCGCGGAAATTGATGACGCCGACCGCCTTGAGCGCGACGAGATCGTCGGGATGATCGTGCAGGATGTCATTGGACCGGCTCATCGCGTCGGGCGTGTAGGTGGCGTAGGGGGCTTCCATCTCGACGAGCTGTTCGCGCGCCTGCAGGTCGCTGGGGACGAGTGCGCAATAACGCCGCAGATTGGTCACGGCCGAGACGATGTAATCCTCATTTTTCGTCGGCAGTTTGGCGCGGGCGTTGGCGTAGTCGAGCAGGGCCTGCGGGTCGATCGAAGCGGCATCCTGCTTCTGCTGGTGGTTGATGTATTCGGTCAGCTTGTCCAGGGCGGTCTGGTAATCGCCGTGCTGGTAGGCGTCGAGGCCGATCTGTTTGTCGGCGAGGACGCGTCGCTCGGCGATGGCGATTCGATAGCTGTAAAGCCACGCGGCGCCGACGGAAAAGAGCGCCGCGCCCACCAGAAGAATCAGAAGGCGCCGCTTGGTTTTCGGACGGATGATCATGATCTGGATACCTTGCGAAAGATCTGGGTGACGGTCTTGTAGATGATCCACAGATCAAGCCGCCACGAGCGGTTCTCGACATACTCGATGTCGTACTTGATCCATTCCTGGAAATCCGAACCGCTGCGGCGAGTGCGGTGGATTTGCCAAAGGCCGGTGATGCCGGGGCGAACGCTCAGGCGCGCATCGCGCCACGGGGGGCAATACTGGTTTTCGGTCTGGGGGCTGGGGCGCGGTCCGACGACGGACATGTGGCCCAGCAGGACGTTGATGAACTGCGGGAGCTCGTCGAGATTGTATTTGCGGAGAAGTTTTCCCATGCGGGTGAGCCGCGGGTCATGGGCGATGTAAAACTGCGGGCCGTCAACTTCGTTCTTTTCGCGAAGGTGCTCTTTCTGCCGCTCGGCGTCCTTCTGCATCGAACGGAACTTGATGCAGGGGAAATCGTCGCCGCCGGCCGTCTGCCGCCGGTGCGTGAAGAAAAACGGACGCCCATCCTCCAGCCAGATCAGCAGAATAATCAGCGGATAGAGCCAACCGGTCATGATCAGCACGATCAGGCTGAACACGATATCGAAGGTGCGCTTGAAGATGCTGCCGAATAAGTTGATGTCCTTGAATGAATGCGTGCGTTGCGATTCGCGTTCTAATTCCTTGTCCACATCGCGCGGCTCGATGTTGAGCCATTGGATTTCTTCGGTTCTGGGGCGCGAGTCTGGATCGTCCCAGATAATGGCCGGCCCGACGATGGTGGTGCCGCCGTCGATTTGCCGGCCGGCGCCGACCCACACGGGTCCGACGAAGCGTGCGTTGGGATCGATGGTGCTTTCCGGGTCTTTCCAGACCTGCCGGTGAAAAAGCTCGGCGCGGGTGATGGTTGAATCGGGATGCTGCCAATTGGCGGTCAGGTCGCGCAGAAACCGTGCGATCTCGCGATCGGTGCTGCGGTCAAACGCGCTTCCTTCGATGGAAAGGGTGCTGCGGTCGTTTTGCGGCGTGTAATCGCGCAGCCGCCGCCAACCGGACAGAGGATCGGACGCCGATTGCCACAGCTTGGCGATTTCCTGATCGGGCGTGAGGACCGCGCGTGCCAGACGAAGATCTTCCGAGCCATCGTAAAGCCGCTGGAACCGGAGGAACCGGTTGTGTTCATCGGTAATGACTTTTTCGCGGTATCCCTTTTCGCGGCGGTCGTGAAGGCGAAGAAACAGCACCTGGGGTTTCAGCCAGTTGAGCACGTCGATGACGCTGATCATCTTGAAAAGAACCAGCGACCGAGGATCGGTGAGGAGGAACAGCTCCGCATGCGGGATGATTTCCGAGGGTTCGCCCTGGCGGACGACCTGTATGCCGTGCGCCGCCCAGAAGCGGTGGTGCAGTGCGACGGGGTCGAGGCCCCAGATGGTGCGCGCAGCCGTGATGATCGGCCGTTCGCGAACGGGGACGAGAGGCGGGCTTGCCGAGTGCAGCACCGTCATAGGGAATACTAATGATCACTGGCCGAACCGGACGACCGCACGGAGGACGCGACCGCGCGGGCAACGGGACCGATTGCCTCGCTGCGCCGGCCATCGGAGCCGGCGGGCACGGACGAAAGTCCAAGGCGATTGGTGGACCGCTCGAAATCGTGCGCCTGGGCGCGATTGAACACGACGCCGGCGAGCTTGGCGCCGATGGCGTGCAGATGGGCCAGCGCCCGATCCACAAGCTGGCGCTGCTGACCGCGCGACACGCACAGCACGACGCCGTCGGAAGCCACCGCCACCGGCGAGGCCTCGATGCTGCCAAGGATCGG
>Ga0302325_10015771_pt1 | contig 16048 bp, 8 predicted proteins | sample Palsa_T0_2_FD_201948 | JGI IMG/M metagenome (GOLD analysis project Ga0302325, IMG submission 201948) | Peat permafrost microbial communities from Stordalen Mire near Abisko, Sweden - Palsa_T0_2 | ecosystem: Environmental > Terrestrial > Soil > Palsa > Peat permafrost | place: Sweden: Abisko... | reverse complement strand
GAGGATATGGCCGGCATGAAGCCGGTCCCCGCTGCCGTAAGCTGCTCCGCGGGCCTGTTATCCTCAACCAGGAAGATATTGCCTCCGGTCTCTTTCACCGATGACGGCGCGGCGGCGGCCAGTTGAGCGACGCATAGCGGCAGCAAGAGTAATCCGGTTTGCATCGCATTACCGCGCTTACCGCAGATTGTCCGCGAACGAAAAGATAGGATCGATATCCACCGGCACATCCCGCGCGTTCTCGAGCGCCCTGGCCAGGGCCGGCGGCATGCTGCCGTAGCGCGCGAACCACGCTTCCGCCCGGGCGCGGTCGCCGGTTGCTTCGATTTCCAGCAACTCTTTCGACAGCGCCGCCAGCACGCCGGGGATGCGCCCGTAGTCGATGGCGTAACGCCCATCCACCCCCTGCGCGCCGGCGACAAGCGCCTGGTGTTCGAGCAAATAGTTGCATTCCATCAGTTCGGCGCGGGCGTGCGCTTCACCCGTACCAAAGCGCAGCGTGCGGAAGATATCGGCCACGTACGATACGTAGTATTCTTCCATGCGCTCGTTCGGCAGGGCGCCGCGATCGGCCAGCCACTTCACGCCGAACATGCCCACGGCATCCGCCTTGGCTTCCTCCAGCGCCGAGTAAGTTGCGCCGATTGCCTCGCGGATGTCCACCTGCTTGCCGCCTTGCCGGGCGAACGCCGGCCCCAGCCCGTGCGCGATTTCGTGCAGCAGCGTGCCCACCAGGTAACCCTCGCCGGACGCCTTGCCCGCCTGGTCCGGCCGCATCAGACGGCGCGCCAAGGGCAGGATGATATACTCCACGCGCGCGTCCATGAAATTCTTGAAGAAGATCTTCTTACTTCCTTGTTCCTGGTGGATGCGCGGATCGTTGGGTAAGTTATCGGCAACGGCCTGGTACCCGTGCCGCAGGTCGCCCGCGCGATACGGCGAATCCATCACCTCCATGGGGGTGGCATGGCCCTTCTTGGATGGCCGATCCTCGGGCGCCAGGGGCAACGCATCTTGTATCTCGGGCACGTATTTCTGAAACACCGCCAGCTTGCGGCTCTCTTCGTCATTGCGGATGAGGACCGCCGCGCCGTAGGATGTCTTGACGCCCAGCAGATCGTCGAGATAGGTTTCGTAAGGCGCGAAAATCACGTCAAACTTAGGATTTTCCAACTCCAGCCAGGCGATGTCACTGGCGTAGTAATCGTCGGTCAGCAGGGCATCGGCGCGCAGCCGCAGGAAACGGGCGAAGGCGGCGTCATCACTGAGCCCGGCGGCCTCCCGCAGCAGACGGCTCATGGGCTCGACAAACTCCTGGTAAGCATGGTGATACGGAATGCCCGCCAACCGGTCGCCGCGCCGTTCCACCAGCGTGTACGGATCGTAGATTTGGGCTTTGTCCTCTGGGTGCCGCATGACGTACTGCTCGATTTGCTCGCGCGTGAGCCCTTCGGGGTAAAGCGCATGGCCGGGCGGCATCGGCTGGCCGCCCACGAACGGCCGGTTCTCGTTGAGCAGGTCCCAGCGGCAACCGTTGATCATGAGTAAACGCTTCAGGGCGGGATCGGACGCGGATCTGTAGAGGCGCAGCCCTTCCGGGTCGCTCTGCCGCCAAAAGACATCGTCCAGGTAGCGCGACGCCTCCACCAGTTTCTCGATCATCTGGAGCTCCCGCGCGCTGAGGCCAGCGGACCGATACGGCATTTTCAGGGGCTGCCACTTGGCGAGGATGTCGTCCGTGGCGCTGGTTCCATTTCCGGCAAGACACATAAGCAGTAACAGGATTCTACGCATTAGAGGCGCGCTTCGATTCCAGATTCGCCAACTTATTCAGTCCATCGATATAAGCCTTGGCGCTGGCTTCGATGACATCGGTGGATGCGCCCCGCCCCACCACCTTAAAGCCGCCCTGCTCCAGCTGGGCGGTAACTTCGCCCAGAGCTTCGGTTCCGCTGGTTACGGCGCGGATCTCATACCGTACCAGCCTGGCGGCGCTCTTGGTCACCCCGCAGATGGCCTTGCATACCGCATCCACCGGACCGTCGCCAATGGCTGCACCTTCGCGCGCCTCGCCGCAGACACGCAGCCGGACGGTAGCGGTCGGAATGGCGGACGTACCGCTATAGATATGCAGATACTCAAGCTGATAAGTCTCGGCGGCGGGGTGGATCTCATCGTGTAAGATGGCGATCAGGTCTTCGTCAAAAACTTCCTGCTTCTTGTCCGCCACAGTCAGAAACCGCTGATAAGCCTTATTCAATTCCTCCTGTGACAGAGAGTAACCCAGCTTCTCCAGGCGGTCGCGCAGTCCATGGCGCCCGGTGCGCGCAGTCAGCACCACGCGGCTCTCGGTAAGCCCTACGTCCTCCGGGCGCATGATCTCATAAGTCTCCCGCTCCTTCAGAAACCCGTCGACGTGAATGCCCGAGCTATGCGAGAACGCGTTCGCGCCCACCACGGCCTTGTTCGCCGGAACCGGCATGCCGAGCATGTCCCCAACCAAGCGGCTGGTCCTGTGAAACTCGCGCGCATCGATGCCGGTATCGAGTCCATAGTAGTCGCGCCGCGTGCGCAGCGCCATCACCACCTCCTCCAAGGCGGCATTGCCGGCCCGCTCGCCGATGCCGTTGATGGTGCCTTCCACCTGGCGCGCGCCGTTCATCACACCGCTTAGCGTATTGGCGGCCGCAAGCCCCAGGTCGTCGTGACAATGTACGCTGACGACGGCCCGCGCGATGTTAGGGACGTTTTGACGAACCGCGCGGATGAGCGCGCCGTATTGTTCCGGCACGGTGTAACCGGTGGTATCGGGAATGTTGACCACCGTGGCACCGGCTTCAATGGCCGCCTGCAGCATTTCAAAAAGATAGCCGGGTTCGGCGCGGCCGGCGTCTTCCGCGTAGAACTCGACGTCGGCCACATAGCTTCTGGCCAGTTTGACGGCCTCGACGGCCATGGCGAGCATGGTCACTTTCTTCTCGGCGATACCTTTGCCGTAGCGTTCGTCGCGGAACTTTCCTACCACGTGGATATCCGAGACGCCAATCCCCGTATGAATGCGCGGCCGTTTGGCGCGGGCCAGCGCTTTCCCGCAGGCTTCGATATCCGACGGCACAGCGCGCGACAAGGCGCAGATCACCGGACCGTCGATTTCCTGGGCGAGCAGTTGGACGGCTTCGAAATCCTCCGGCGACGAAGCGGGATAGCCCGCTTCAATAATGTCGACGTTCAACCGCGCCAACTGCCGGGCGATCATGAGCTTCTCCCGGCTGCCCAGCCGCGTGCCAGCGGCTTGCTCGCCATCGCGCAGGGTAGTGTCGAATACAGCGACCTTCTCGAACATAGCTGTAGTCATTCACTATAGCGCAGATGCGGCTTGCTAGACGGGCCAGGCCGGCTGAAAGCCGGCTGCGGGCAAAATTGCCCGCCCTACGATTACTTTACATACAACTGCGCGGTCGTGGCAGTCACTCCGCCGATGCTGCACGTGATCGGCTGCGCCCCTGCCGAGATACCGGCCGGCACCTGAACGTTGACCTGGTACAGACTGACAAATCCCGGCGCTAGACCGCTGAACTGGACATTGGAGGCTGTCTGGCCTCCGATCGTGATCGTTGGAGTAGCCGTGGTCTGCGCCAGCGGGCTGGAGGGCGCGGCGAGGCCGTCCCCCGGCTGATTGGTCACCGCTCCCAGCCCGTTCAGGTACAACTGGACGTACGAGCCGCGCGCTACCGGATTACTGGAATCGACAAGATGGTAATTCAGGTCGAGTGCAGCTACATCGTTGGCCGTGTCGATCACGAAGAATCCCGGCGAGTACTGGCCCAAAGCAAGAGCATACTCCGGACTGTACGTATAGTTGACTATCGATTTGACTGTCGCGGATGTCCCACTAAGCTCCCAGGGAACTTGAATATTCAGTTGTGTCGGACTGACGTAATTCAGGCGTCCCGGCAAGCTCTGAGTCGAGTTATCGAAGCTGAACAAAGCGCCGTCGATACCCATCGGCAGCGCCTGGTTCACCACGTTGCACAAAGAGCAAAGGGCGAACGCGCTGTTCACTCCGTTTGCGCCCTGTGTAGTGTCGGTCATATTGGTGCCGAAGACGGAAATCCAGGAACCCGGCGCCACCGTCGTGAGCTTGAAACTGGCTGCGTCCACGATGCCGCCCGCATTGATAGCTGGAGGCACGCGCGCATAACCGTCGAAGGGCAACGCGTATGCAATCCCATCCACGAGGACCGCAAACTCCTGCGGGCCGGCAGTCGACCCCAAGATTACCGCTGCGCCCGCCACGCCGTTAGAGTTAGTATAACTATCCGTGTCGGCCTCCCCTTCTTCGTTGGTACTATAGTCGATTGCTCCGGTGCCTTGGGTTACCTCCCATTCAACAGGAACATTGGGAACGGGCGCTCCGTATTGGTCGATCACCTGAACGGCTATCGGGCCGTAACTACTGCTGACGCAACTATTATCCGTGTTTGTGCATCCCAGGTACAACCATGGAAGGTAAGCGCCGGCCGCGCCATCGAACGCAATAAAACCCTGGCCCGGCTGGACACCATTGAGCGGAATCACATCGTATGGAATGCCGCTGCTCACCAAATACATATAGGGAATGGCGAGCGGAACCGGCCCTCCGGTTGCGGTGATGAGGCCTTCATAGCGTCCGGCAACCGGCAGTGCCGTAGCGGAAAGAGTCACAGTTACACTCGTTGTGCTGGGCTTACTGGGCGAGCCAGCAGGCAACGTTACGGTGGGAGAACTTGAATTGTTCACCAAGACCTGGGTCGCCGACGTAGAGTAGCCGGCGTTTTGGACAACGCTCATCGCCAAGGAGACTTGGCTGGTGCTGGTGTTGTAAATCGTCAAAGTCTGCGACGTGGTAAGCGATACGCCCACGGACCCGAAGGAGACCGAGGATGGCACGACCTGCACGGTGGAGATAACCGCGTTTTGCGCTTGTAGCAGTCCCGCCCCCACCTCGGACACAGACGCCTGAGCGGATGCGTCGGACGTCGTTAAATTCGACAGAGACGCGGTGTTCACCAGGGCGGACTTAATCTGCAGCGGAGTCATATTGGGGTTAGACTGCTTCACCAGCGCGGCGCTCCCGGTGACCATGGGAGTCGCAAAACTGGTACCGTCGGCAGCGCCGTACCGTGCGAAGTTGAACAGTTCGCCATAGGGATCGTAGCTCTGCGTGGGCATCAGGAAGTCGGTGGCGGCGGCGGCTAGGTCCGGCTTGAGTGCGCCTGTCTCATTCACCGGACCACGGGAGGCAAAATACGCCACGGAGTAAGGTGAAAAGCCCAAGGTGGTGGCTGGCACCTGATATGGCTTCGGATCCATGGTGGCTTTCGCGCCGGGATTGCCGCTCAGGTAACTGCGCACGTTCGCGCCGTCGGTCTGGCCTATGCCGAACGCGGGAATCGTGGTGCCGGCAAGGCCGTACGGTTCGTAGAAGCCCGAGAGATTGTCGATCTCAACGACACCGACAGCCCCCGCATTCTGCGCATTGGTGACCATGGTGACATCGCCGCAAGCTCCTACCGTCACCAGGACAATTTCGCCCGAGAGGGCCGACGGGCTTACCGCGCTGCACAAATTTCCAGTTTGGGTGGCGTCCGCCAGGGGTGCTGTCAGCGGGGCGTCGGGCGGGGGCCCGTCGTAGCTTTCCATTGCATTGACCGACTGGAAGCCGGCCACTTGCAGCTGCTGCACATAGGTGACGTCGTTCTGGATACCGCCCACGGCGATGGCCGAAGGCGCATACGCAGGGGAACTCATGGTGCTGAAGGTAGGCGCCGAAAAATTGTCGCATGGGGGCGAGCCGCAGCCATAATTGAACTGATAGCCGTCCGCTCCCTGATTGCCGGCGGCGACCACCACGGTCACCAGCGCGTTGTCCATGGCGCTTTCCACCTCGTACGCAAACGGATCGCAAGCATCCGTATTTATGGGGATCGGCGCGTTTGGCAGACCGCTGTTGACACAGTAAGTGGGGTCGGTGTCGACCGGTCCACTGTAATAGGCGGGGCTGCCAAGTGACAAGTTGACCACGTCCATACCGTCGGTGACTGCATCCTCCAGCGCCTGGAGAACATTTCCCGAGCCATTCGGATTGGCATCGTCCGAGCCGAAGACCTTGTAATTACCCAAGAACGCCTTGGGCGCCACGCCTGTTATGGTGGTCCCGTTGTAAGTCGTCGGCATTCCCGCCGCCACAGAAGCCGTTCCCGTGCCATGGCCAACCAAATCCCGTGCCGAGAGATCATCGGGTCGCGATTGCGCCGCCAGATCGGTCGAGCTGGAGTCTTCCGAGTAAACGATTTCACACACGTAACTACGTGCGACGATGATTTTGTTGCTGGTAAAGGAGCACTGGGACGGCAGGGTGGGGCAGTCCGATGGCGGCACGTCGCAGATTGGATAACCGCTGGGAGCCGTGAGCGTGGGGTCCTGGAATGCCGGGTGAGTCTGGTCGATACCGGTGTCGATAATTCCAATCTTGATGCCGGCGCCGGCGTTGGTCTGGCCGCCAATTGCCGCCGCGCTCCAGGCTCCGGAGACATCGCTCATGCTAATCTGGTCCGCTCTGTGATAAGTCCGCATGCGCGTAACGGCTTTCACGACGGGCAGCTTGCGCAGCGCCGCGGCTTGCGCGGGGGTGGCCACCACGAAGATGCAGTTCAGCAGGTGCTGCAAGCCGCCGGTGACGCGCGCTTGCGTGGCTTCGATTTGCGGGCGCAGGCTGGATTGCACCGCTTGCAGATGCTGCCGGTAGGGCGCGGCCACGGCGCGCGTCTGCTCGATCCTTCCGGGGTACTGCTCGGCCACGGGCTTCTCATTCAGGAGTACGACCCATCGCGTAACGGCGGGCGCAGCCGCGCTGGCAGCGGGCGCCAAGGCCAGGCCCGCTGCGAATAAGCAGACGAGAAATTTCAGATATGTTAAGCGCATGTTAAACGATCCGTCAACAAACTCCAAGAGAATTCTGCCAAAAACCTAAGAGACGCGAGAGACGGCCCAAGCGGTACATAAATGCTGTGTCTAAGATCGCACAGAGTGAAGCGCCGTCTCACGCCGGCAAATCTTGCGCCAGAGTAGCTAGAAACTCCTGGCGGTAAGTCTGCAGGTAGAAGTGACCACCGGGGAATATGCGTACGGCAAAGGACGCCGTGGTTTGTTCTTCCCACGCTGCGAGATGTTCCCGGAGTACGTTAGGATCATGCGCTCCGCCATAGGCCCGAATCGGACAATCGAGCGGAGGCTCCTCCGCGTAGATGTAATGGCGGTAGATGGCGGCATCCTCCCGAATGGCCGGCAGAATCAGCTCCATGAGATTGGGATTGCCGAGCACTTCGGCCGGTGTTCCCTGCAAGCGCCGCAGCCCGTTCAAAAACTCCGCTTCGCTTGGTTCAGGTGGCGGCACATGCCCACGGCGGAATTGCGGCGCGCGGGCGCCCGAGGCCACCAGCATGCTCGGCAGCGGCCGATTTCGCCGCCGGAGCAGACGCGCCAATTCGAACGCCACCACGGCGCCCATGCTGTGTCCGAAGAAAGCGAACGGCTCGTCGGGATACGCCTCCAGGGCATCGCCCAGCGCCTCCACCAGCCCAGCCATATCTCGCGGCTTGTCCGGCCGTGGGGCGCGCATCGGCACCACCGCAATCGATCGCGGCAGTAGTCCAGCCCAGGCTTGGTACGCCGCCCCGCCCCCTCCGGCGTGCGGAAAGCAGAACAGCCGCAGAGCGCCCGCCACATGGCCGCTGCCGGTGATCCTGCGCAGGCGCAACGCCAGCAGTTTGCGGCGATCGGGGGATAGGCGGCCCAGCTCACTATGGCCCAGCTCACTATGGCTAATGGGACCCGGAAGGTACTCCGGCTGGCTGGTGGTTTTGCCGCCCGTATCGGCCAGCACTTTTTCCAGCAAGTCCTCGAACGGCCCCACGCTTAAGCCGGCCGCCTCGGCCAACGCCGCATGGCGCGAGGCCCGCGAAAGCTGGTCATAATGCGCGCGATCCGACAGCAGCCGCGCGAGCGCCGCATGCCACGGCCCGACATCCTGCGGGGGCACGTCCGCCATGGGCACCATCTGTTCATCCACCTGCGGACCGTACCGCTCGATGGGCCGCACGGGCAGCAGGTAATCCACTCCCAGCTTGGCCTCCGGGATGCCGCCGATATTGCTGGCGATCACGGGCACGCCACGCAGCATGGCCTCCACTACGATGCGCGAGCGCGCCTCGGCCCACAAGGAAGGGACCAGCAGCACGCGGGTGCGGCGCAGGATATCGTCCACGTTGTCCACCGGGTCGAGCAGCGTGACGTTGGCGCGTCCGGCCAGCGCCGCGCGGTCCTGCGGGGTGGTGCCCCAGGTGGGTACGCCCGCGAACTTCACCTTGGGCATGCGATCGGCCAGTTCCAGGAAAATCGAAATACCCTTGACCGCGCAGGGATTCACCAGCGTGACGAATTCGTTGTCAAAGCGGCCCAGGTCCGCATACGGGGGCGGATCGAGCAGTGAGATGGGCACGTGCACGGCCGGGATCCCGCTCCACTTTTTGATGTAGTCCGCGACGTAATGGCTGACTCCTACCACCGCATCGGCCTGGCGCAGCACTTCCGTTTTGGCCGCACTGGGGAAGGCGCAATCCGGGCCGAACGGCACCGCCAGCGTGGCCCGCGCCAGATAAACGGTGCGCGCGCCCGCGCGAACGGAAACTTCCAGCAGCAATTGCGCCGGATCGTCGGTGGAAGTGAGGATCGCGTCGGGGGCGAAGGCCGCGATCTGCGCCGAAAAGTAGGCTCGCAGATTGGGATGCTGGGTGACCACGTGCGCCTCCACCGCGGCGCGGTGAAACACCACCACGCCGCCTTCGGTGGATTGCGGTGCAACCCCGCGCGCCGCCAGCTCGCGCAGATATTGCGCGTGCCCGGACGGCCCAAAGCGGGCGATGCGCGCCACCACGCGGCAGGTGTGACCGCGCGCGGCCAGCGCTTCCAGCAGCAAACGGTTGGAACGGTCGCCGCCGCCATACGCCGGGTAATAGAGCGCGTTTTGCGCCAGCAGGATACGCATTCAATGCTTCCGGCTGCGGGCCATCCGCAACAGCAGAGTGCGCTTCTCGGGTGACAGGTTCGCCAGCGACGGACGCTCGGGCACAGCCTCGCCAGGTTTTAGCGACTGCAGAAACTCCGGCATGCGCCGGGCATCCAAGCTGCCGGTGAAGCGCAGCGCCGCTTCCCGCGAGGCGGCCGAAACCCGCTGGTACAGCTCGCGATCGGTGAGCAGCGCGCGTAACGCATCTTCCCACGGCCGCAGGTCCACCGGCCCGATCACCGGCTTCGGCAGGGAGTGCGCATCGAAGACCGCCGCATAGCGCTCGATGGCGGGCGCGTGCGCCACGAACGGCGTTCCCATCTTGGCCTCCACCAGGCCGCCGGCGTCGCTCGAGATCACCGGGATACCGTGCAGCATGGCCTCCATTACGGTCAGGCCGAAGCCTTCGTACCAGAGCGACGGCATCAGCAGGATGCGCGTGCGGCTCAGAAACTCGGCGATATGGCGGCAGTTCGGCAGCAGCGCGATATTCGGGTGTGCGGCCATCTGGGCCCGGTCGGCGGCGGTGGTTCCCCATCCGGGCAGGGCGCCGAAATCGTACGCGGGAAAGCGCGCCGCCAGCGCCGTGAAAATCGAGATGCCCTTGACCGCGCACGGATTCACCATGGCGACCAGGCCGGTATCGAACGAAGCTAGGTTCGGGAACGGTCCGCTGCCATAGATTGGCGGATGGATCACCACGGCTTCGCGTCCGGCGTGACGGCATATGTAGGCAGCGGTGTGATTGCCGATGGCCACCACGGCGGCCGCGCGCGCCACCAGCTCGGTAGCGCTGGCATCCGGGTTCCAACTGGCCGGTCCGAAGGGAAAGAACTGCGGCGTGTGGGCCAGATAAACCACGCGTCCGGGCGCCGAGTCGTGCGCTTCGCGGAGCAGCCCATGGCCCAGATCTTCCGACGAAACCAGCACCCAGTCCGGCTGGAATTCGCGGATCTGCCGGCGCAGTTCGGAGGTCTGGCGCGAGTAATCGGCGACTTCATAAACCTGGACGCCGCGCTCCATAAGAGCTTGCCGATTCGAGCCTTCCTGCGCCATCTGCGCGCGCTTACCGGCGCTGTCCGCCAGCGCGCCGGCCACCACACGGCAGGCGTGACCGTGCGCCGCCATGTATTCCAGCCATAGCAGGTTGCTGCGCGTGGCGCCTCCCCGGGGCGGCACGTAGGATGCGTGGGCCGTGAGCAGAATCCGCATCGCTCAGTACGGCGCTTCCTCGCTTTCCTTGGCTAGCAACTCGCGCACCTCTTCGTCGCTGAGGCTTTCCACCTCGGCCAGCAGGGCGGCATACTGGCCGGCGCCGGCCATCTCGATTTCGCGCAGTTCGATGGCTTTGGCCAGTTCCGCCACGGTAAAGTCCGCGCCATACACCACTTCGAGCGACAACTCGATGCCGAGATCTTCCCGCAGACGCGAGAGCAACTGGACGGCCAGCAGAGAATGGCCGCCGAGATCGAAGAAGTTGTCGTAGATGCCGACCGGCTGCACGCCGAGCATTTCGGACCAGATGCCGCACAGGCGGCGCTCCAGGTCCGAGCGCGGCGGTTCCGATGGAGAGGATGGCGGTACTAGAGTCCCACGGGGGCTGAAGTCCGCCCCACTGCGCGCCAGAATCTGCTCCACCGTATGCAGTTCGCGGGCGATCCGCGCATACGGAATCCCATTCCGGCTGGCAGCCGATGGTTGGGGAGCGGCGCCGGCCGCCTGACGAGGCACAACGGACGGCTCGTGCGTAATCGCCGCGGCGAACCCGGCCGGAAACCGGAACAGCAGCGCTTCGCCGCGCACGCTCTGGAATTGCAGACCTGCACTCTCCAGAAACAGCAGGGCCGGCCGGTTCCGCTGGCTGCGCACATAGCGGGCCTCCACGGCGGCGAGCCCGCGCTGCGCGGCGACCTGTCCGAGAGCCGCGAGCATGCGGTGCTCCACGCCCCGGCCCAGGGCGCGGCAGCTGAGCAGGAAGGTGTCGAGCGAGATGGCGTCCACGCCGCCGCGGAAAATCATGGCGCCGGCCAGACCGTAGCTGCCGAAGCGATCGTTCACGTGCACGGCCAGGCATTCGGCTTTGCCGGATTCGAGCAGCGCCTGAATGTCGCTCTCCGACCGGCGCACGGTGGTGAAGTTCATCTGGTTGGTGCGCTGGGTCAACTGCGCGACGCGGGCCAGATCCTTCGGCGACATGGGCGCGATGCGCACTTCGAGCTGCAGGCTGCGCAGAAAATCTTCCAGGCTGGCCGCCCGCTTTTCGGCGCGTTGGCGCTCCAATTCCTGCGCGTACATGGCGGGACGCGCGCGATCCTCTTCGGTTACCCGTAGGCGGTCGAAAGCCCACACGTGCCGCAGGAACTCCGGGATTTCCTGGTCGCGCGCCGGCAGCGTCAGCGCCAGCACTTGGGGATAGGCCGCCTCCACTTCCTGGCACTCGCGCGGGTTGTCGTCCACCAGGATGAAGCTATCGAGCCCCAGTTCCAGCTCCTCGGCGAGCGCCGCCAGATTTGCCGGCTTGGACGACCAGTTGATGCGCCACGCGGCGAAGTGTTCCATGCGCAGCGCCATTTCGGGATGCAGCCGGAAGGTGTCCAGCACGTCTTCCACGTTGTTCTTGCTGCACAGGGTCAGCAGCATGCCCTGCGCATGCTGCGCCAGCATGAACTCCTGTAGCGCCTTGCGCGGCGGGTCGACGACCACGCCTTGCGGCCCGTCCTCGCCGCAGATGCCGCGCCACAGCGTATCGTCGCAATCGAGCGCGATCACTTTGAACGGCGGGGTGCGCAGCGCATGGATTTTGCGCGCGACGATGGCGGCGAGCGCCGCGAAGTATGCGGGCGTGAAAGGGATGTGGCCCAGCTTATCGCCGAGCGGGTCGTGCGGCTGCGCCACCGGATACAAAGCGTCGACCTCGGCCGGCGTGACCAAGTGGACTGTGCTCAGCCCGGCGACGGCGGCGGCGACGACCGCTTCCAGGCGTTCTTGCAGATCGCGTTCCTGCAGATCGCATTTCTGCAGATCGTTGGGGGAGGTGGGGGATGGCGGGCAGAGGCACACCAGTAGGGGCGCGGCGAAGGAGTGCGCGGCTTCCGTCAGGCTGGCGGCGAAATGCTGGACATCGGCTTCCAGGCGTTCGGAATCCGGCGACCAATCTTCAAACCGCACCAGCACGACGTTCACACCGTCGCGGTTCGCGGCCAGCGCGCCCGCCGGGTCGAGCAAGAGCTGGAATACCTGGTTGTAGGGCGCCATCCGGATGCGATAGTCGAAACCCAGCTCGCGCATCCAAAAGGAGAGGGTGGGTTCGATAGCATCCGCGGTGAAGGTGGCGCTGATGACGATGGAAGGGCCGGACATCGGATTCACCACCATTATAGGGGGAGGCGCAATTGTCGTACAGTGTAAGGAGGCCTGTCCGAGACGAACCACCTGTACAACGGCCTTGTGGAACACATCGCTGCCCGAGCCCGCAGTTCCGCCATCAAACGCCGCTAAGTAGCCGGTAAACTGGTATTCAGCCGCGCTTAAATCTTCATTGTCAGCACTAGCCCGACGTGGCCCTGACCTAGCCCATCTGTCCCAATCTGCCGATAAGAGAGATGGAACAGTGCGTTTCTTCTCGGCGTTCTTACCGCTCGGCTTGCTGTTTGCGGGTCTGGCGGTCTCTGCCGGTCCTGAGCCGGACGGTGGACTGACAGTCTTGACGCATGCGCAAGACATCCGGAACCTCTCGCCCGACGAGGCGAAACGAGGCTATCCCGTGCACCTGCGCGTGGTCGTCACCTTCGTGGATATGGCTCCCGGGGAAGCGTTCGTGCAAGACGAAACCGCGGGCGTCTTTGTGTTCGTGCGCGAATCCGTGAGCGACGCGCCGCTGCATGTGGGACAAGCCGTGGACCTCACGGGGATTACCACGCCCGGCAACTTCTCTCCTTGCATCACCAAAGCGCATCTGAAAGTGCTCGGCGCAGGCGCACTGCCCGAACCGAAACGGCGGCCGTTCGAAGAACTGGTGGGCGGCAAACAAGACGGGCAATGGTTCGAACTCGAGGGCGTGGTGCGGTCCGGTCAGACGAAGGGCGGCCGGCTCCTGCTGGACGTAGCAGCCGTGGGCGGCAGCTTTGTAGCGGTGATGCCCGAGTTCCGTCCGGATTGGGCCCGGAAATTGGTGGATGCCAGAGTGGTGATGCTGGGGGCCCTGGCCGCCATCTTTAACGAGCGCCGCCAATCGGCCGGTGTGCGCCTATTTGTGCCGGGATCCGAATTTGTACGGATCAAGGACGCTGCCCCGCCGGACGTCTTCCGGCTGCCGGAAACCACCGCCGGTTCAGTGGGCCAGTTCCGTCCGATGGATGGGCTACCGAGACGCATTCGCGTGCGCGCTACCGTGACGGCAATGGATCCCGGGATGGCTGCGTACGTAGCCGATTCAACCGGGAATCTGGAGGTGCAAGCGAATCCGGGATGTGCGGCGCAGCCCGGAGACCTGGTGGATGTGGCGGGGTTTCCAGGCGTGATCGAGGGACGGCTTGGCCTGCAGGACTCCCTTTGCCGGAAAGTCGGGCGCGGCGTCCCGATCCCCATTGTCCCGGTGCAGGCGAAGCAAGTGATTCCATCGCAGGTGCGTACCGACTCATCCGGCTATGGTTTCGCCGCCGGTATGCGCTATGACGGCAGGTTGATCAGCCTGGAAGCCACCTTGCTGGAGACTTCCTATAATCAGGAAGCGGGCACTCTGTTGCTCAGATCGCCGGAGCTGGACTTTACCGCGACTCTTCCTACTTTCGCCGGGCGGAGACTTCCGCAACTGGAGCCCGGCAGCCGCCTGCGATTGGCCGGGATCTGCCTGGTGACTTACGATCCGTATCACCGGGCCCAGTTTTTCCGCATTCTGCTGCGCAGTCCGGACGACATCGCGATTCTGGCGTGGCCCTCGTGGTGGACGCTCAAGCATTCGGTGTGGACGTTGTGCCTTCTGGCTGTGTTTTTCCTGGCTGCTTCTGCTTGGATTTACGTCCTGCGCCATCAGGTGAGCATGCAGACACGGCAACTGCGGCTGGTAAACGAGCGCTTGACGGAACTATCCACACGCGATCCGCTGACCCACGCTTTCAACCGGCGGCAGTTCGACAAGGTCCTCGAATCCGAGATGCAGCGCGGGGTGCGATCCGGACTGCCTCTATCGCTGGTGATGGTCGATATCGATCATTTCAAGTCCCTGAATGACGTCTACGGCCACCAGAAAGGAGACGACTGCCTGATACAGGTGGTGCGCGCTTTACAAGCAACGGTTCATCGCAGCGGCGATCTGGTGGCGCGTTATGGCGGCGAAGAGTTCGTCGCCATTCTGCCCGAGACGGATCGGGAGGGCGCGCTGCAGATCGCAGAATCGATGCGGGCCGCGGTCGCGTCGCTGGCGATTCCCCATCCAGTGAGTAGAATCGCTGCCTTTGTCACGATCAGCGCCGGCGTTACTACGTCTGAGCCAACGGCGGAAGCATCCGCGGTGCGCATTATCGACACCGCCGACCGCGCGCTTTATGAAGCCAAGCGCCTGGGCCGCAATCGCGTTATCCACATGGAGACGGCTGTAACCCGCACACCAGCTCTTACGTTATAATTGCTGAGGGAAGGCGTGTAATATGTCTAAGCGGCTCCGTACGTTTGCGTTTCTTGCGCTGATTGCGGCGGCGATACCGCTGGTGCAGGCGCAGACCTCGGGCAACTATCAAGACAAGACCGGCGTGCAGTTCACTTTGCCGCCGGATTGGGTGATTGTGAGCCACGGATCCGCATCCGAGGGCGCTCACACAGTTCTGCTGAGGGACTCCATTACCAATGTAATTGCCACGGTTTGGCTGAAAGCGCGAACCGTCGATCCGGCCGCGATCCCGGCCCTGATGAGCCGGCGTCTCGATAGCAAGGCCGCGCAGCGCAACAATTTCGAGGGCTACAAGTACCGGACGGAGAGCGTGCAGAACACCACGATCGGCGGCCGGCCGGCTCTGAGCGCAGTCGCCGACTATGTGAGGACCGGAGAGAAAATGGTCGAATATTTGACCTGGATCGACGGCGAGAAAAGCCGGGTGGCTTTCGTTGCCCGAATGCCCGCGGCGGAGCTGGCGGACTTCCAGGGCCGCTTTGACGCTTTGATTCAGTCCGCTATCGTGCCCTGATTCAGCGCGCCGGCGCGGCGTCCGCTTTACTTTCCAATACAGAACGTCGAGAAAATGCGGTTCAGGATATCGTCCGCGGTAGTCGCGCCGGTGATGGCGTCGATCGGCCGCAAGGCGGCATAGAGATCCAGCAGCAGCATCTCGTGCGGCACGCTCCCCGACACCGCCGCGGCAGCCTTTTCCAGATACTCCAGCGATTCCCGCAGCAGCTGCGCATGACGCAGGCTGGTGATGAAGCCGGTTTCCAGCTCCCCGGCTTCGCCCGGCGCCACGGCGTGGAACACGGCCTCGCGTAACGCTTCGATGCCCTCTCCGGTGAGCGCCGAAACAGGCTGGATCTGCTCGGCCGGCTGCGCGCGGCACGGCAGGTCGCACTTGTTGCCCACCAGGATCCAGCGGCCCTGCTCCCGGGCGCGCGACATCAACTCGCGATCCTCGGCAGCGACGGGCGCCGACAGATCGATGACCACCAGAGTCAAATCGGCATCCGCCATCGCCTGGAAACTGCGCTCGATGCCCAGCGTCTCCACCAGCCCCTGGCCCTGGCGAATGCCGGCGGTATCGAACAGCTTCACCGGGATGCCGTGAATGGCCGCCACTTCGGAAACCACATCGCGCGTGGTGCCGGGAATGTCCGTGACGATGGCGCGGTCCTGCTCGAGCAGGCGGTTGAACAGGCTGCTCTTGCCCACGTTGGGCCGTCCCACGATGGCCAGCGTCAGGCCCGCGCGCACCAGGCCGCCGAACGCGAAGCTCCGGGCCA
>Ga0302325_10015769_pt1 | contig 16049 bp, 14 predicted proteins | sample Palsa_T0_2_FD_201948 | JGI IMG/M metagenome (GOLD analysis project Ga0302325, IMG submission 201948) | Peat permafrost microbial communities from Stordalen Mire near Abisko, Sweden - Palsa_T0_2 | ecosystem: Environmental > Terrestrial > Soil > Palsa > Peat permafrost | place: Sweden: Abisko... | reverse complement strand
CTAAGAATTACCGCTTGCAGAGGTTATCGGCAATGTCAGCCGCGATCGGCAGACGATAGAGCTCGTGCTGGTAGGCCTTCACCATGCACAGGACCCATAGGATCACCCCAACCAGCAAGAGCAACATCTGGAGTAACCCAATCAGAGGAAAGAGCATGAGTCCGGCGCCGTGACTAGCTGCGAGGAACAAAACGAGCACGACCCTCAGAACCGTAAGGCCCCCGAAAACCACCATCGACTGCGCGGCGTGGAACCGCACGAAGGGACGCTTATCGATCAGGTAAAAGACGAGTCCAGTAACCCAGCCTACCGAGTAACACAACAAACCCGCGACGTTTTCCTCAAGGCCGGTATCGACGCTCTGGGCTGGCGGAACATAACTGGCCGCCGGAGGGGGAACAGAGCCACCCGCGGCACCAGGCACGCCGGCAGCTAGCGGCGCTCCACAATTTGGGCAGAAACCCGCTCCATCCTGCGTTAACGTCCCGCACTTCGAACAATGAGGCATCTGCGTCTCCCAAGAGCTAGGTTACCGATAAGGCGGCGAGGCTATCAGAACAAGCCCCCACACGCAAGGGAGTCATGGAACCAGACGCGTTTGGCTCTGATGTCGCACGGAAACGGGGCGCTGCATTTGGCGCCCGCGCGTGCGGCGATGCTAGAGCCGGCCGGTCAGGGCCAAAATCAAGACGATCAGCAGGACCAGACCCAAACCGCCGCTGGGATAGTAGCCCCAACCCGCACTGTAGGGCCAAGACGGTAGTGCGCCGACCAGCGCCAGAACAATAACGATCAGAACGATGATGCCGAGTGGACTTCGCATCTTAAGCCTCCTGGAACTAAAACCGAGCGGCACAAGGTAACACCACGGCGGAGGTGTGCAGCAATCGGGAGAAACGTGTAACGGGATCGAGATTTTCTAACGCAGAGGCGCGGGGGCTCGTACGGTCGGTGCCGATCACGAAAAATGCTAGATCGCCGGGGGAGCCGACGCGCGAATGTGGACGTGCGGATCGGCGGAAACCTTTTGAAGATTCGGGCCTTCCAGCGTTCCGGATTTCAGATCGGCACGCCACGATTCGTTGAAAAGTGGCTGCCCCATCAGATCGACGTATTCCACTCGCAGGGTCGGACCGTCGAAAGTCAGATTGGCGTGCCCGTTGTAGCCAACGTCGATTTTCTCGCCATTGTCGTAGCGGCGGTTATCCCAGCCGATCACCGGACAGTCGGCTTGGGGATGGGGCGCTCGCTCCACCGGCATGCCGCCGTGGCCGATGCAGCGTCCAAACGTGCAAATGCCACCCGGCGGGCCGAAGCGATCGTAGATCGCGAGCTTGTGTTCATGCCCCCAAAACCAGATCGCCGGCCGGTGAATCGCGCCTGCCAGCTGCCGTGCGGGAACCTTGTACCAATCGCTGAACGCCGAGTGGCTGCCGTGATGCGAAAGCAAAATCAGGCCGCGGCCATCGTCGTTCGGCTTCACCACCGCGTCGAGCCACGTTAGCACCGGCTGCGGAATGCGGCAGTCGGGTTTGAAGTGTTCATTGCGCAGGAGCGCTTTGATGTGTCTGAGAATGGGCAGCTTGCCCCAGTCGAAACCGGTGGAGTAATAGCCGGTGTCGATGCCGATGATTTTCCAGAAATTATTTTCGAGGCAGAAAAAACTCGCCCACTGGCCGGACGGCGATGCTGTTTCCGGCGCGGCCGGGGCGGGCGCCGCGGCGGGCTGCGGCGAAAATCCCATGCGCGGGAGTATCGACGAAATGTAGCCCATGCCGCGCGCGTACATCTCGTGATTGCCGCTCAGCGCGAAGCTTCCCTTGGCGCCGATCGGCCACTCCACGGGTTCGTACGGGCTGGTTTTCTTGCCGAGAAAATTTTCATCGATTTCGGTCTGGTCGCCGACGTAATAGACGTCGCCCAGATGAATCGTCAAGTCCGGAAGGAATTGGCGTATGCGGTCCGCAACCATGTGCGCTTCGTCGGTTCCGGTGCCCCAGTCGGCGGCCAGGCTGATGGCCATGCGGTCATCAATCCGGTGGACGCCGTTGCCGTGTTCGCCGCTGGTGTAATCGCGAAACAGATATTTCTCGCGAAACCAAAAGCGCGCGACATGCGGAATCCAGCGCATCAGCCGGTCTGGCAGCAATGCGTTTAGCGGATTGTAGGACCGTTCCGAATAACACGAGGCACCAGCGCGGAAGTGCGAGGCTATGCCGGAATGGAAAGCGCCCGTGAAATTCCCGAGGTCCTTCCGTTTTTTGGGGCCTTCGCTAATCTCGTGCGCTCCTGGCTGCCGGAAAAGCTACGGCCGTGCCATCAGGTCCTGAAACAGTTTGTAAAACTTGGCGGAATCCAGCTCTTGCGGTAGATGCACTAATTGCTCGCCTAGACCCGGCTGGTCGCCGGAATTCCAGACCAGCACGTTGCCGTAGCCCGCTCCATGCGAAATATCGATATCCATGTAGAGCGTCACGTCTTTGGTGAAAATCGAGGGATCAAGCCACCCCCCGACGGCTAGTTCGTCCCACATGTATTCTTCGTCCGCGTACTTCGCGATGTATTGCGATGCCGGGCTCTTGGATTTGCCGATTTCGGCGATGTAGTCCTTCTTCATACGGGTCTTCACGGAAATGTCCACCGTCGTGATGGTGATTTTGTGCCACGGTGTGGGCGAGGTGAGCGCGATATGCACCGCTTCAGGATCCCACCAGAAATTAAACTCGCGGCGATTTTCGGTCTCCCAGCCGGCCGGTACCACCGGCGCTACGCTTCCACCCATCACCACTAGTTCCTGCGCCAGGTCCGGAACGCTGGGATCGATGCTGATGGCTTGGGCGATGTTCGTGAGCGGCCCGCCAGCGTAGATGGTCACTTGATGCGGATACTGGTGGACCATCCGAATAATGAAATGGGCGGCATCCTCGCTGGCCGGCTTCGCGGTGGGATTCCCTTCCCGGAGGTTCGGAACTTCGAACGGGCCGTGAAACACTCCGCGTTGGCCGTCACCGGACGAGATCCGGTTCCAGGCGCCTTTGTAATTTACCCGGCCGTAGATTTTTTCCCACCGCTCGATGGTATCCAGGCGGTTGATAAGGGGGTAGACCGCGCCGGGATAAACCGGAACATCGGTGTGGCCTGTGAGCTCGAGCATGCGCAGCGTGTGCGCTACTTCCTCGTCGCGCCACATGTCGCCGCTGACGATGGTGATGCCTAGCGCCTCGACGTCCGGGGATTGCAGCAGCATCAGCATGGACTGCTGGTCGGTGGTCGCGGGGCCGCGCGCATCTTGATCGATGATCACTTTGCGCTTGGTCTGCGCCGCCGAGGGCAGCAGGAACATCAGCACGGCCAGGGCCAGGAATACAGTCTTAAATCTCATTCGACGTTGAGCTCCTTGGGAAGTGTGGAACCACCCCGGGCACGCGCCGAAGGGTTGCGCTTCGCACCCGCAGCGAAATCCAGGAGTGCGAAGATTTTCGCGTTCCACTTGCGCACTCAGACTACCAGACTATATTTCCCCGAGCCAGATTGGCGCGCATGTCCCGGCGATTGCCAGCTCCGATGCGTGCAGCAAGATAGCCGCTGAACTACATGCTTTCATTGATTCTCGACGCCGCCGCGCGAATGCTATTCATTGCGCGACGCTCGAACGCATGAAGCGAGGTACTCAATGGAACCGAATCCTACTCCCAGCGATCCCCAGCCCCAACCCGCCGATCCGCAGCCCCATACACCGCTCCCCGAGGTGCCCCCGCGCCCTGAGCCGGCAAGCAATCCCACTCCGCAGCCGGAAGTCCCGCCTAATCTGCCCAACGAACCAGCCTTGCCAACGCCGACGGCGTAGTTCCCTCCGCGCCGGTTTCGCCGCCCCAGCAACCGTGGCTTACAACCGCCCAGACCGTCGCAACACCCCTAGAGCGGTCCACCGAAAGCGGCGGGGTAGCCGGGTCGAGTTCGCTCTAATTTGAGCAAGACCTTTTCCCTACGCTGCGTCTAAGCCTAGAGCACCACGTCAGCAACGCACACGAAGGCCACTGATTTCGCGGACGACAAACGTCGGTTCGGTCGCGGTGTCAAATTCCGGGGGCCGAACATCCAAGGAGATCCTAGATGAACAAGATAAACAGGTTCGTAATTGCCGTGCTGGCACTGGGCCTCATGTCCGGAGGCGCATTAACGCGGGCGGCAGCAGCAGAGCAAACCGACAAGACCTCGCCGAGCTACGACATGAAAGCACAGGCGCTTTTGGATCTGCAGGAGCTGGAGAAGAAACTCACCGACCTGGCGGCCGCGATTCCTGCGGATAAGTTCAGCTGGAGGCCCGCCCCCGGGGTGCGTTCGATTGCCGAGGTGTATCTGCACATCGCCGGCGCCAACTACATGATTCCCGGGATGCTGGGTGTGACTCCTCCGGCGGACTACAAGAAGGACGGTTTTGAGAAGTCAACCACCGATAAGGCGAAGATCATCGACCAGTTGAACCAATCGTTCGCGTTCGCGCTGTCTGCCGTGGGAAAGATGACCAACGCCGATTTCGCAAAACCGGAAAAGAAACTCGGGCCGGACGCCAACGACGGAGACATCGTGTACCTCCTGGTGACCCATGCCCACGAACATCTAGGACAGTCGATCGCCTACGCGCGCATGGCGGGAGTGGTTCCACCCTGGACCGCGGACTACGAGAAGAACCATCCCCAGCAGCCGAAGGAATAACGGCGGCGTTCGCTGGCCTCGCGGTTGCCGTGCAGTAGCGGGCTGATACCAAGAGAGATGCTGAACGCTAAGCCGTTGCGGCATTTCAGTAGAACGCCTCATTGACCCTATCAATGTTCGTCGATAGGCTTTATATCTGCGCGCTAGGAGCCCTGGTGGCGACGCAGAATTGAGGTACTCACCGCGAGCCCAGAAGCCCGAGTCGAAGCCCTTAGGAATGCTCCCCCCAACGGATGGGCATCTTTCTCGGAAGATGAAGAGCGCGTTGTCGCGTATGGATCGACCTATGACGAGGCAGTCAAGAAGGCCGAGGAGAATGGAGTACCTGAACCCGTCTTGGTGAAGGTACCTCATAGCTGGAACGATCTGGCGCTTTAGTCTTGAGGTACAACTGCAAAGTCTGGCCTGGTTCGCACCATCCGGCTTTTCCCAACGAGACCTTCAACTGGGCGCCGGTGATGAAGGTGCGTCTGATTTATCAGCATTCACCTCCGACCAAATTCTTTGAGTGCTGGGGTAGACTCAGGCGTGCACTCCTGCATGTTCCATGCTGGACTGTGCCGATCACTCGGAATCCGGTTGGAGGATGGGATCAAGAGCGATCTCGGTGGCGTAATCGGCGGCGCGGTTGTACCGATATATTTTCACAAAATCAAAATTCTCGTCGGAACGGACCAAATGACCACGATGGCCGGTTTCTCGGAACAACTTTCTGTGGCTGGGTTATTGGGTCGTCGAGGATTTTTCGGAAACTTCGCGGTCAAAATTGATTCCTCGCCGAGCCCGCCTTGGCTTGAACTGGATAAAATCAATCGGGCTTAGGTCTTCTGCAGCGTAACCCGGACTTCGCCCTCCCAGCGCGAAATCACCACGGTGGCCAAGCAGTTGCCCATGACGTTGACGCCGGTGCGCGCCATATCCATTAATTGGTCGATGCCGAACAGCAAGAAAACCGGCTCAAGCGGCAGGTGGAACGACGTCGCAGTGGCCAGCACGATCACCAGCGACGCGCGCGCCACGCCGGCCACACCCTTGCTGCTCACCAACAACGTGAAAAGCATCACGATCTGCTGGCTGACGCTGAGGTGAATCCCCGCGGCCTGGGCGACGAAAATCAAGGCGAGCGATTGATAGAGGCTGGAGCCGTCGAGGTTGAAGCTATACCCAGTGGGCAGCACAAACGCAACCGTCTCACGAGGGATGCCGAACGATTCCATATTCTCCATGGCTCGCGGTAGCGCCGCTTCTGAGCTGGCGGTGGCGAACGCAATGGTAACTGGCTCGGCGACGGCTTTCAGGAACGGCAGGATTGGCACTCGAACCAAAAGCGCGATGGGCAGAAGTACCAGCAGTATGAAAACGCCCAGCGCCGCGTACATGGTCCCCAGCAATCGCAGCAAGGGCAACAGAATTCCCATTCCCATGTGGCCCACGGTATAAGCGATTGCGCCGAAGACGCCGATCGGTGCGATGAGCATCACCAGGTTGGTGAACTTGAACATCGTTTCGGAAAGGCTCTCCGCAAAACTCAGCAGCGGGCGGCGCTTCGCTTCTGGCACCATGGCCAACGCCAGGCCGAAGAGCACGCTGAAGACCACCACCTGGAGCACCTCACCGTCGGCCACCGATTTGGCGATATTCTCCGGAAAAATATTCACGATCAATTCACTGGCGGTGTGCGGCACGGCGTTTAACGTCTGCGTCGCGGCGCCGGCCGGCATTCTCACGCCTTCTCCGGCCCGGCTGAGGTTGATGGCCACAAATCCGATGATTAGAGCCAAGGTGGAAACGATTTCAAAGTAGACAAGCGCCTTCACGCCCATCCGCCCCACTTTTTTCAGGTCCGCATGTCCCGCAATTCCCACCACCAGCGTTCCAAACAGCAGCGGCGCAATAATTACCTTGATCAATCGCAGAAAAATGGTTCCCAGCACTTGCAGTTGCACCGCACGCGCCGGCCAGTCATGACCAAATTCCACCCCGGCGGCCATACCCACCAGAATCCAGGCGGTGAGCGAGCGTTTTGCGGCCGCATATCCGGCAAACAGCAGGATTACGATCCAACGGACAGTTTCAAGGATGGAACCAGAAGGCTGGACCCAGCCGAGGCGCTGTGCCAAGCTGAGAATCGCAAATACGAGTAAGGCACCCGAAGCCGCGGCAAGAATTCTGGATTTCAAGAGGTTGTCCGTTTCACCTGGAGAGAAGCATCCGGGGCAGCACAATATCGCGCGAGCGCGGCGAAGTCGATGGTTTTCAGTGTAGTTCAATTCCTTGGGGATGGACCAAGTTCTGAAGCATGAATAACAAAATCCTGTTCTGGTTGGGACTCGCCATCGCAGCCAGCGGAATCTTCTCACCGGCAGTGTCGCTCGCTCTCGGTCTCGTGTATGGCCTCACTCTACAGAACCCGTACCAATCTCAAACCAGGGTGCTCTGCAAGTTACTGCTGCAGGCTTCGGTGGTAGGCCTCGGCTTTGGTATGAACCTTCACCAGGTGATTCACGCTGGGCGCTCGGGATTCATCTATACCGCCTGCGGAATTACGATTTCCATGATCGCCGGGCTGGCGCTGGGCCGCTATCTCGGCGTCGAAGGTACTTCTTCCTTCCTGATATCCGCGGGCACCGCCATCTGCGGCGGCAGTGCCATCGCCGCGGTCGGACCGATCATCGAAGCGAATGAGGACGAGATGGCGGTGTCACTCGGCACGGTTTTCATTCTGAACTCGGTGGCTCTATTGATATTCCCCACAATTGGCTGGTTGCTGCACCTCAGCCAGACTCAGTTTGGCCTGTGGGCCGCGCTGGCGATTCACGATACCAGTTCGGTGGTGGGTGCGACGGCAAAGTACGGCGCGCTGGCGTTGGCCATCGGTACCACCGTCAAGCTGGCGCGCGCGTTGTGGATCGTGCCGCTCTCGATAGCTACCGCAATTGTGAAGAAGACCAAAACGCGCATCCAGTGGCCATGGTTCATCCTCTTTTTTTGCCTGGCAGCGGTGGCCAACACTTACTTACCGCAATTCGCTCCGGCGTATCCCGTACTCAACAAGCTCGGCAAGCTCGGCCTTTCCGCGACGCTTTTCCTGATCGGCACCGGGCTCACCCGCCAGACGATTCGGCAAGTAGGGATTCGACCATTGATGCAGGGCGTAATTCTATGGGCTTTGGTGGCGCTCAGCTCGCTTGCGCTGATTCACATGAATTGGATTCGTATTTGATCAGTCCGCCGATCACATTGGGCTTCTGAATCCGTGATCCACAGGAATGATCCCTTCCCGTCACCCGCGCGGAAATGCTAGCCTCGCACAGCCTATGCCAGCCCATGGCCAAAACCACGACCGCAGAAACGATGCGAAAGGGATGCGAAATCCACCCATAAACGGTCTTGATACCCCCTTCGATGTATATGAAAACAAACGACCGTTTTTTGCCGAATCGCGACAAAATCGCATTTTTCACTTCCAAAGGCGAAAGTGAATTTCTCCGTAATTCGACTGAACTCGCTCGCGGCTCCGGAAACTTTTGGGATATGAGCGCACGGTATAAAATGCCTGGGCGAATTTCTGAGAGGCGAACTCGATGAGCTCTACTTCCGGCACTCATATTTCCGCGGACGCGATCGTCCGCCCCACAACGATTATCGAGGCCACGCGTCTCGATAAATACCTGGGGGCAAAGATCGTTCTGGCCAGCGAGACTTTCCAGCAGACCGGCAGTTTCAAATTTCGGGCCGCTTACAATGTGGTCATCAACGTCCCGCAAAAGCTATTCATTACCGCTTCGTCCGGGAATTTCGGCCAGGCTTTGGCGTATGCCTGCGCGCTCACCGGAAAATCCTGCATCGTGGTGATGCCGTCCACTTCGTCGCAAATCAAGATCGCAGCGGTGCGCGAATACGGCGGCCGCGTCGAGTTGATCGACACTCGCGTGATCACCCGGAAGAAACGAGTGCAGCAACTCGCCGACGAGAACCCCGGCGCGCACATCGCCACTCCGTTTGACGATCCGCTGGTGATCGAAGGCAATAGCCGCCTGGGCACCGAGATCGCCGCGCTAAACCACGATTTTCATGCGGTGATCGCGCCGCTGGGCGGTGGCGGACTAACCTCCGGCTTGATCGTTGGGCTGCGCCGCGCCGGCTCAGCAATTCCGGTGATCGCCGCCGAGCCGTTGCTCGCCAATGACGGTGCGCGATCGCTGCGCGAAGGCCGGATCGTCGCCAACGAGTTCGAATCGGAAACGATCGCCGACGGCACGCGTACATTGAGCCTCGGCGTACACAACTGGAAAATCCTGCAGCACGGCCTGGAAGGAATCATCGAAGTGTCGGAAGATAAAATCGCTGAGGCGGTCCGGCTTCTATTCGTTCGCGCTAACCTGAAAGCGGAGCCGACTGGCGCGCTGAGCCTGGGTGCGGTGCTGACTGCGCCGGAGAGGTTCAAGAGTCAAACGGTGTGCTGCGTAGTCAGCGGGGGAAACGTTGATCCTTCCACTTACGCCAGGCTCCTGGTCGAGCAGCCCCAGCCCGCATGAATGCCGCAGTGAGATGAGCCAAATTCTATGACGCCGCGCAGCAACGAACAATCCGCGCCCTCGGTGGGCACCTGGAGTCCTCTGCGTGTTCCGATCTTTCGCAATTTGTTGATTGCAGATCTGGTTTCGGACATCGGATCGTTCATGCAAACGGTGGGCGCGGCGTGGCTGATGACTTCGCTGACCACCAGCACGGCCTACGTTGCCTTGATTCAGACCGCGGCCGCACTTCCCTTTTTCCTGCTCGCACTGCCCGCAGGTTCCATCGGCGATATTTTCGATCGCCGCAAACTCATCCTCGGCACGGAAATCTGGATGGCCGCGGTGGGAGTCTTGCTGGCGGTCGCAGCGATCGGCCACCTGATGACGCCGTGGCTTCTGCTGATTCTGACGCTGGCGTTGTCGCTTGGCGACGCTGTCGAGGCTCCGGCGTGGCGCGCGATTTTCCCGGATCTAGTCCCGAAGGAAATTCTGCCTCCGGCGCTGGCGCTGAACGGCATTGAATTCAACCTCGCTCGCGCCGTCGGACCAGGGCTGGGCGGGCTGATCATCGCAGTGGCGGGGGTTGGAACGGCGTTTGTATTGAATGCCGCGTCCTTCATCGGCGTGATCTTCGTGATCGCCAGTTGGAAGCGGCCCGCACGCGTGAGCGCGGTGCCCGCGGAGACCATTCGCGGTGCGACGTTCGCTGCCGTCCGATACGTCCGCTACTCACCGAGTATCCGCACTCTCTTGGTGCGGTCGAGCTGCGTCATCTTCTTCTCGAGTGCTTTCTGGGCGCTGCTGCCCGCGATCGCGCGCAGCCTGAGCAGAAGTTCCATTGGATTCGGACTGTTGCTGGCGTTTTTCGGGCTGGGCGCGGTGCTGGGGGCCGTGGTGTTGCAGCGCGCGCGTTCGTTTCTGTCATTGGAAAATCTGCTCTCCGGAGCGACTGCCGTCTTTGCCGCGATCGTCCTGGCGACCGGCGCGCTGAAGAGTTTGGCGCTGCTATGCGTGTTGATGTTGTTCGGAGGCGCGGCGTGGATCGGCTTTATGGGACTATTCAACACCGCGATCCAGGATCTCGCCCCGGACTGGGTTCGGGCGCGGGTGATGGCTGTTTATCTGTTTACATTTCAGGGCAGCATCGCCGCCGGCAGCGCCATCTGGGGCATCGCTGCGGAGCACAGCAGCGCGCAGCACGCGCTGTTACTTTCCAGCAGCGGAATCGCGGCGTGCTTGTTTCTGCGCTTCCCTTTTCCGCTGCCGCGTAAGGCCCTCGATTTGACCCACTGGAATCACTGGGGCAAACCGTCGATGTTTGCTGAACCGCAGCCGGATGAGGGGCCGATCATGGTCACGGTGGAATACACCATCGATCCCAAAAACGCCGCGCAATTCCTTGACGCCATCTACAAATATCAACGCATCCGCAGACGCGACGGCGCCACTCGTTGGGGCATTTTCTACGATTCCGAACATCCTCACCGTTACCTGGAGAGTTTCCTGGTGGATTCCTGGGCGGAGCATCAGCGCCAGCACGATCGCTTCACGCTGGCCGACCGCGAGTTCGAGGAGCAGGTGACCAAATTTTCGGGGAAACCCTCCAAGATCCGGCATTTCATCTACGCCACGAAACCTCCATCCAGCTAGGAAGCCCGGCTGCCGTCAGAAGACCCGGTCGGAGCAACGCGAAAACTTTTGGCCGGATACATGGCACTCGTTTCCATCGAATTGCATCCTATTTATAAGTTCGCTCGCGGTGCCCGAACGAAGCGAATCAACGGATAGGAGGGAAAATGAAGACCGAGATCGATACCCTACAAATACCGATGCAAGTGGGCAGCGAAATTCGCATCAATAACTTTGGCGAGGTAGCTATCGGCAATCCTGAACTGGTGCTGGCCAACGACCCGCATGCCGTCGGCGCCGTTCTTTCTTACCGCTTCGATGCCAGGACCGGGGAGCACATCCTGCGCCTGCTGCACCCGGAAGCGCATCCGAAGCGTGCGCGCGCTCAACGCGGCAGCGCGTCGTGAGATAACGAGCCGCGCGACAAGCGGCGTGAAGACGGCTCGATGAGATTCGTGGAATGGAACGAAGCTGCGCCTAGTTGCGGCGCACGATCAGGCAGGTAATGTCGTCGTGCTGCACGGCGGCGCCCACAAACTCATCCAGGTCCTGCATCAGGTTGGAAAGCGTGAGCGCCGATCTTTCTCCGCCTGCCTTTTCCAGTAGTGAGATCAGGCGCGCTTCCCCGAAATCGAGGTGGTCTTCGTTTCTTGCTTCGGTCACACCGTCCGTGTAGATCACCAACAAGTCACGAGGAGCCAGACGGGTGGTTCCGGTTTTGTAGTCTTCGTTTAGCTCGATGCCCAGCGGAATATTGTCAGACTTCAACCGTTCCAGTTCGCCGTTCTCGCGTTTGAGGATCGGCGGATTGTGACCTGCGCAGAGATATGTCAGCTCTCCGGTGGCTGGATCCAGTTCGGCCAGGAACGCAGTGGTGAAGCGGCCGTTTTGGCTATTCGCGCAGACCTGCCGGTTCAAACCTCGGACCAACTCGCCGAGTGTGCCGTTCGCGCCTGCCAGGGCTCGGAGGCTTCCCTGGAAAGTAGCCATTAGCATCGCCGCGGGCACGCTCTTGCCAGAAACGTCAGCCACCGCCATCAATAGCGGACCATCCGCGGCGCGGCGGAAAACGTCGAAGTAATCGCCGCCAATGGTTTTTGCCGGACGAGTCACAAACGCAAGATCGACTCCGGGAACGTCGGGCGCCCTGCGGGGTACGAGCCAGCGCTGGATTTCGTGGGCGATCTCGATGTCTCGCTGCATAGAGATATGGTCCGCGAGAACCAGGACCAGCAGTATCAGCAGCCCGCCAAACGCGAGAACGAACTCCAGAGCCCGGGTTAGAAAGAGAAAGTGAAAGTCCACCACCGCGAGAAGCGCCATGGCAATCGTGAGCAGCAGAAACATCCGACGGGCGGGAGATAGTTTCTTCAGAACGCTGACAAACAAAGCGCCGAGAATCCTGAATGGCCGCTTCCAGGATTGCTGGTGCGTTCCGGCGAGTCCGGCGAAATCCTGCTTGTAGGGACGGGAGCTCTCGACCGCTTCAGACTTAAATTGGGTCCACAGCTCCTCGATTTCCAAACCGTCGGTGAGGCGATCCCAACCGTCTTGCGAGCGCCACCAGGCGCGCCGCGAGCGAGCCTTCAGCCGGATGAAAGATCCCTTGATCCTGGCCATGCGGGAGTCAAACGCGGTACGCCATTTATCAAACACAGACGAGCGCCATGTAATGAGTATACGTCAAGGCCGAGGCGGAACCGCGGAATCGCCGATCCCTGCGGACCGAACGATTACGGGTACCTCCGAACGAATCTTAACAACGGTGTTAGTCGCAACGCCCACCCTTCCCGAAACCAGGGAAGAGTGGGTACCCGGAAAAGATAGACGCCTCGAACCGGCGAACAAGGACTTTACTGGGGATCGCCGGACGGCGCCAAGCCGCGATATCTCAACATGGGCTGAATGGTTGGCTCCTGCCCGAGCCAGGCCTTGAACATTTTCGCGAGATCCTCGGTGTTGCCGCGTGACAGCACCATTCGCCGAAAACGATCGCCGTTGGCCCGAGTGAGACCTCCGTTGTCAAGGAACCACTGGAACGCAGCGTCATCCAGCATCTCACTCCATAGATAGGCGTAGTAACCGGCGGAGTATCCGTTGGACCAGATATGAAAGAAGTAACTCGAGCGATAACGAGGCGGTAGGTAGGCAATCGAGAGCAGGGTCTTTCGCAATGCCGCTTGTTCGAATGCGTCGGGCTTCTCAAGCGGCGCACTGGCCGGAAGAATGTGCCACTGCATGTCGAGTTCCGCCGCCGCGAGCGTTTCGGTGAACGAGTAACCTTGGTTAAAGGTTGCGGCCTTTCTTAGCTTTGCGGCCAGCTCCGGCGGCATCGGCGCGCCAGTCTTATAGTTCTTGGCGTAGTGATCGAATATCGCCGGATACCTGGCCCAGTGTTCGTTAAATTGTGAAGGAAACTCGACGAAATCACGAGCCACGGCGGTGCCGGAAAGGCTGGGGTAATTGGTATCTGCGAACATACCGTGCAAAGCATGACCGAACTCGTGAAACATGGCAATCACATCGGTGACGCTGATCAGCGCCGGCTCACCCGGAGCGGGCTTCTGGAAATTGGCGACGTTGTAGACCACCGGCTGGGTGCCGAGCAGCTTCGATTGTTCGACGAGATTGTCCATCCAAGCGCCGCCATTCTTGTTATCGCGCTTGAAATAGTCGCAGTACCACAGCGCCATCGACTTACCATCGGCGTCGAATACTTCGAAGACGCGCACGTCCGGTTGGTACACCGGAATGTCCTTGCGCTCTTTGAAGGTGAGTCCGTATACCTGATTCGCTGCGTAAAACACGCCATTCTGGAGTACGTTATCCAACTCGAAATACTGGCGCACTTCGGCTTCGTCCAGATCGTACTTGGCTTTGCGCACTTGCTCCGAGTAAAGATTCCAGTCCCACGGCTGCATGGTAAAGCCGCCCTTGTGCGCGTCGATCACATCTTGAATGTCCTTGGCTTCGCCGGCAGCTTTGGCGGTGGCGGGCGCAACCAAGGCGTCCATGAATTTCAGCGCGGCATCCGGCGTCTTAGCCATCTGATCTTCCAGCGTCCATGCGGCGTAGTTGGGAAAGCCGAGCACCTTGGCTTTCTGGGCGCGAAGCTGGGCCAGGCGGGCAATGGTGTCGCGGGTGTCGTTGGCTCCGCCCCGTTCGGCGCGCTCCCACGAATCCTTAAAGAGTGCGTGGCGAGTGTTACGGTCTTTGAGGACGGCGAGCTGAGGCTGCTGGGTGGTGTTCTGCAGCGGGATCAAGAAGCCTTGCTGGCCACGGGCCTTTGCAGCCTGCGCCGCGGCGGCGATTTCTGCGGCGGTCAGTCCCACGAGCGCCTGTTGGTCGGTCGTGAAATAAGCCGCATCCTTGCTGGCAACCAGGAGCTTCGAGCGAAAGGCGTTTTCCAGTGAAGATTCCTCTTCGTTGAGTTTCTTGAGCTTCACTGTGTCAGCGGCGGAAAGATTCGCGCCCGCATGCACGAATCGCTTGTAGTAATAGTCGACCAAGCGCTGCGATTCCGGGTCGAGCCCGAGCGAATCAAGCTGCTTATAGATCGCGGCCACACGTTGATACAACCGGGCATTTAACAAGATGGCGTCGGAGTGAGCGGCCAGTTTGGGAGCTTCAATCTCCTGCACTTTCTCCAGCACCGGGTCAGTGTTCGCTCCGGTGACTGCGTTAAAGACAGCGTACGCGCGATTGAAGAGTTCGCCGGTCTTCTCCATGGCGACGATAGTGTTCTCGAAGGTGGGCGGCGCCGGATTGTCCGCGATCCTGGTCACTTCCTGGATCTGCTGGGCCATGCCCGCTTCGATCGCCGGCTGATAATCGCTGCTTTTAATTTTGTCGAAGGGCGGCGCCTGGAACGGCAGCGTGCTGGCTGTATAGAATGGATTGCTCGGACCGAACTTCGTATCGGGTTCCCCGGCAACCACAACCCCACAAAACAGTGCCATAGACACGGCAATAAGCAAAACGTACCCCCACGAAAACATGGCGCTCCCATTTCCCGGTCTTAGGTTATTGGTCACGGATCTGGTCTCCCTGTGGTTGTTTCGAGTATATATGGCCGAGTCCCGCTGGCAATGTCAAAAGTCGGCGCTCGCGATAGTTCGAATTGTATGTGACTAGGAAGATGCTGAGCGTTGTGAGAATCGCAAAGCGCGAGTTGCTCTCCGAGTTTAGCCGGGCCCATTGTATTCGAATGACTTGCCGTCGGAGCGAAGGACGATCCAACTACCCCCCCGGTTGCCACTAAGTAGCCTTGTGAATCGTGGCCCGCTTAGTGTTTAATAACTGCAGGAGGATTCATGGACATCATCAAGGCACTGAAGCAAGAAGAAGCGAAGCTGGAAAAGCACGCGAAGAACGCAGCGAAACACCTGACTGCGGTACGTGAGGCCATCAAGGCCTTTGGCGGGAATTTGGCTGCGAGTGCGAAAGCGGTGGTCGGCAAGAAGAAGCGGAAATTGTCCGCGGCCGGGCGAGCCAAGATTTCCAAGGCAGCCAAAGCGCGCTGGGCGAAAGTTCGAGCAGCGAAGGCCAAGGCCGCCAGGGCCGCTTAGAGCATCACCATTGGGGACGCGTTTATCGAGTTAGTCCCCAGGCCTGAACGGAGTTACTCCTGCTACGGGCGTATCCTCGAAAGGGATTTCCAAGTAATCGGGATCTGGAAAAGCTCCTCTCTAAGTTCGGTCCCGATTGTAGTGTGTGGATCCTGGAAGAACCAAAGGGCCGCCGTCACAGACCGTGGGTGTGGTGTGTCTGCGGGCTTAGTTGTCTCCTCAGTGTTTCTTCGGCGGCAAATATTTCTTGTCGATTTTGGCGATCACCACGTAATTGGGATCGACCATTTCGGTGAGATGAATTGTCGCCACTTTCGAGAGCAATTCGTAGGCATCCAGTTCAGACAATCCGTAGTCGCCGTGAATCCAGTCCACCAGCTGGGTAAACGCGATGCGTAAACAGTCGTCCACCGGACGGTAAATTCCGGCGGCCATGATTTCGTTTTGATTCTCCCACCGCGGCCAGTCGATTTTGCGGCCTTTGATTACCGTGACGCGCAAGCGAACGTGGAGCGGCACTTCGATCGCCGAGCCCGCAACTTCTCCGTCGCCCATCGCCGCATGGCCATCGCCGATATACAGCAGCGCGCCCGGTACATTCACCGGCAGGTACAGG
>Ga0302325_10015767_pt1 | contig 16050 bp, 12 predicted proteins | sample Palsa_T0_2_FD_201948 | JGI IMG/M metagenome (GOLD analysis project Ga0302325, IMG submission 201948) | Peat permafrost microbial communities from Stordalen Mire near Abisko, Sweden - Palsa_T0_2 | ecosystem: Environmental > Terrestrial > Soil > Palsa > Peat permafrost | place: Sweden: Abisko... | reverse complement strand
TCGGCATCGGCGGAAACTCGTGGCAATCAGTCTCCCGTGATTAGGCGACGTGCTGCGAGACCTGTCTCAAAGCCTCATCAGCCCCGCGAAGCCTTTCCTCATCATTATTGACTCCTCGCCATTAGCCGAAGGGCACGTTCCCGACCACGGCATCGAAGTAATTGTCAGGTAGGGGTGTTTCCTCGAATATCGTGGAGTCGGGATAGAGCTTTTTCGCGATGCGGGCCGTGACGGAATCAAGTTCCACGCCAGTCCGGTGGCCGCCCTGCATGGATTCCGGCATGAGGCCGAAGAAATTCCCGACACCCATGGCCGGTTCCAGGACTTGCGCGCCTTGCCCGAGGCCAAGACGGTGGAGGCCGCTCCACATCGCCGCTATGACCTCTGGCGAAGTAAAGTGCGCGTTGGGAGTCGATGCCCGCGCCGATTCAAATTCCTCGGAGGTCAGGAGCTGGCGGACGGCCTCCGCCGTGTTTTTCCACTCCGGGGCGATGTAGTGGCCGAAGATCGCGTTGGCCAGCGCGCCCCATCCGACGTACCGGGCGAGGATGGCTTTTTCGTCGTCGGTGGAGTCTCGGTCCTCGGCTTCGAGAGTCTTTAAGAGCCGGATGGCCGCGATATTGTCGCGGGCTTTCTCATGAAGGCCGCCCTGGCCGATGCGGTGGGCGTCGGTAATGCGGAAGTCGCGGGAGGGCTTCGCCTCGGGCTCTAGGTCGAAGGTGACTCTTCCGGCAGGAGAATCTCGCTTATCGCCAACTCCCAGGCCTGGTGGTGTTCCATCTTGCGCACCGACACCAGGTCGTACAGGAGGTCGGCGAACCGCTCCGCGGTCTCCTCCAGTGTCTGCTGGAGCAGGTTCTCGCGCTGGAGCTGCGCCAGCATCTTCGGGTGGTAGCGGCTCCAGTGCGCCAAAATCAAGCTGCTCAAGGCGTCGCGGTCTGGCATGATGTTCTCCGGATGGACGCGCCGGTTCCGACGCAACCGGCGCTTGGGTATCTATAGGCACTTGCGAGAAGAGATCAAGCTGATTGGTGTAATCGGGAGTAACCGAGGGTTTCGGTGTCCACCTCTTTCTGACCTGAAACGGCAGCGCCATGATGTCACTCGCTATGGTTGCGCGCGGCAGTCTAAATACATCCTCTGGTTTTGCAAGCGGTGAGCTGTTACGGTCTGGCATGAGCATCTCCATTGGCTGCGATCAGTTGCAAGGAGGGCAGGTCTTCGAGTTTCTGTGCCCGGCCCATCCAAGGCTCCGGGCGTATCGCCTTCACCCAATCGGCGAAGGACGGTATGAAACCCAAGTCCTCGCGGACGTGCTGCTCGCCGACCCAGCGCGTCGGGATGACGCGGCCGGTCGAAAGCGTCAGAATATGACCGAAGATGGTCTCGGCCATGAAGATGCCCTCGGCATGATGACGCAGCGCCCGGTGGCGAAAATCGGCGATGATCGCCTTGGAGGCATCAAACCAGTCGTGGATATGCTGGTAGTCGGCAACGGTGCCGCCCCATTTCTTCACGCTGGAGAGGGAGTGGTGATAGGGATGTGCCATAGTTGCCTCCCTCAAAATGTGTGGCTGTGGTTGGTGGAATCCGTAAAGAACTGGTTGAAGTCCAGCTCGATGCGTTGGTCTTCGACATGGAAGGTGAAGTCGCCCTGGCCGCCGTCGTTATTTTCCCAGCCGCCATGTTCCTGGGAGAGATAGTCGAAACAAATCTTCTCGATGGCATCGCGCAAAGCGATCCTGGCGCTATCCAGCTTGCCTGTGCTCCACGATGCTCGCTGCATTTCTATCTCGGTATCGGGTATTTGAGCTGTGGCGTCGCCCGCCCGAGCGACGACTTCTTGGATCTGGCCGCTGTCTCCTCCTCCATCGAAAGTGACGGTTACCAGGGTGATGGATGCAACAGCCAGAGCCGCGAATGTCGTCGCCTTGTTTGTTTTAATTGCTTCGGCCAGCGCTTTCGCATGGGCCTGGTACTGCACCATCATTTCAGTGACATCGCTCATAAGTAAGTCTCCTTGCGGTTGTTACAAGGCCGCCATCGGCCTCGCTTGTCCGGCCCCTTGCGGCGGCCAGACGCGCTGTCAGAAAAAACTTTGTCTTCCAGAAAAAGAGAAGAGGCTATCAACGATTTTTGTGACAGCACGAGCGGAGGGCTGCCGCATCATGCCGGACGGATGAAGGGGATGGCGGGCTGCATCAGCTACTGATGTAAGGGAGTATTCCTGTATGTGCTGAGTAGGGACGGGCCCTTGAAGATAGCGCTTCCCGAAGCATTGGTGTTGTGCTAGAGAAAGTGACGGCGGATGGGTTTATTCAGTGCGTGAAGAAATGCGCAGCTTCAACGCAGGAATGAACGAGCTGGCAAAGCCAGCCATCCATCCGTCAGGATCTCTCACATGCGTGCGGAAAGGCATATCATCCTGTAATGCGTCCTTTGAGAGAATTGTTGCTCGCTGGCATGAGCACGGTACGAGAAAACAAATTGAATCCGGAGCGGTGCTATCGGCGCGGACGCATTGGACGTAGCAAAGGGTATGCTCAACATAGCATCGAAGCATCGCCGGAACAAGTCGGCGTGCCGGGATCTGGCTGAATGCATTGAAAGGGCCGAGCGCACCGGAAAAACGGCGAGGAGCCTTACGGGAGCCACGAATAACGACTCTAAGCGTAAAAGGAGCGCAGGTCTTAACCCGTGCCAGGTGCAGGCGCAAACTTCCTATCCGACCGTGGACGGGAAGCTTCAGCCAGCCGCCGAAAGCGTCGATATTCAAGTTATCAGACCATAGTCAGGCTCACCGGCAGCAGGCGGACCCGGCGCAGCGGATCATAGAATTTTGCCGCGCGAGGAATCCGCGAAACGGAGGGGAAAATTCGTCATTGACGCGCGAGCGCCGCCCGCTTAAGTCGGCGGAATAAGCGAGAGCGGACGGGGTCATTTCAGGGGAGGAAGGGCTAAGGCCCAAGGATGCGCGCATATCGACCGTATTGTAACTACGGAATGAGGCCACGAAGTATGACACGGGCGGCATTCCAACTGGCGGAACGTTCTGAAGCAGACTTGCGCGATGTGGGACTGTCCGACGGAGAAAAGAAGGGCACTGGAAAGAGAGGCGGAAACAGCCTCGCACTTTCGTCGGTTGACGCCGCCTGGGGCCGTTTGGCTGTCGCTCAGTTCGCTTAATCCAGCTAGCCCAGCTGACTAAGCTAGTATTCCATCAACATCTTGTGACACTCCTGGTCAAACATACTCCTCGCCTCATCGTCCAAGTCAAAGAACCTCTCCCAGAAGTTGGCTTGAGTCCATGGTGCCGGTGCCAGTTGTAAATGTGTCTTGCCATCCCTTCTCGTTGTGATAGCAACAATCCAAGAGGGTGGGATATGGTAGTCTTCGACTGTGAAGAAATGGGCAGCGTGCAAAGCTGGGGTTCCTGAGTCGTCTTGGGCCAGGATCCTATAATAAATACCCATCGTATCCGCGCTGATTTCGAGAACTGTATAGATATGGCCTTCTTGCAGCCAAGAATCGGAACTACCATTGGGTGGTTTAATGTGTTTAACTCTCATTATTCAAAACTTGCACTACATATTCGGATTGTCAAGAGTCTACGAAGAATGTGATCTTTTAAAGCCACGCTCATGATCCCGTGTCCTGTTAGTAAGCAGGGCTTGGTCCAAATAGTATCCACAATGCTGCAAGCCAACTACCCAAGGCGGCCTCGTCGGTAGCAACAAAGCCAGCTTCTGCGCTTGCGGCTACATCACCCGGTGTTATGCTGCCTGGTCTTAAGGGGTTGGGTCCTTTACCTGACGGATATGTTTTGTAGTCCAAATTCGGACACATCTCACCGGTAGATGGATTGCGGTAAAAATGTGTCTGGTATTTACCCGAAGACGTAGAGTAGGTTTGGGTAGAGTATTTATTAAATCCTGCGGGAATCTCAGGATTGTTAAGCTGTGAGTTGGGTATAATCATGCGGGAATTCTGGACTCCCTGTTCTGAGATAGTCCCGTCAGGGTTAAAGATGTCCTCTGGCGTTAGGGACGTGGTTCCATCCGGATCGGTAAACACCCCTGGATTCGCATTGCCATAAAGGTAAGTGTCAAGTCCGCCCACCAATCCGACGGGATCAGATTCCAGATATCTGCCGAGGTTCGGCATGTAATCGCGGAATCCATTGTGATAGAAGGCGGACTCCGCATCAAAGTACTGCCCCGGTAATCTCAAATTCTGCGTAATCGTGCCGGTCACCGTCCCCGTCGTGCCAAAAGGCTGGTAGTCGCCCGCGGACCAGACGACGGCCTGCGTGCCGCTGGTCGCAAGCAGGGGCGTGCCGAGGTGGTCCGTGTGAAGGTAGGAGAATGCGCCCGTTGCCAAGGTGGCGACGGGCTGCGTGCCGACGTAGATATAATCCACTGGTCCGGTGCTGCTTCCGTAACCCTCTTCCAGGAGATTTCCGCCCTGGTCGAACTGGTAGAGAATGGGGGAAATTCCCAACGGCGTTTTCACCAGCCGCTGGCCGAAACCGTCATAGGTGTAGGTGGCCGCTATCGCCGTCCCGGCCATCACCGTGGCCAGCCGGTTCGCCTGGTTATACGAGAGGGCGGTGATGCTGTTCATCGCGGGGCTGAAGCTGTTGATGTTACCGGAGGCGGTCGTGCCGACGGTCTGCGTCGTCGTGCCGGTCGTTATGGTGGAAAGCCGGCTGGTGCCGGACGCGTAGCCGTAAGTGGTCAGTACCTTATTCGCCGTCTGCGTCTGCCGGTTGCCGACCTCATCGTATGTCCATTTCAGGCTGCCGTAGCCGCCCTTCAGGCTGGATGCGGTCTTCAACCGGTTGAGCGGGTCATAGGTGAGATTCTGGGTATCCGCAAAGGTCACCAGATCCTCGATATAGGTGAGGTTATTCGCCGGGTCGTACGAATACGCAAGATAGACCGGATACGTCGCCGTCCCGACGTCGCTGATGGAGGTCAACCGGTAATCAGGGTCGTAGGTGCGCGCGTCCGTCACGCCATTGCCGAAGGTGAATCCGGTTACGGGGCCGAAGGGTTCGTAAGCGATGGCGGAGGCAATGGACGAGTAGGTCGTTGCGCCGGGAGCTTCCGCGCTTGCCGTGATGATACGGCCCATTATGTCGCGGGTGTAGGCGACGATGGCGGTGGAGGGATAGGTGATGGATGCGATGCGGCTTGCCGGGTCGTAGCTATAGACGGTTTTAAGCGTGTTCGCGCCGCTCGTCCGGCTCTCGGTCAGCATGTTTCCTCGCTCGTCATAACCGCGCGAGAGGCTTCCCACCGCGTCCTTCAGGCTGGTGAGGTGACCGATGCCGAACCCGTGCCCTGCCTGGTCATAGACAAAGGTGACGTTCTCCGAGGCGTCATTCGGATACGTCGTGGTCCGCACGCGGTCGAGCGCGTCGTAGGTGTTGGCCGTTATCGCCCCGGTCGCGTCGGTCTTGCGCGTGAGGTTGCTGTCACCGTCATAGCGATAAACCGTTTTGCCCGAATCCGGGCTTGCCTGAAGGATGGCGTCGCCGAACCCATCATAGACATACGAGGTCGTGTGGCCTTTCGGGTAGGTGACAGTGAGCACGCGGTTGTGCTCGTCATAGCTCATCGTCGCGGTTCCCCCCGGCGACGGGTAGGTGACCGTGCTTACGCGGTTGAGCGCGTCGAAGCTCTGCTGCGTCAGGTTGGTGTCCGGGTCCGTGATGGTGAGCGCGTTGCCGTTATTGTCGTAGGTATATATCGTGGTCTGGCTCGCGCCGCCGATATCCTGAAGCACCCGCCCGAGATAGTCAAATATGTCTGAATGGGTGCGTTCGATCGTTCCGCTGGGATTCGACACGTTGGTGAGCGTCACGTCGCCGAGCGCGTCTAGCGTACTGGCGATATTGTTGCCGAACAGGTCGGTCGTGCTGATCAGGCGGTGCGCCGTGTCGTAGCCGTAGGTGAGCCTGGAATTATCCGGCAGCGTCAGGCTGGTGAGGTTCCCCGCCGGGTCGTAGCCCCAGGTCGTCGTGTAGGCAGGCTGGCCCGTCGCGCTGACGGTGCTGGTGAGCAGCCACTGCCGCGCGTTGTATGTGAGCGTCGTCGTGACGATGTTCGGATCGACGATGGTGAGCGGGTAGCCACCGCCGGTGTGGCTGGTGATGTTGGTCACCTGCGTGAGCGGGTTGGTGGTGGATATAAGCGCTCCCGTGGCGTCGTAGCCGTACTTCGTGAGGTTGCCGTTCGGGGTCTGGGCGGAGGCGAGGAGGAAGCTCTGCCAGGTATAGGTCCACGTCCGCGTCTCTCCGTTCGTGACGTAAGGCTGCGTGGTGGTGGTCGTATCTTTCAGCGTCTCGGTGAGCAGATTCTCATTGGGGTCATAAACAAAGCTTGTGGTGAGACCTTGTGTGACGATGGTCGAAGGCAGGTGCACGAATGTCGGGTCGTAGGCAATGGTCGTCATGCGCGTGATGCTTGTGCCGACTGCTTCATTGATAGAGGTGGGGTCCCCGTGGCTATCGTTTACGTAGGTCGTCACATTGCCGTTCCAATCGGTCTGGCTTGCCATATACCCGTTGGCGTCATAGGCGAAGCTGCGCGTCATCGCGGCCGTCGTCGCAGTCATCGCACGGCTTATTTGCGTGACTTTGGGCACGCCGCCCTGCGTCGGCACGAAGGTATAGCTGTCCACCACGGTCAGCGGATTGGTTACCGTACGGCCACCGGTGCTATCGTCGTAGGAAATGTTGGTGATTTGCGCGTTGGGGCCAGTGCCGACCTGGCTTGACGTACCGCGGGCATAGGCATCATAGGTCCATGTGAGGTACTGGTTGCCGTTTTCGTCAATGACTTCCGTAAGCGCGTTAGGTAAGAGGGGGTTATTGTACACAAAGGTGATCACCGAAGACGGTGAAGTCGGGTAAGTCACCGAAGTCAGGTTCTGCCGGCCGCCCCCAGCCGTGTAGCCATAGGTAAGCGTCGTATTGTCGGGTGTGCTGATGGTATTAAGGGTGCCGTTGCCGTTGTAAGTGAGGGTCATGGAGCGGTTGTAGACGTCGGTGACCGAGGTAAGCTGGTTGTTTGCATTGTAGTGCAGCGTCTGCGTATAGCCGTTGCGTGCCTGAACCGTTTGAAGCAACGCTTCGGTTGAACTGATGGCGCTATAGGTCTCCACCGTGTCGTAGTGGTCCTTGAGCGTCCAAGTGCTTCCCGCGTTAGTGAGCGTCACGTCCACGTCGCTGTACGGTATCCACAACCCGGCGTTGAGGGTGAACGTCAGTTGCTGGCCGTCAGCGCGCTCGGCGATGACGGAAGTAGGGGAGAGTTGGAGGTAGCGATCGTAGTTCGAGCGCCAATCCACGCCGAGCGAGACGGCAAGCGTCGTAAGGCCGGTCGTATTGCGGCTGTTGTAAGCGCGCGTGAACGCCAGCGGGTTCTGCCCCGCCGTCGTGTAATCGGTGGCGCCATAGAACATGTTACCGCTGGCCACGTCGATAGGCCGTCCGGCACTCACGTTGCCCAGAGGCGCGACGCTCTGGCTGGCGTCCGCCGCGGTGGAGGTCGCAGGCTGCGCACTAGGATACGTAATTGGCAGGGCGGTATTCGGGCCGGCGTTGGGCAAGCTAGAGCAAACGGGGCACTGTCCCGCGCCAAGGAGCTGGCCGGGTTGCAGAGTAGCTTCCGACGTGGATGTTATGAAGCCGGTGTAGCCGCCATTGCCTGGGGTGGCGGTGTACCACCCCACCACCGTGCCGCTGCTGTTGACACCGGTTGCCATCGACGTTCCAGCTGCCGCACCGGGCGGGACAACTAGCGTGAATTGCGACCCGTTATAGATGATTCCCTGGAAAGATGGCGGCCCATCGGTGTACTCATAAGCGCCAGATATGATGCCGGAATTACTGATGCCAATACCGGTGGTATCGTACTCAGGCGATCCTGGAAAGAACGAGGCCGGATAGTAGAAGAGAGTAGTGGAGCCGCCGCTGTAGATGAAGCCATATACCCCGTTTATAAGGCACGAGCCGGTGATTTGCGCCGAGTTATTAATGGCTCCGATCGATTCGAGGCCACTTGTCCCCGCAGGGCAGTCGAATTGTGTGTAACTTCCGTTGGTAGTCGGAGGAGTGGTAGTTCCGGGAGGCCCGATAGCTGGTATTCCATACACGACGTTGCCGCTGTAAGCTCCAACGACCTGTCCAACATCATTAAATCCAGTTATCGAGCCGAGAGTAAATGTCTGTCCGGTGGCCGTAACCACGCCCTTGAGCCCTATCGGGCTGAACGTGCCGCCGCTCCCGCCGCTATACACAAAGTATTGGCTTCCCTCGATAATGAGGACCTGTCCGGCATTGTTTATCGCGATGGGTTGGATACTCTGGCCGGTAAGCGGACCAACGATTGGGGTGAAATTCCCGTTCTGGTACGAAAAGGCGTAGTAGGGACCTTGATCGACCAGCTGGTAATAACCCACAGCGACGTTGCTATCGTTGACAGCAGTGAGGAAGGTGCCGTTGGATTGCGGGTAAGTGACCTGGGTGAAGGTATATCCTTGTCCGTTGGCCCCGGTTGCCGCAAATAGAACGAAAGCGAGGGCGACTGCGGGATGGAGCGCGGATGCTTTGAGACGACGGTGGAACCACTCAATACCTGGCGGGTTGGCCCTCGGGCCGAACCCGAATGCCAGCGATTGGATCTGCGCCGCAGGGGGGGTAGACTGCATTTGCCCGCGAACCATTTTTGGGCCTATAGCGACGCCCGGCCCAAGAAATCTTCGGTTGACGTTTTCTGAGGGCATAGGAACGATTGCCTCCTGGATCGGATATGCGCAAAAATGCTGAAAAGCTTTTTGCGGGGCGTGACGCACATCTTCGCCGTGTCGGTGAGGACGCCACACCTTCGTCGTGGGACGCGCATGCGGTTATTTTACGCTCTCCTGACGGAAGGGTGGGATTCGGATGTGCGGGCATGCCCGTGCGCGCGTGGGAAAAGCCCGAAGGGCAGGAAAATTGCCCTTGCGGCGGACGCGCCGCCGGAAGAAGCGAGGACGCAGCATGCGCTCACTCCGGCAATGGCTCACCGGCAAGCACAAGGTCAGCCCTTTGGTTGCCGCGCGAGCATGAGCTTGCGTCCGGATAAGAAATCTTACCCTACGTCTACCCTTGCTTAAAGGGGGCGTTGCGGGGCGGGAGCCCCGCTGGGTGGGGTGTCGAAAAGCCGAAGGCTTGCAGGCAGGGGAGGGGCTACTCCCCCAAAAAGCATCCTTCGATGCTCAACAGGGCCGAAGGCTGGGCGGAAACCTCTTCGCCAATTGCTCGTCCGTCTCCGCGAACAGCACCACGATGTCGCTTTCCTCCGTGAGGGGTGCCGCGCCTTGGGGAAGAGTGAAAACGTCTCCGCGCAAGATCGACTCGATGTTCTCCCTGTTAAGTCCAATGATCAGATGATGAGTGTTCGTATCATCGACGGCGAGCGCTTTTATGGCCATGGAAGCCATTATCGCAAGCAGGGGCGCGGCTTCAGTTACCGACGGCAATCACGGTAGCGCGGAGAGGCTGCCGTTACGGCTCTAACGCCGCATCTTCAAATGTCGGCGCACGCGGATAGGACACCTGGCCGGTCCTCGTGTCGAGTACGACCGCCCCCGCGCCAGCGTCGTGAAGCGTATAGCGCCCGTTTTCGGATAGATGCCAGAAGGCGAGAAAGGAAAGATAGCCCAGAAGCAGGATCATGGCCTTGTACAGCTTCCTTAAGCTGATCGTGCCTTCCTGCCACGATGGTTTTAACGGAACGGATGGCAGCATGGGCCTAATCTTACCCCGATTCGGGGAAGATTGGTCAGTTTCCGACGGCGACATACAACGTCTGCGTCCCCGCCGTTCCACCCACGGTAAACGTCAAGGGCTGGTTGCCCGCCGCAACGTCAGGAACGGTCAGATTGATTTGATAGAGCCCGGTGTAGTTGGGCGCCAGCCCGTCATACTCGACCTTGCACGGCATTCCGCCGATGGATATCTGGAAATCCGCAAGGCTGTTCGCCTCTGCCACAAGCTGCCCTGCGGGAATGCTTGGGCTGACCGGCCCGAAGCCTATTCCGTACAGCACGATCTCATCACCCGGCTTTGCGGGCTGCGAGGTTATTCCGGAGACCGCGGCCGCCGGTAAAACATACGTGCCGTCCGCGAAGGTCGCCACCACATACTGAACGCCGCCCACCTTGAAATTCGGCGGGGCGAGAAGACCCGGCTGCACCGCATTGACGGTCAAAGTAACCGCTGCGCTCGTGCCTGCCGAGGTCTGGAGTGTAAGCTGCTGCTGGCCTGTGGCGGCGCTCGAGGGGATCAGGGCGTTGACCTGGCCGGGGCTGATGTAGTCGATAAAGGCGTCCTGCCCTCCGATAGTGACGGACGTTCCGCTCAATGACGTGGGGGCGGTGACGCCCGTGAAGTCGTCCGTCGTCCAACCTCGCGTTTCGTCGGCGAGGTTCGTTCCATAGATCTCAATCCACGATCCGGGTGAAGCGGAGGGAAACTCCCCGAAAGCGCTCGCGCTCACAACGCCGTTAACCGTAACCACGGAAGACGCGGTAAGGGAGATCTCGTCAAAATGCGCCTCTGTTTCGGAGCCATCGACTCCTGTGGAACTGAGGACGATGATGAGCGACTGTCCCGCCTGGGGATTGCTCGGGCCGCTGGAATAGGAGACGGAATCCTTGCCGGAAGTGCCGGGGGTAAGCGTGAGGAGGTTGCTTGCGGACGCGAGCATGGTGGACCCTGCCCACAGTTGAAGGGCATAGTTGAAGCGTCCGACGAACTGCCCGTTGAGGCGGCGTCCCACCATCGCCGACAAGGTATAGGTCGTATTATTCAACAGCACGGCGGAGAGGGTCTGGGACATTGATACTGTACCGGCGGCGTTGATCTGCATCCAGGCGAGATTATTCCCGTCCCACCATTTGGAGGTCCAGTTGGCGGCGAGTGCGCTGGATGGGAATGAATCCGCGCCTGCTCCGGCCTGAGTGGATGTCGAGGAAGCGGTCCAGTTTGCGACAGAACCGCTCAAGGGATAGGCGGCAAGGGTGGAATTCGGGATCAAGTTGCAATAGGGTCCGTCGGCGGCGGAAAGCGTGAGATCGGCGGTTTCAAACGAAGGATTGGAAACAAGCGATTGGGCGGCGGCAATTAGGCAGCCCAGAAAGAGAAGCGGAACAACTTTTCTTGGCATGCGATCAGGATCACACAAACTGAGCAAAAAGCGCAATTCAGTGAGCATATTGCTTTGTTTTGTTCTTGATAGCTCCGGGCGTGGTAGCGTGCCTTTTGATCGTCATCAACGGAAGGCATGTGCGGGCCGCGCGAGGCTTGTTAGGCTGGACTCAGAGGGACTTGTCGGCGAAGGCGAAAGTGGCCCTGGGAACGCTGCGGCGGATAGAGATTTCGGACGACCCAGTCGCTGGAACGCGCCTTGAAACCATAGTCAGAATCGCAAAGACCCTAGATCGGGCCGGAGTGGAATTCCTGAACGACGACAGGCCCGGGGTGCGGATGAAAAAATAGGGCCACCGGAATTAACCGGCGGCCCCCCTGAAGTTCCCTTCCGTGATTATGGACGGCTGCGGGCTTGGTTTTTGTCGGCTAGTTTTTCCATGGACTGCTCGACGCCTTTGTGAAGCCCGAAGATGATACCGAGCGCTTCCTCCGGCGTGATGTTTATTCTGTCGGTCACATATTCGGTGCTGTCCTTGGGCTTGTAGCTCCGCTCGATGGTGAGGTTGGAGATTCCTTCATCCCAGCGCACGACCCTGGTGCCGTGGCCATTGTCATAAAGGGTCGTCGGCGGCTTTTTGGAAAAAGAGCGGGTGCCCTGTTCGTCGCCTTCATCTGCGCGCTGTGCATTGGATTGTGGCATAAGTCCCTCCATTGATGATTGAAAATTAACGATTCGGAATTACTACCTGAAAGGGAAATCGTCAAGACAGTTCTTAACCCACGGTTGATTACCGGCTCCCCCCTCCGCCGTCGAATACGCGAAAATGGGGACTTGAGAGTCATGATGGACGGCGCAGCTTTATTCCGCGGCGAATTCACGCGGCCGGTCGAAGAAACCGCGGGCAACCGGGAACGCGAAGCGGGCCGGAAGCTTAAGGGGCGGCGGTCATGAGACGTTCGCACGTCGGCGGGACGCTCCTCCTGCTCCCTGGCCTGGTTTTGTGGAATTGTACTTGCCGCGGTGCATGCACCCAGAACACCGCGCAATCACCAAAGCCGGGGCTGCGGGCTTTCGATCTGAACGGGATCTGGAAACGCGCGACTGGGAATCCTGGGCAACCTTTCCAGAGCGTCTTGATGGTAATGATAGGGGACAAGATCATCGGGATCAACATCGACAGAACCGCCTTCCTCCCGCCGGGAGTGGAATATTTGAGAGGAAGCAGCACTTCTCCAAACTCATTCAAAACGCTTGTGATGGGAGTGACCGACACCGCCGGAATCACTAACAGCAAGGTAGTGCAGTCGCCCGCGACACTCACGGTTATCGACGCCGAGCACTTTCAAATCGCAGGGAACGTAACATTCGTCCTCACGGCCAAAACCGCTGGGGGAAATGTTGCCTGTGACATTGGCAACCCTGCTCATATTTCAGGAAACGAAGCGCTGGGAAGAGGTATTATCCATGACTCCGTCTTCGGCGACACTGCCACGGCGATTTGTTGGTACCGCGTGGGTGCCGGCCAGGGTAACGCGCAGGCGGAATTGAATTACGGCTGGGTCTTGCTCAATGGGCTGGGTGGCTTTGCTAAAGATCCTGCGCAAGCTTTCGCATGGCTCCAGAAGAGCGCCATGCATGGAAACGACATTGCCGCCACGCGCCTATCGGAAGCGTTTGCGAGCGGCGGCCTGGCGCCGCGCAGCGAGCAACGATCCAAGTATTGGGCGGCGAGGGCCGAACTTACCGATCCGCGGTGGTTTCATCAGCAAGTGTTTCTTCCCGTGCCGAGCTGGGCCGCCGATGTCGCCGGGCCGTGCGACCCCGCGAATCCGCCGCAGGTGAGCATGGGTAAGACGGCCGGACTCGATTACAAAGCGGACGGGGCGCCCAGAACCTTCAAGGGAAGCGCACAGGCGTTCGCGCAGGGAAGGGTAGCGTACGAGGCGAGAGCACTGGGCCTCGCCGCGTGCTGGTTCGAGGTTGCTGCAAGCAGCCCGGTCACCGATGTTCTGCCTACCGTCGCGGACGTAAGCCAAAGGGCCAACGTCTATCTTGGCATTCTTTATGCCTTCGGACTCGGCGTGGAAAAGAACGCGGTACGGGGCTTCGAGTATATGAAGAAAGCCGCGGACGCTGATGACACTTTTGGACTGATGTATCTTGCGAACTTTTATCGATATGGCATCGGGACGAAGCCTGATATGAGCGAGGCCAGCAGTCTGCTTAACCGCGTCTTCAAACACGGTGGCGAGGGCCTCGATGCTTTCATGCGGGTACAAGGCACGCTGCTCAGCGGGGACGAGGTCCTCAAGAGCATTGTCAGCGGCTTGTCAGCGATATCGGAAGGCAGCACGTGCAAAGAGGAGACAATTGGCAGTACACGCTACTTGACGGACTGCATCGACCATGAGGAGGAATGGATCTCACGCCAGATGGGAAAACGTCCAGCACGCCATACGATTGACCATCCTGAAGAAATTTGGCCGGAACATTTCGACGCCGCTGTACCCCCGGAGAATACGATGGAGAAGATGTCGGGTTTGCCGGTAGATCGGCATGGAATCAAGATCCCCTGAATCCAGGCTTTCTATGCCCTGCTTCGCGGCCCGCTCTTTTTCGCATGCCGCCGTGGCGCTCTCGGCGGCCGGGCGCGGGCAGGATTCGCCGTTCCCGCCAGCCTTGCCGGCTCCATGGAGTAAACCCAACATTTGAACCACCTGGGGTAAAAGTAATTCTCTTGTAATTCTCTGATCCGTCCGCGAGCGTTAACACTTTCTCAATCTTTGCTTGACGCCATAATGGAATGCATGGCACCCGGAAAGCGCGTCAAGGCATCCTTCATCGACCCGATGTTGCTTCTGCGAACCGAAAGACTGCCGGAAGGGGCGCAATGGCTGTACGAGCTGAAGTATGACGGCTACCGGGCGCTCGCGATAAAGGCCGGCGGCAAGGTGCAGCTTCGCTCCCGCAACGATAATGACTTCACGGCGCGCTACGGCGGCATCGCGAAGGCGCTTACGCCGCTGCCGGACGAGACGGTGATTGACGGCGAGGTGGTGGCGCTGGATGCATCCGGCAAGCCTTCGTTCAACACGCTGCAAAATTACGGCTCTGGCGTCGCGCCGCTCCATTTTTATGTCTTCGACGTGCTGATCCTGTCCCGGGCGCGACGTGATGGGCGAGCCGCTTTTCAAACGGCGCGCGCTGCTGGAAGCGCGGGTGCTGGCGACGCTCTCGGAACCCATCCGCTATTCACCGCAATTCGAGGCGAGCCTGAAGGACCTGATCCAGTCCGTGAAGGCGCAGGGGCTGGAAGGGCTTGTGGCAAAGCGCGCCGATAGCAGGTATGAGCCAGGTGAGCGCTCGGGCGCATGGCAGAAGATGCGCGTCAACCAGGGGCAGGAACTGGTGATTGCCGGATACACCCCGTCGCCCAAGAGCTTTGACGCGCTGGTCATCGGGTACTACGAGGGCGGAAAGCTGATCTATGCGGCGCGGACACGCAACGGGTTCACTCCGGCATCGAGGGCGGAGCTGTTCAGGAAGCTCAAACCGCTGGAGATCGAGGAATGCCCGTTCGCCAATCTGCCGGAGACGAAGGCCGGGCGCTGGGGAGCCGGTCTCACGGCGGCGAAAATGGTGGAGTGCCGGTGGCTTAAGCCGCAGCTCGTGGGGCAATTTGAGTTTGTCGAATGGACGGAAGATGCCCACCTTCGGCACAGTCGGTTTATGGCCCTGCGGGAGGACAAGAAGGCGAAGGATGTGCGGCGGGAACGATGACGGGTAGCTGGGTAGCGAGGGACATACGGGCACGTATCATGCCGCCCGTGGAAGCGTACAATGAGGATCTGTTCCGCGACGTGCTAAAGGCATTCGACAACCTCGATGAACGCGCCAGGGAGAAGGCCGAGGAATTCTTTAATAATTACCCTTGCAACGAATACACCGATCCAGGGGATGTTGCGGATTCGGCGCAGGATCACGGCAATTCATGGTGGGATACGATGAATTCGCTCCGCCAGTCCATGGTTAATTTGCTAGCTGCAGGCCTTTATCATCTGATCGAGCAGCAGCTCAGTGCGTTGAGCCTCGATTGCGCGTATAAACGAGTTCGCGATACGAGGCTCGACATCGTCCAAAATTGGTACAGTGCGAACCTCGGGATTGACTTGACCTCATTATCTGCGTGGGCAAGAATTGACGAGCTTCGGCTGGTGGCAAACTCAGTGAAACATGCCGAAGGGCCGTCTGCCCAGCAACTTAGGGAGTTGCGGGCGGATCTTTTTCAGAATCCGGCCTTTGCTGATATTCGGGCAGAAATCGGAAGCGGATGGCTGGATCGGCAGGAACCGCTCGCAATGCCACTTGCCGGTGAGGATCTGTTCGTAACGGAAAATGACTTGCACAATTACTATGCTGCCGCTGTTGCGCTTTTCGAGGGCATTGTAGAATTCTGTGAAGCGCGGCGCGATGAACAGTTTCCGATTAATCATTAGGCGCGGCTGCGCTGTCGGTCGCGCTCGACTGCGGCGGCAGCATTTTGCACGGTCACACGGGTATAGCCCGGATCGGTTTCCATCAGCGATCTGGCCTTCTCGCTCACTTCAAAAAGCTTCATCGTCGTTTCCTCTATACTCCATCCCCATTTAATGGCAGTCTTGCACCAGACATAATCGGCATGGCTCCGGCTCGGGCCGGTGCCTTCTGAATTGGGCGGGGCGCCTGCCAGCGAGATGGCATAGCTCGGCCATATGCGATTTAATCGCGAGGAAACACGCGCGGGGGCAGGCTTCACTATTTCCGGTAGGGGCGGCTCCGGTTCCGCGAGGAGTCCCATATTCTGAAG
>Ga0302325_10015766_pt1 | contig 16050 bp, 16 predicted proteins | sample Palsa_T0_2_FD_201948 | JGI IMG/M metagenome (GOLD analysis project Ga0302325, IMG submission 201948) | Peat permafrost microbial communities from Stordalen Mire near Abisko, Sweden - Palsa_T0_2 | ecosystem: Environmental > Terrestrial > Soil > Palsa > Peat permafrost | place: Sweden: Abisko... | reverse complement strand
TCGAAGATACTTCAGCCCGAGAGAAAAATTATCTCTACAATGCCGATTGGGTGTCCGCTGATATTTCCATAACCACCGATGCGGATCAGACGCCGATCGCGCCCGGTTATAAAGTGCGGGACGATGTGAAGAACGACCGGAGAACCGCGGAGTTCCGGAGCGAGTCGCCTATTTTAAATTTCTTTTCCGTACAATCGGCTCGTTATGTCGAGCAGCACGAAGTTCACAACGGGATCAATGTCGGCGTCTATTACGATGCGCAGCATCCGTATAATATCAAGCGTATGATTCATGCCGGCGAGGTGGCGCTGGACTACTATCAAGCCAATTTCAGTCCGTATCAGTTCCGCCAAATCCGCTTTGTGGAATTTCCGGACTATAAGCAATTCGCCCAGTCATTCGCGAACACGGTACCCTGGTCGGAGGGACTTGGCTTTATCGCCGACGTTCGCAATCCCAACAACATCGACTACGTGACGCTCGTCGCGACACACGAACTGGCCCATCAGTGGTGGGCCCACCAGGTCATCAGTGCGAACATGCAGGGCGGCACCATGCTCACGGAGACGCTGGCTCAATACTCAGCCATGATGGTCATGGAGAAGCTCTACGGGCCGGATCAAATGCGTAAATTTCTTAAGTACGAACAGGATGCATATCTGCGCGCGCGTAGTACCGAAGCCGTCGAAGAAGTTCCTCTTGAGCGAGTGGAAAGGCATATATTCACTATAACAAAGGCGCCGTTGTTATGTATCTGCTCAAGGATCAGATTGGCGAAGCCGCCGTCAATCGCGCTTTGCGTAAGCTCCTAGCGTGCTACGCATTCAAAGGGCCGCCATACGCTTCTTCAAAGGATCTCGTTGCGCTTTTTCGTGTAGAGGCGCCGGCCGATAAGCAACAATTGATTACCGATCTCTTCGAGCGAATCACCCTCTATGATGTCGCCGCGACACGAGCAGTGGTAAACAAGCGCGAGGATGGCAAGTATGTCGTGCATCTGACGGTTCGTGCAAAGAAGTTATATGCGGACGGCAGCGGCCGCGAGCATGAGGCGCCGATGGCCGATGAGAGTTTCGATGTCGGCGTGTTTCGTGCCGCGCCCGGGAAACCGGGTTTCAGCGCAAAGGATGTCATGGCGTTTCACCGCGTGCTCTTAAGCAGCGGTGTTCACACGTTCGACATCGTCGTCGAAGGGGCGCCGGCATTCGCCGGCATCGATCCCTACAACAAACGTATCGACCGTAACCCTGATGACAATGTTGTCAAAGTCGACCGATGAGAGCGGCTGAGGACATAACCCGTGCCCCGGTCTTCCTTCTTCCATTTACGCGGTAGTTGAAACTGGACGTGCGCGCCAGACTGAGCCGCTCGCGATATTTTTCCGAGACGCTAGAGACGGCCAATATCGACGATTTGGACTGTACCGGAAAGAAAATTTGTAAGGTACAGTGTCTGGCTGTCGGGTGAAACGGAAAACTCGCGTGGAAACATGCCCGTGGAGAATGTGGCGCGCGTTGCGAACGTGCCGTCGAGACTTATGACATTCACGGTTGAGGTTTGCGAAGTCGTATCGAAGCGGTTCGAGTTGCTGACCGCAAGCAACGTGTCGTGTGCGAGTAGGGCGAGTCCCACCGGCGCCGAGCCGACGCGGGCTTGGGAAACAAATGCGTGTGCCGGATCAGTGAGGATCTTCGACGTATCGAATGCGACGATGCGGTCTTCTCCGCGCACGCTCACCCAGGCACGCGTTCCGTCGGCGGTTACGACAACGCGTACCGGCGAACATCCGGCGACAAGGCGCGCAACAACGGCCTGGGTAGCGACGTCTATTGCCGTGAGCGTGCCTCTCGGTACATTGCGCTGCGCGCACGGCCGATTGAGGTCGGCGTCCGCGTCGATTGTCGCACCGCCACGGGGCGCTAACTCCGACGTAACATACAGCGTCGCGCCGTCCGGCGAAAGCGCCAGCCCAACCGGACCGCGATCGACGGCAATTTGCCCGGTTCTCACCGCGCCTGGGTCGCCGTTTGTTTGACGCTTGAGTTCGATCACGCTGACCTGCGCGCGGCTTTCATCGGAAACGAAGGCCCTGCCGCCATCGGGCGTTACCACCACTTCGATTGCACCTGCGTTTGCACCATCAACGACGTACACGGGATCAGCCGCGTGCGCAGTTTTCGCCGCAACGGCATCGATGAGGGCCACGCCTTCGCCATCGGCAACGAGCAGCGTCGATTCATCAGGCGTCAATGCCATACCGAATGCACCGAGCGTACGCAGTGAAACGAAGCCCGTCTTCTCGAATTCGCGGCCGGTCCGGTGCAGCACCACAACGCCGGTATTCGAGCCGCCATTCCCCCGCGATATCGAAACGAAAAGCGTGTCGCCGTCGTGCGAAGATACCGTTGCAAAGGGCGAACCCGCAACGGTAACGGTTGCAACAACCGCATCGGCGCTCGCCTCCGACGCGCAAACGGGCAATCCAAGCGACACCGCAATCGTAAGCGCTGAAAATGCTTTTGCGCGTCGTCCAGCCATGCTGGCCTTTGCAATCAAGAGTACGGCCGATCCTTCGCGCCGACGCTCCGTTAGTGAATTCCGTAGATCAGGCTCACGCGCCCATCGCTAAGCTGCACAACCTTCTGGAGTTCGAGCCCATGACGACGCTGCGCCGTATCAAAGAGCGCAGTCCCTTCGCCGGCGATCAGCGGATACACAATCAGCCGGAGTTCATCCACCAGTCCTGCATCAATAAGGCTCGTCGTCGTTCGAGCACCCCCAACAAGATAGATGTCCTTGCCGGATTGCTGCTTAAGGGCGACAATTTCTTCGAGTCCGCGCACGAAACTCGTGTTCGGCCAGAGAGCCGAGGTCAGGGTCTTTGACAGGACATAATGCGGGGTCTGCGCGGCGAAGCTGGCCCATTCAATCTCCGCCGGCGTCGGTGCGCTGCCGGTGATCCAGGCGGGCTTTTCCGGCTCATTCCGTATCGCGGTCCAATAGGACTCATAGCCGGGGTACATGCCGCCCCCAAGCACGCACGCGTCTATTTGCGGCATCAGGCCGTAGTCGTCCGACCAAGCTTTTACCCAGTCCGCACCCTCAGGCGCGTCAATCTTCCCATCGACAGAGATCTTCATTCCAGCGATCAACTTCCGCATGTGTAACTCCCATTCACTCGATCAGTCGGGTCGTTCACTCGCCCTTCCTACATGTAGAGACCGCGGCCGAACGAATTTTCATCGGTCCCACAAAAATTAGGGGCGGAAGCTTAGAATCGCGTGGTGTCGGTGAAACCGAACGCGCGAAAGAGGTCCGGATTCACGAAGTACGTCAGTGCGGAGATAGCATCACCCTCGACCGTCAGAACTTGCATCACGTGCGCGTGCCACTTCGAGTCGCTCGTACGGCGGCCATACAGAGCGAAAGCCGGTTGGCCGTTTGCCGCCGTCTCGATAAGCCGGAACGCAGAATACGGCAGCGTGTCGGCGGCCCAATAGTGCGCAAAGACCGGGCGGATCTCATCGCGTCCTTGGTACCATTCGCTAAGCGGCGGCATGCTCAAAACGGCGTCCTCTTTCAAGAGGGAGAGAAGGCCGTCCAAATCATTTGATTCCCACGCCCGCACGTAGCGATCGAGCAACGCGCGGTTTCGGTCGGTCGTAATTTCTCGCGCGCCTCGGTCCGCCAAGGCGGCATGCTTCTTGAGCGTCGCGCGGGCTCGTTGCAACGCGCTATTGACTGCAGCAGCCGACATCTCCAAGATCTCAGCCGTCTCAGCGGCCGACCATCCAACAACGTCATGCAACAATAGTGTCGCTCGTTGGCGCCCCGGGAGATATTGGATTGCAGCAATGAACGCCAGCCGCATCGCTTCGCGCTGTTCGTACCGCGCGTGCGGGCCGGGCTCCGTGTCGACGATGCCCTCGAGTTCCGCGTCCGGATACGGCTCAAGCCAAGCGACCTCCGGCGGCGGCGATTCGCCGGGAAGGCCGACCGCCGGCGAGCCGTGCAACTCGGGCAGCGTCCGGCGAGCATTCGAGCGTTTTGCGAGCAGGTTCAGGCAAACGTTCGTTGCGATGCGGTACAGCCACGATCGCAGCGACGAGCGACCCTCAAACGATTCGAAGCTACGCCACGCGCGCAGCATCGTATCCTGCACCGCATCTTCCGCTTCGTGAAGTGAGCCTAGGATACGATAACAGTGAACCTGCAGCTCGCGGCGATATGACTCCGCCTGGTTCAGCGCGTTTCTCCCGACTTCATCGCAAGCTGATAATTCTGTTTGCTGTCATGAATATGCTTCACGCGAGAGGCGACGGTCAGCTATTCTGAGGCATGGGGCTACGTTGCCTTCTTCGCGGTTGGCGCAGGCGGTGCGCGCGCCGCTCTTCAAGAGGCAATAATGCTTGTCAACGATCCGCGCCACGGCCCGCTTGCCGGTTCTTCTCCTTATGCTCGCCGTCATCACGGGGCTCGTCGACGCCGTTAGCTTTTTGAGCCTGGGTCATGTATTTGTCTCAAACATGACGGGCAACATCGTTTTTCTCGGCTTCGCTGCCGCCGGCGCGGGCAACATCGCACCGCAGCGTTCGCTCGTTGCCCTTGCGATGTTCGCTATTGGCTCCGCCGCCGGCGGACGGATGAGCGTGCGATTCGGCTTGCATCGCGGGCACATCCTATCGGCCGCGATCGCATTGGAAGCAGTGCTCGTTCTCGTCACCCTCGCCGCAGCGTTCGGACACTTTGCATTCACCGCCGACGCCGTGTCGTACGCGGAAATCGTCTTGCTTGCACTTGCGATGGGCGTCCAAAATGCAGCGGCGAGATCGGTTGCCGTTCCGGACCTTATCACCACGGTGATTACGCTGACGATGACGGCTTTCGCATCGGAATCGCTTTTGGGAACGGGAACAAACCGCAACGCCATGCGCCGCGTAACGGCAATCGGCGCAATGTTCTTGGGAGCCTTCATCGGCGGGGCGCTCGTCCTTCACGCAAGCGTCGCTGCGGCCCTCGCTATCGCCCTCGGGCTCCTGACGTCAACAGCGATCGCCGTACATTGGGTTTCGCGAAACGCGCCGACATGGGCGCAACCTGCCTAGAAGCGCGATCGGGTTTCGTGAAACCTTTGACCAGTCCAGGCTTGTCGATTGGGAAAGGCCGCTGCGGCGGGTTCCTTAGGTTATGACGGAAGGCGCGATGTACGAACGAAAACTCATTGCCGGCTGGGGCGATATGGACTTTAACTCGCATATGCGCAATACCGCGTACCTGGACAAATCGGCGGACGTTCGTATGATGTACTTCGCCGATCGAGGCTTTTCGATGTCGGAGTTCATGCGTCTGCAGCTCGGCCCCGTCGTGATGAAAGACGAACTCGAGTATTTCCGCGAGTGTCACTTGCTGGATGAGCTGCGGGTTACGGTCAGCCTGGCCGGCCTCTCGGATGACGGCAGCCGGATGATGTTGCGCAACGAGTTCTTTCGAGCGGCGAATTTGGCGGCGCGGGTGACGTCGACCGCGGGTTGGCTCGATCTCACCGCTCGCAAACTCGTTGCTCCGCCCGAAGGACTCCTGGCGGCCCTTCGGGATCTCGCTCAAACCGATGACTTCGTGGCGCTACCGAATAGCGGCCGCAGCTAGTCTACGATCGCGAAAGGATAGCCGCTTCATGCTCTTTATGGTCATCGAACGTTTTCATTACGGCGATCCCGGTCCGGTCGGCGAGCGCTTCCGGCGTGACGGCCGAATGCTTCCCGAAGGCGTTACATATCTTGCGAGTTGGCTTGACGTTACCGGCTCGTGCTGCTTTCAAGTCATGGAAGCACCGAGTCGGGAATTACTTGATGAGTGGGTGAGCCGGTGGGACGACCTCGCCGACTTCGAGCTCGTACCGGTGTTGACGTCTGCGGACTTCTGGCAACGCCGGCAATTGGAGTAACGTTTTGTTAACCGGATGTCAAGCAGTGCTGCGTAAGCCCTGTTTCGTTAGGGTGGGTCATCAATTCAAACGAGTTGTTCGCGCTTGGCAAAAGCCTCAATTTGACCGGAGCGGGCGAGTGCGGCCTGGACGTTCGCGACGACGTTCTCGGTTCCTAATCGTTGCAAAAACCGTGAACGAGCGAGCAATTTTGACGGCTGGTTCATCGCACCGCAAAGAATCAAGTGCCTTCCGGACGTTTGCAACCGATTGAACAAATGTTCGAGCGCATGGATACCCGTCGCATCGAGCGCCGTCATATTGCGAAGACGCAGAATCACGACATCCTCGAAGTCGTCGAGGTTCTTTGTCGCATCCGCGAGCTTTTCGGTGGTACCAAAAAGAAATGGCCCGTGGATTCGTAAGATCGTCACATTCAACGGGATGTGCTTACCCTGAAGAACGTGCGCCTGCCCCTCTTCTACGTACGCGGGCGTTACGGCGGCGACCGTCGTTGTTTCCGCTACCCGATAGATATACAGCAGGGCTGCAAGCGCGATGCCGACACCCACGGCAACCGATAGATCCGCGAACGCCGTCAGCGCAAAGGTCGTGATCCAAACGGCAATATCGGCCTTCGACAGGCGTAGGATCGTACCGATTTCTCGCCACTCGCCCATATTATATGCGACAACCATGAGCACTGCCGCGAGCGACGCTAGCGGGATGAAACTGACGAGCGGTGCTGCTACGAGGAGAATAATCAGCAGCGCGCACGAATGAATCATGCCCGCGACCGGCGTTAGCGCGCCCGAGCGAATATTCGTGGCGGTGCGCGCGATCGCACCAGTGGCTGGAATGCCTCCAAACAGCGGCGATACGATATTCGCAATGCCCTGAGCCGCGAGTTCAAGATTCGATTTATGGCGATCGCCGCTCATGGAGTCGGCGACGACGGCCGATAGCAGGCTTTCGATTGCGGCAAGAAAGGCTACCGTCAATGCTGACGGAATGAGCGGAATGATTTGTGAGGTTTCAACATGCGCTAGGGCAAAATGAGGAAAGCCTTGCGGAATTCCTCCGAATGCGCTTCCGATCGTTTCTACGTGAAGACGGAATGCAAACACTGCAGTCGTTGAAACGAGCAGGGCAAGGATTGAGCCGGGTACGCGCTTGGTGATTCGCGGCCACGTTATGATAATTGCAAGCGATGCGACCGAGATCGCGATACTTTGCCAATGAGCCGTTGCGGCATGCGATGCGAGCACGGCAATTCGGCCGACGAAGTCGCCGGGAATATGCGGCGTGACTAAGCCGAGGAAATCTTTGATCTGCGTGGACGCGATGAGTACCGCGATTCCGTTGGTGAAGCCGATGATCACCGGTCGAGGGATATACTTCACCGCTCTTCCCAAGCCCGTAAAGGCCATGACGAGCAGCACGACGCCCGCCATAATGCCGACGAGTGCAAGGCCACTCACGCCGAATCGCGCGACAATCCCCGCAACAATGACGACAAACGCGCCGGTGGGGCCGCCAATCTGCGTACGTGAACCACCGAATGCAGAGATGACAAAACCCGCCACGACGGCAGTGTACAGGCCGGCTTGAGGTGCAACGCCTGAAGCTATGGCGAATCCCATCGCCAAGGGCAGCGCAACAAGCCCAACGGTGAGTCCGGCGACAAGATCGTGCGTGAATTTTTGGAACGTGTAGCCGCGCAAACATTCGACCGATCGCGGAATCCACTGTTCCGCAATCGTCACGCGACGGGCTCGGCTGTTCGTTGCAGCTCGTCGAGCATTTCTTGCGCATCCTTAAGATGCGCGTAGAAGTACGCGCGCATCAGTTGCAAGACTGCCGTAATGACCGGATCGCGAATCGAATAGAAAACTTGGTTTCCGACTTTACGATTCGCGACGATTTGTTTCGCACGCAAAACGGACAAATGTTGTGACACGTTTGCCTGCTCCATGCCGAGCTTGGCGACGAGGGCGCTGGCAGAGAGCTCGCCCTCGCTCAAGAGTTCGACAATGGCGATCCTGGTCGGATTAGCGAGCGCCTGGAATATTTCGGCTTTAAAGCGGCGTAGGGAATCGTGCATGCTCATCTCCACTGCTATATTAGCATATTCGCATATTACAAGCGAACTTTGTGACCAACGCCACACGGAGCGCGCAGAGCCAAGGACCACACTATCTGGGTGTCGTAAGCCGCGGCAAGCACTATATATTGTGCTTCTCGCCTGGTGGCGCGTGAGCGTCTGAAAAGGGAACCCGGTGGAAATCCGGGACTGCCCCGCAGCGGTAAGAGGGAACGACCGTCATCAACCACTGGCCTTCGGGCTGGGAAGGGGTGGCCAATAGGCGGCGCAAGCCGAGGCCCCCGAGTCCGAAGACCTGCCCGGTGAGCTATCTACTTTGCCCGAGGGAGGCGAACGGTGATCCGAGGTCTGCGGCGTTGTCCGCGAGGCCGGACTACCGTCTCCTCTCTCGGCAGCGCTCTCTTGAGGACATGGTATGGACACCACCGCTGTTTCGGCGCCGGTCGCGATGCAGGTTCGTAAGCGCAACGGCAATTTTGAGCCCGCCGACGTCAACAAGATCGTGCGCGCGGTTGCGCGCTGTTGCAACGGCCTGCCGGCGGTCGACCCGCTGCGCGTTGCGACGAAGACGATCAGCGGACTCTACGACGGGGCGACAACGCAAGAGCTGGACCGCCTGTCCATTCAGACGAGTGCGATGCTCACGGCCGAAGAGCCGGCCTATTCGCAGCTCGCCGCGCGGCTGTTGTCGACGTATATCGATAAGGAAGTCACCAATCAAGAGATTCACTCGTTCTCGCAATCCGTCGCCGCGGGTTATCGCAACGGCCTGATCTCCGAAGATCTCGCCGGTTTTGTTTTGGCGAATAGCCGCAAGCTCAATAATGCAATCGATCCGAGCCGCAACGACCGTTTCGAATACTTCGGACTGCGTACGCTCTACGAACGCTATTTGCTGCGCGATCCGCAAACGCGTTCGGTCACGGAAACCCCGCAGCACTTCTTCTTACGCGTCGCTTGCGGCGTTGCAACCAATGCCGTCGAGGCACTTGCCTACTACGAAATGTTTTCTTCGCTCGATTACATTCCCAGTTCACCGACGCTGTTCAACGCGGGCACGGCGCATCCACAGCTTTCATCGTGCTTCTTGCTTGACTCACCGAAGGACGATCTTGAGTCAATCTACGACAGCTATCGCGACGTCGCGCTACTCTCGAAATTCTCCGGCGGTATCGGACTGAGTTATTCACGTATCCGGCGGCGTGGTTCGCTCATTCGCGGGACCAACGGCATGTCGATGGGCATCGTGCCTTTCCTCAAGACGCTCGATGCATCGGTTGCGGCCGTCAATCAGGGCGGTAAACGCAAAGGCGCCTGCTGTGTGTATCTCGAGCCCTGGCACGCCGACATCGAAGAGTTTCTTGAACTGCGCGACAACACGGGCGACGACGCGCGGCGCACGCATAACCTGTACCTTGCCAATTGGCTGCCCGATCTGTTCATGGAACGGGTCGAACAGGATCTGCCGTGGTCGCTCTTCGATCCCAAGGATACGCCCGAGTTCGTCGATCTTTGGGGCGAGGCGTTCTCGTCGGCATATTGTGCCGCCGAGGCCGCGGGCCTTGCGGTGCGTGAACTTCCGGCCCGCGAACTCTACGGCAAGATGATGCGCACGCTCGCGCAGACCGGCAACGGTTGGATCAACTTTAAAGACACAGCGAACCGGGCATCCAATCAGACGGCCGAACCACAGAACGTCGTGCATCTCTCCAATCTCTGCACGGAAATTCTGGAAGTGACGTCGGCGGGTCGCACGGCGGTCTGCAACCTCGGTTCGATCAATCTCGGCCGTCACATGACCGGCGGGCAGTTCGACTTTGCCAAGTTGGCGCGGACAGTGCGGCTGGCTGTGCGGCAGCTCGATCGCGTGATCGACGTGACGTTCTATCCCACTCAAGCTGCGCGTGCGTCGAATGAAGATTGGCGTCCGGTCGGTCTTGGCGTGATGGGTCTGCAAGACGTGCTCTTTCAGATGCACCTCGCGTTCGATAGCGAGGAGGCGCGCGAACTCTCGGCCCGTATCGCAGAAGAGATCTATTATCAAGCGCTCATCTCCAGTTGCGAACTCGCCGAGACGGTCGGTACACACGCGGCGTTCTCGCAAACGCGCGCTGCACGCGGTGAGCTTCAATTTGACGCCTGGGGCGTGACTCCGACGGATACCGCGCGCTGGGAAGCCCTTCGCGCGCGCGTTCGCACCGCCGGCTTGCGCAACTCGCTGCTCGTAGCAATCGCCCCAACGGCGACGATCGCATCGATCGCCGGCTGTTACGAATGCATCGAACCGCAGGTTTCAAATCTCTTCAAACGCGAGACCCTGTCGGGCGAGTTTTTGCAAATCAACCGCTATCTCGTCGAGGACCTCAAGACGCTGGGCTTATGGAATGAGTCCACGCGCGAGCGTATCGTGCACGCGGAAGGCTCGATCGCCGACATCGAAGAGATCCCCGCGCCGCTGCGTGAACGCTATCGCACGGCGTGGGAGCTTCCCCAGCGCGCGATCATCGATCTGGCTGCGGCGCGTGGACCGTTCATCGATCAAAGCCAATCGCTCAACCTCTTCGTCGAAAGCCCGACGATCGGCAAGCTCTCTTCGATGTATCTGTACGCTTGGAAAAAGGGTATTAAAACAACGTACTATCTGCGCTCGCGCCCAGCTTCACGCATAACGAAGACAACCGTCGCCGCGCCGCAGATCCAACCCGAAGTCGCCGTCGCCTGCTCGCTTGAGAACCCCGAGAGCTGCGAGTCCTGCCAATGATCGCAACGGCGCCGTCGCTCCTGGACCCGGGTTTTGCGCTCACCCTGCGCCCGATGCGCTATCCGCATTTCTATGAAATGTACCGCGCCTCTATTGCCAACACGTGGAGCGTCGAAGAGATCGACTTCGCAACGGATCTGGGCGACTTGCGCGATCGTATCACGCCCGCCGAGCGCCACCTCATCCGGCGTTTGATCGCGTTCTTCGCCACCGGCGACACGATCGTCGCCAATAACCTCGTCCTCAATCTCTACAAGCATATCAATGCGCCCGAGGCGCGCATGTATCTCTCGCGCCAACTCTTCGAGGAGGCGCAGCACATTCAATTCTATCTGACTCTGCTCGACACGTATATTCCGGACGAACGCGATCGGGCCGAAGCGTTTGCCGCCATCGATCACACGCCGTCGATTCGCGCGAAGGGTGAGTTCTGCTTTCGCTGGATCGGCTCGATCGAGAAGCTCGAGCGCATCGAAACGCAAGCCGATCGCCGCTCGTTCTTACTCAACCTCATCACGTTTGCCACGGCCATCGAGGGCCTCTTCTTCTTTGCCGCGTTCGCCTATGTCTATTATCTACGCTCGCGCGGACTGCTCAACGGTCTAGCCGCCGGAACGAACTGGGTATTTCGCGATGAAAGCATGCACATGCGGTTCGCATTTTCTGTTATCGACACGGTCCGAGCCGAAGAGCCCGAACTGTTCGATGCCGATCTCGAAGCGCAGACGGGTGCCATGCTCGACGAGGCGGTGCGCACGGAGCTTGGTTTCGCAGCGGACGTTCTTTCCGAAGGCATCGCCGGCTTATCGCTTGCCGATATGGAACAGTATCTCCGCTACATCGCCGATTGCCGGCTCGAAAACCTCGGCTTCGCGCGTGCATACGGCGCAAAAAATCCGTTCGATTTCATGGCGTTGCAGGACGTTCAGGAACTGACCAACTTTTTCGAGCGCCGCTCATCCGCCTATCGGGTCGGCGTCGACGGCAAGGTACGATTCGATGAAGCCTTCTGATGACGACAACCTCGTCATCATTGCCGAGATGGTTTTCCCCAATCAAACCAACCACTACGGCACGCTCTTCGGCGGCGACGCGCTCAAGTTGATGGATAAGGCGGCATTTATTGCTGCCAGCCGCGCTTGCCGAAAATCCGTCGTCACGGCATCCATGGATCGCACCGACTTCCACCATCCCGTGCGCCAAGGCGACCTCGCCGAAGTGCAGGGCCGCATCGTCGCGCGCGGGCGAACCTCGCTCACGGTTGAAACCCAACTCTATTCGGAAAATCTCCTGAGCGGAGAGCGCAAGCTCTGCAGCGTTGGCCGTTTTGTCATGGTCGCCGTCGATGCCCAGGGAAAACCAACCGCAGCATGTTGAAAAACCGCCGCCTTATAGCGACTCGGTAACCTCCGCCGGCCGCGCCGGACGTGTCGCGGCGTACACCCAAACGAAGACGCCGAGGAGCCCGACGACAAGAACGGCACTCACCGAGATGTCTGGAACCGGCGGCGTCCAACCGAAAACCTGTGCGACTTCGTACGCTGCAACCGCTACGGCAAATAACGTCACCGACCAGACCCACACGCGCATGACGCGCGGCAGCCGCCCCGCTCGATAAGCAACCATCCGGTGAATCATGATCGAATCGAGCGTATCGGTGGTAATCATCCCTGCGCAAAACGTCGAACCCACGATGAGCGCTCCGAGCACGCCCGCGTCCGCGCCGAACGCCACTGCATAAGCGGCGACTTGGCTCGAGGTCTCAAAGCCGAATCCGAACAAAAACCCAACCGGAATCGCAAGCCACGGACTACGGGCCTCGCGTAACATTTTTGGAAGCAGACGCGTTTTCGCTCCGGCTATGCGATCGGTCGTCCCCGAAGCGAGCTGACGCAAGTTCATCGCGGCTAAGATCAGCAGCACGACGATGCTGATCCAGGTGCCGACGGTCTCAACGAGTGCGGCGTGCATTGCAAAACGTGTTCCGAGGAACCCGGCCAGCGCTGCGATCGCTAAAACCATGACCGTGTGACCGCCGGCGAAAAGCGTGCCGACGAAACGGCTGAAAAACGGCTTCGTCTCGATCGAATTACGCGTCATGTTGTCGATCGCGGCCAAATGGTCCGGATCGGCGCCATGACGGAGGCCAAGTGCAAAGACGGTAAAGGCGCTCGCGAACATTACGCGGACCGCTCGAGGGACCCGCGCGTGTGAACGGCGGTCAGCGCGTAGCCCGCGATTGCAAACGATAACATGCTGCGAACGTATCTCCTAAGCAACCGAGCACCGGTAATTGCGATCACGACTTCGCAAACCAGCGTCGTCCAAGAACGGATCGACTCTTGTACGTTCCGCGCGCGCCGTATACCCGCTTGCACTCACAGGAATTGGGGTCAGATGAGAAACTCCTCACAAGACGCTGAGTCGGGAGTAACCTCTCGATAATGGGGGTAAGCCGCGACGCATGAGAGTCGCGTTATTGCTTGCCGTATTCTTCTGTCTCGTGACCTCTGCGCCGGCCTCGGCGGACGGCAACGTCCCCTCCCAGCCGCTGTTCATCGCAATCAACGGTCAGGGTGCCGTCGCCAAGAGTCTGGAGCAATATACGCCCGGCGCGCCTATCGCCGTTCATGTTTCGGCGCTTCACGCAGCCGACATCGATGCCGTTGGGCTTATCGCGATGGGACCGAGCGGATCGCCTCTGCGGACGACGCTCAAACGATCTGCCGACGGCACCTTTGCCGGAGTGCTCGCACTCAATGAGACCGGAACATGGACGCTCACCGTGTCCGAACGCACCGGCACGCTCACAACCGAAACGTCGCCCATCGGACTCGACGTTGATACGCTCACCCCCGACACATCCGGTCCCATCGCTTTTGCCGCGGGTGCGTTCCTGTTTCTGGCGCTCGGAGGTTTCGGTTTCATTGCGCTGCGCCGGCGCGCGACAATGCCCGCACATGCGCGCGCGGCCTAAGTCACTTACGAAACGTAGCTGACGTTTACGCTGTAGCCGACGGCTTCGGCTTGCTGCAATACGCCGAGTACGGCGTCGATATCCGCGTCGATCGTGACGATTTCGCCCGCGCTGATGCCGACCGGAGCAGCATTCTTCCAGAGAACGCGACGGGCGGTTTGAAATGCGGCGCGTAAGCGCTGCGGCGTGGCTTCGAGGACGGGCCAATCTTCATATGACGCCGCCGGCACGATGCGCCAGCCGTCGCCCGAAGTCATGTCCTCGTCATTAAATGCATGGGGGATTGCAGCCAGTACGTTGAGCTGTGCGCGATCGGCCGTGCTCATCGCGATCTCGGCGTCGCCGAGGCGCAGAACGTAGCGGAAGAACGACGGGTTTGCCACGGTGCACATACCGGCGGGTGACCCGACGCTCACGTTGACCATAAGCCAGCCTTCGCGCGGCCTGAGGCGGACCCTTGTATTCCGGGATTTGTCGTGTTCCGATCGCTTAACAAAGCAGGCAACCTGCACGGTTTCATACTTCCCGTACTAAACCTGTCTCGGCGATGGCGAGGTCGTACGTTCGGCTCGCGATACCGTGCCGGCCGAATGTCTCCGCGATGCGCTTGCCTGTTTCAGCGGCATCCGCATGAACCAGCGCAATAACCGAGGGGCCCGCACCCGACAACGCGACACCCAAAATACCATCGCCCTCGAGTGCGATCATCGTCTCGAGTCCGGGTACGAAACTTGCACGATACGGTTGGTGAATGCGGTCGCGCATCGCCGCGCGCAGCAGATCGACGCGTCCACTTGCAAACACCGCTCCGAGCAGCGCGGCGCGCTGCACGTTGAAGACGGTATCGCGCCGGCTATAGGTCGCCGGGAGAATCGCGCGCGCTTGCACCGTCGGCATATCGATCTCCGGTACGACGATAACCGCGCGGACGCCCGACGGCGGCGCGAATCGAATGTAGGTTGGAAATTCTCCCGGCGCCTGCGCTGCAACGACGACGCCGCCCAAAAGAGCCGGGATACCGTTGTCCGGATGGCCCTCGATTTCTGCAATCGTTTGCGCGAGTTCGGTTTCGCTTGCTTCGCCGCCACGCAAGTGTGCACCGATTGCGATCCCGAGCGCCGCACCCGCTGCGCTGCCGCCCAGGCCTTTACCGAGCGGAATGTCGTTGGTGACGGCGATGTCGAGTGGCGGCAGCATCTGCGCGCCGGCCATGCGGGCGATACCGCGGGCAATTTCGTCGCGCAGCCCGTCGTGTGTCGGCGCCTGTTCACCGTCGAAGGACCAGCGCGGCGTCGCACCCGGCGAAAGGACCGTTATGCGCGCGCGAATGCGCAGATCCAGTGCTAAGCCGACTGAATCAAAACCGGGGCCGAGGTTCGCACTCGACGCAGGAACCGAGAACGCGAAGCTTTCAGCCAACGGATTGTGCCGCTAACGCGTCGATACGCGCAAACAGGTCGGCTTCGTCTTTCGTCGGTATGATGGCATTCGCGAACGCGGCGCCCGACTCGTGATACCGCGCAGCGTAGGCTGTGTCTTTGAGCACGTGTCCGGTCAGCACGAGCACGACATCGTCGTCGGCGGCAATCGTGCCGTTGTCGATCAGTATCCGGGCGCCTGCGAGTGACGCTGCGGATGCGGGTTCGCAGCCGATGCCCTCGCGCCCGATGATCGCGCGCGCATCGGCGATCTCCTCGTCGGTGACGCTGATGACGGTGCCGTTACTGCGGCGCACTTCGCCGAGTGCTTTGCGCCACGACGCGGGCGCGCCGATTTTAATTGCCGTCGCCGTGGTTTCTGCTTTGACGGGAACCATGTCCGTGCCGTCGCGGAATAACTGCGCAAACGGGGCAGCGCCGGCAGCTTGCACGACGGCGATACGCGGCAGGCGGTCGATCAGGCCCAGCGCCAACGCTTCGCGAAAGCCTTTGCCGAATGCACTGGTATTGCCGAGATTCCCGCCGGGCAGGACGAACCAGTCGGGAACGCGCCAATCGCGCTGCTCGAGCAGCACGAAGGCAGCCGTCTTCTGACCTTCGATGCGATACGGGTTGATGCTATTGACGATCGCGACGCGACGCGGGTCGAGCCGGCGCACCGTTTCGAGTGCGGAATCAAAATCGCCGTCGATACCGAACACGGTCGCTCCGTAGTCGAGCGTCTGCGCAACCTTCGAGGCGCTGATACCGGTGGACGGCACAAGAACGATTGCTCGCACACCGGCGCGCGCCGCGTATGCCGCCATCGACGCGGCGGTATTCCCGGTACTCGCGCACACCGCGAGC
>Ga0302325_10015765_pt1 | contig 16051 bp, 14 predicted proteins | sample Palsa_T0_2_FD_201948 | JGI IMG/M metagenome (GOLD analysis project Ga0302325, IMG submission 201948) | Peat permafrost microbial communities from Stordalen Mire near Abisko, Sweden - Palsa_T0_2 | ecosystem: Environmental > Terrestrial > Soil > Palsa > Peat permafrost | place: Sweden: Abisko... | reverse complement strand
ATCCTCGGCGGCGATAAAAGCCTCACGCACCACGGGCGGTATCTGCTCGTACGAGACCAGCACCCGCCGTTTCTCGCCGATCTGCGCGATCAGTTGGCCGCTGCGGGTATAGATACGCAGCGGCACCGGCAAGGCATTGCTGGCCATGGCGTCGATATGCGGCAGCGACGGCTCGAGATACAGATAGCTCGCGATCAGCGCATAAACGGCCAGGAGTGCCACCGCGAGGCAGACCCACAGGGCAATGGCGGCAACCCGAAATGTGCTGATCTTCACCGATTATGCCTCGAACTCATGCTATTGTCGCCCATAATGCTACGTTCTGACCGAAGTTCGCCGGTGTCGCTGCGCTCTTGCATGCCATTGGTTGCCTGCGCTCATAAGCATAGCAGCGCACCTTATTTAGGCACCGAGGTGCAGTACCTGGAGCCGATGTCGACATTGCGACCCCTAAGAACTTAGAGATACGTCACGGCCACTGATTCCATTGCCAGTTTAAGGTGAAGGTAAGCAGGGTCGGCTGCTCGAGCAGACTCTGATCGTATTTAACTTAAGCCTGATATATATTGCGGGCGAAGCTCGATAGGGTCTCGTAGAAAAAGCGCAGCCTACTGAAAGGTCAGGGAAAAAGTGTTGCTATTTTCGCGTAAGTATCGCCAGCTGCTGGGCCTGGACATCACCACCTCATCCATTAAGTTGATCGAGTTGGCGTTGGTGGGGGGACAGTACCGGGTGGAATCGTATGCGGCGGAGCCGACGCCGCCGAATTCGATGAATGAAAAAACTCTGGTCGATCCGGAAGCGGTCGGCGAGGCCATCCGTCGCGCGGTGAAGCGCTCGGGAGCCAAGAGTCACGAAGTCGCGATCGCAATCAGCGGCGATGCCGCGATTACCAAGGTCATACAGATGCCGCGCGGCCTGCGCGAAGCCGATCTCGAGGCACAGGTCGAAATGCAGGCCGACCAGTACATCCCATTTCCGATGGATGAAGTCAGCTACGATTTCGAGGTGCTGGGCCAGTCGGAAAAAGACGGCGAATCCATCGACGTGCTGCTGGTCGCATCGCGCACCGACAACGTCGCCCAACGCCGCTCGGCGGTGCAGGCGGCGGGACTGTCGACTCGCATCGTCGATGTCGAAGCTTTCGCGCTCGAGAACGCCTGCCGCCTGATGACGCATCAGATGCCCGATGGCGGCATCGATCGCAGTATCGCGGTGGTGGATTTCGGCGCCAGCAGCACCACCTTCAGCGTGCTGCGCAACTTGAAAGTCGTGTACACGCGCGACTTCGCCTTTGGCGGCCAACAACTGACCGAAGAGATCATGCGCACCTACGGCCTGTCGATGGAAGAAGCCGGCCGTGCCAAGAAGGAAGGCGGCCTTCCGGGCAACTATCAGGCCGAAGTCCTGGACCCTTTCATCGATGACATGACGCAGCAGATCAGTCGCTCGCTGCAGTTTTATCTCGCCTCCGGCAGCGGGCGCGAGCAACCCGACAAAATTCTGATCTGCGGTGGCTGCGCCAACATTCCCGGCGTCGCCGATGTGGTGCAAAGCCGCGTCGGTATCAACGCCGAACGCGGCGATCCGCTCGGGCAGATGAAGCTGTCCGCGCGCGCGCGCGCGCAGGCTGTGCAGCGCGACGCCACGGCATTGCTGACCGCCTGCGGTCTGGCCCTGCGGAGCTTCGACTAATGCCTCGTATAAACCTGCTACCTTGGCGCGAACAGCAACGCCGCGAACGCAAGCTCGCGTTCTTCGTCTCGCTGGGTATCGCCGCCGGCGCGGCCGCGGTGGTAGCCTTCGCCGCCTATCTGCTGCTGGGCTCCATGATCGACTCGCAGGACCAGCGCAACGATCGGCTGCGCGCCCAGATCAAGGTGCTCGACAAGCAGATCGAAGAGATCAACGACCTGGAGACACAGAAGCAGCGGTTCATTTCGCGCATGCAGATCATCGAGATGCTGCAGCGCTCGCGGCCGGAAGTGGTGCATCTGTTCGATGAGATGGTCAAGGCCATGCCGGATGGCACCTACCTGACCTCGATCAAGGAGACCGGCAACAAGCTCAAGCTCGAAGGGGTGGCGCAGTCCTCCACGCGCGTGTCGACCTTGATGCGCAACATCGCGGGATCACAGTGGTTGCGCAATCCCGAGCTCGAGGTCGTCGATACCGCCAAAGACGGTGCCGGCAGCCACTTCGTGCTCGACGCTCAGCAGGTCAGCGTTGCCACTGATGCCAATGACGCTACCGCCCCGAAACGGCCGGTCCGCACCGCCGGGAGCGCCAAATGACTCTGATGCAGGAGCTGCGCAGTCTGGATCCGCGCGATCCGGGGCGCTGGCCGCTTGCGGTCCGGGCGCTGTCGATCGGAATCTGCTTCGTAATCGTAGCCGTGGCGCTGATCTATTTCTTCGTCTGGACGGATCGCATGCCGCAGCTGCAGCAGCGCGAGGATCAGGAAGCGCAATTGCGCACTGAATACCGCACCAAGCACGCCAAGGCGGTCAATCTGGCGCTGTACAAGCAGCAACTGGCCGACATCGAAAGATCCTTCGGCGCGCTGCTGCGCCAGCTGCCGAGCAAGACTGAAGTCCCGAACCTGCTGGTGGACATCTCGCAGACCGGTCTCGCTGCCGCATTGCAGGAGAAGCTGTTTCAGCCCGGACAGGAAGTGAAGAAGGATTTCTACGCCGAGCTGCCCATTCACATCACGCTGACCGGCAGCTATCACGAGTTCGGTGCGTTCGTCAGCGGCATCGCCGCGCTGCCGCGCATCGTCACATTGCACGACATCCAGATCACGCCGATGGATAAATCCGGCGGCAGCTTCGATCAGCTGCAGCTCGACCTGACCGCCAAGACCTATCGCTACCTCGACGACGATGAAGTCGCCGCCGCGGAAGCCGATAAGCGCAAGGCCGACCAGGCGAAACGGCACGGCGCAGGAAGCTGAAGCGATGAGCGCGCGATACCAACAGATACTTAACTGTACCGTCATCACGATGCTGCTTTCCGGCTTGCTGGCCGGTTGCGGTGGCCGGGATTCGGATCTTGATCACTTCATCGAAGTGACCCAGAAGGAGCCCGGTGGCCGGGTCGAACCGCTGCCCGAGGTCAAGCCCTATGAGGCCTTCAACTACACCGACCAGGACAAACGCTCGCCGTTCGTGCCGGGCGGTTCCGGCGGCGCCAATGCGGGACTGCGGCCCGACAGCCATCGCAATCGCGAATACCTGGAACAGTTCTCGCTCGATACCTTGAAGATGGTCGGCACGCTCAATCTCGGCGGCAACAGCTACGGCCTGGTACAGACCAAGGACGGACGAGTGCACCGCGTGGTCGTGGGCGAACATTTGGGAACCAACGACGGCAAGATCAGCACCATCTCGCCGTCAAAAATTGCACTGGTAGAGATTATTCCTGACGGACTCGGCGGCTACATCGAACGGCCTGCTGCGTTGGCGTTGAACGAATGATCGGCAGGGAGACACATCGAATGAAACGGTCCATCCCCCAAATGCTGCGCGGACGCATCCGCTGGGTCGCCCTGATATGGGCCGCCGGCATGCTCGCGAGCTTTAACGCGCGCGCCGCCGATGCCGATGCCGCCGCGGCGCCGACCAACCAACTGCAATCGATCAACGTCCAGAAATTGAGCGGCAATCAGATGCAGGTGACTCTGCATCTGTCCGGACCGGCGCCCGAGCCGCTGGCCTTTACCATCGATAAGCCGGCCCGCATTTCTCTCGACCTGCCCAATACCGGGCTCGCGCTGAGCTCGCGTCGTGTTGACGTCGGCACCGGCGGCATCGACACCGTGCTGGCCGCCGAGGCCAATGGCCGTTCGCGCGTAGTTCTGAACCTCGATCAGCAGATGCCCTATCAGACCCACGTCACCGGCAATGACATCGTGGTGCTGATAGGCACCGCGGTCGACATGCACGCCGCGCCCAAGGCAGCCAGCGCCGGCGCCACTGCACCTGCCATGGCCGCGGGCGGCAGTCGTGCGATCCGCAGTATTGATTTTCGTCGCAGTGAGACCGGCGCCGGTCGACTGATCGTGCGCCTGAGCGATCCGCGCACGCCGATCAACCTCAGGCAGCAGGGCTCGCAGATCCTGATCGACTTTACCGGCGCCGACCTGCCCAAGAATCTGATGCGCCGCTACGACACCATGGATTTTGCCACGCCGGTCACCGGTTTTGACGCCGAGCGCATTAACGGCGATACCCGCATCGTGGTGGATGCCTCCGGCGAATTCGAGCCGCTGGCGTATCAATCCGACGACGAATACGTGGTCGAAGTGTCGGCGCACAAGAAGCCGCAGCAGGGTGCTCCCGACGAGAAGCGGGAATACAAAGGCGAACGCCTGACGTTGAACTTCCAGGACATCGAAACTCGCGCAGTGCTGCAGCTGCTGGCCGATGCCAGCGGCCAGAACATCGTGGTCAGCGATTCCGTCAGCGGCAGCGTTACCCTGCGCCTGCAGAATGTGCCGTGGGATCAGGCATTGGATATCGTACTGCGCACCAAAGGCCTGGATAAGCGGCAGGAAGGCAATGTAATCATCGTCGCACCGGCCGCGGAGCTGGCGTCGCGCGAAAAGGCTGAATTGGCTGCCAAGAAGGACCTGCAGGAACTCGAGCCGCTGCATACCGAATACCTGCAGGTCAACTATGCCAAGGCCTCGGATATTGCGAACCTGCTCAAGGGCACGGGCACAGCCGGCGGCGTGAGCGCCGGCGCCTCCAGTACCAATTCGGTACTGTCACCACGCGGCCACGTCTCGGTCGATGACCGCACCAACACGCTGTTGCTGCAGGACACGGCCGAGCGCATTGCCGATGTGCGCCGGCTGGTGGCGACGCTGGACATTCCGGTCAAGCAGGTGCTGATCGAAGCTCGCATCGTGGTCGTGACCAACGACTACGAGCGCGATCTGGGCGCCTTGCTGGGGCTCACGGCCACACGCCACAACGGCACCAACGGACTGTTTGAGACCACGGGTACTGCGGCGGGCGTCGATCAGGGCGTCGGCTCGGCACTGACCAACCTTGCCCCCGGCGGCACCGGCTCGGTTTATCCTGTGAGCCTGCCAACAGGAGCCACCGCGACCAACCGTTACAACGTCAATCTGCCGGTCGCAAGTCCCGCCGGCAGTATTGCGCTGGGCATTCTCGGATCCGATTTTCTGGTGGATCTCGAACTGGATGCCGCGCAGATCGAAAACCGCGGCACGGTCATCTCTTCGCCGAAAGTGATCACGGCCAATCAGCGTGAGGCCACCATTCGGCAGGGCGTGGAGATTCCGTATCAGCAGTCCGCCTCGAGCGGCGCCACCACGATTGCCTTCAAGGACGCGGTGCTGTCGCTCAAGGTCAAACCGCTGATTACGCCGGACAACCGCATCATTCTCGACCTGACGGTCTCTGACGACACGGTTGGCACCGTGGTTGTGGCCTCGGGCGGCGTCAACGTGCCGTCAATCAACACGCGTGCGATCGAGACCCAGGTGGTGCTCAGCGATGGGCAGACCGTGGTGCTGGGCGGCATTCTGGAGACCACACACAGCGACGCGGAGACCAAGGTGCCGTGGCTCGGTGACATTCCGGTGCTGGGCAATCTGTTCAAGAACACGACCAAAACCGATGACAAGGATGAGCTGCTGGTGTTCGTTACGCCGAAGATCGTTCGCGAAGGGATCAACGTCAATTAGCGCCGCATCTGCCGACTGAACGGCAGTTGGGGCGCCCGGCTCGCCTCATGCGCATACTGCTGATCGAAGATGACGAGCTGGTTGCCGATGCCATCGTTCGCGGGCTGTCACTCGCGGGCTTCACGGTCGATCATGCGGGCTCTGCGGAACGTGGACGCGCTGCACTGGGCAGCGAGCACTTTGATCTGGCGGTAGTGGATATAGGTCTGCCCGGTGCGGACGGATTATCCCTGCTGGCGGCGCTGCGCGGCGAAGGCAGGTCCATGCCGGTGCTGATCCTGACCGCGCGCGACACCCTGGCCGACAAGATCCGCGCCTTTGAGCTTGGCGCCGACGATTTTCTGATGAAGCCATTCGAGCAGGCCGAGCTTGCGGCGCGCTGCCGGGCTCTGATTCGTCGCGCCAACCTATCTCCGAGCGGCATCGTGCGCTTGGGCCGCATGACGATCGATCTGAACGGACATCAACTGCAGATCGACTCGCAACCGGTCGATCTCACGCGCCGCGAATGGCTGGTGCTGGAGAGCCTGGCGCACAATGTTGGCCGTATCGTCACCAAGGACCGGCTCATGCAGGCACTCGCCGGCTGGGAACAGGATCTGACGCCCAACGCGGTCGAAACCCAGGTCTCACGCCTGCGCGCCAAGCTCGGCGCCGCGGCCGTCATCCGCACCATCCGTGGTTTGGGCTATCGTCTGGACGAGGTGGTAGAGGCTGCTCGATGATCACCATTCGCCGGCGGTTGCTGCTGCTGCTGTTGCCGGCGCTGGCGATTCTGATGCTGATCGGCGGTGTGGTCGACTATTGGATCGCGGTCGCGACCACGCGCGACGCTTACGATCGAGCGCTCGCCAATACCGCCGTTGCGCTGACCGCCAATATCCGGCTCGACAACCAGCGTCTGCGCTTCAACCCTCCGGTCTCCGGAAGTGCCTTCGATGGCAGCACGCTCTATGCCATCACCGGGCCCAGCGGCGAATTGATCTCCGGCACCGCACAGCTGCTGGTGTCCGCGCCGGGTGTGGCTCGGGCCGTGGGACGCGCAATATTCTGGGACGCTGGATTCCAGGGCCAGCGCTGGCGCGTGGCGAGCATATTGGCGCCGACCTCAGCCGGTCCGGTGCAGATTACGGTGGGCGAGACGCTCGAACGGCGCGCTCATACCCAACGCATCATGTTGCTGGGAAAACTGCTGGTGGACTTTGGCGAACTCGATGTGACGCTGCTGCTGATCTGGATTGCCGTGTACTACGGCTTGCGGCCGCTGGATCAGCTCACCGAACAGGTCGAGCGGCAGTCGATTCGCCAGCTGCAGCGTTTCGACGAGGCGCGCGTGCCCGGAGAGCTGCGTTCGGTAATCGTGGCGTTCAATCGAGTGCTGGAACTGTTGCACGATGCCGCTCAGGCGCAGCAGCGCTTCGTCGCCGATGCAGCCCATCAGATGCGCACGCCGGTCGCGGGTCTGCTGGCGCAGTTGGAGCTGTTGCTGCACGAACCGCAGGCGAAAGCGGTCTCGGCTCAACTGGGTGCGGTGCAGCGGGGTATTCAACAGCTGGCGCGTTCGGCCAATCAGCTGCTGGCGCTGGCTCGCGCCGAGCCAGTTTCGGCACTGCACGAGGAATTCAAACCGGTGGCGCTCAAGCCCCTGGTCGAGCAACTGGTGGAGCGCTACGTCGACCGCGCGGACAAGGCCGGCATCGATCTGGGCGCGGACACCCTGGCGGCCAGCGTGCCGGCAGACGCCGGGTTGCTCGAGGATCTGCTCGAGAATCTGATCGACAATGCGCTCAAATACGCGCCCCGTGGCGGCCATGTCACGGTGCGCAGTGGCCTGGAGGGATTGGCGCCGTTCCTGGAAGTCGAGGACGACGGCCCGGGCATTCCTGTGCCCGAACGAGCGCGGGTACGCGAACGCTTCTACCGGCTGCCGGGGTCCGCCGGTATAGGCTGTGGCCTCGGTTTGGCCATCGTCGATGAGATCGCGCGCGTGCACGGGGCCGCCTTCAGCATTGGCGGCGGCCCTGGCGGCCGCGGCACGCGCATGCGGGTGCGCTTTGCGTGATCTGCGTCGCAGTTCCGAAGCCGGAGCGCCATCAGCCAGCTTGGTGCAAGCTCCAGTGGGTATCGTGGCGTCCCATGGATAGTCGGTCTCATCGGCGCAGCGCTCGCGGCATCACCCTTCTGGAGATGGTCAGCGTCATGGCCATCGTGGCGGTGCTGATGTCGATCGCCATTCCCTCGTATCGCTACGTGACCAATTCCAATCGTATCGCCGCCGAGGTCAATGGTCTGCTCGGCGATATGCAGTACGCGCGCGCCGAGGCGATCAAAGAGGGTCAGACCGTCACCGTCTGCGTGCTCAACAATATCGTCACCACGACCTGCGCCGCCGTCGGCACTTCGACCTGGCAGAATGGCTGGATCGTCTTCTCCGACGTCAACAACGATCACACCGTGGACGCCGGCGATGCGGTGCTGCGCGTACAGGCTCCATTCACCGGCAGCGATACCTTCGTCGCCAACAGCAACATTTCAGCCATCACGTTCAATCGCGAAGGCTTTGCCTCCGCTAACGGCAATGGCCTCGCCAACGGTCTTGCTCTGCTCACGCTGCACGCGCAGACGCCTAATGCCGCTTCGACGCGCTGTCTGTCGGTGAACATGATCGGATTGCTGGCGGTGCAAACCACAACTACCCCCGGCGGTACCTGCTTATGAGGTCCATGGCACACGCGCGCGGCTTCAGCCTGATCGAGGTGCTGGTGGCGTTGATCATCATCGGCGTCGGCATGCTGGGCATCGCCAAGATTCAGGCTCTGGCCTATGCCGGTACCGGCACGGCCAGTCTGCGCGCGCTGGCGGCAATCGAGGCCGGGAGCCTGGCGTCGTCGATGCGCGCCAACCGCGGCTACTGGACCGTGGCGCCCACACCGCTCACGATCAATGTCACGACTACCATGACGGCCAGCGATGGATCGCTGACGACGGGCGCCACCTGTCTTTCGCCAACGCCCGCCTGCACCCCGGCGCAAGTGGCTGGATATGATTTGACCAATTGGGTCACGGCGCTCAATGCGCTGCTGCCTTCCGTGACCGGAACCGTCAACTGCCCTACCCCTATCCCGGTCGGCGGGTTCACGCCGCCGATTGGCTGCACCATCCAGCTGACCTGGTTTGAGCGCAACATCGGCGTCAATGCCCAGTCGCAGGTCAATGCGCAGGGCACTGCCATTCCGCCGCAGTTCTATACCGTCTATGTGGAGCCTTAAGCCAATGCGACGCGGGCAGACGGGCTTCACCTTGGTCGAGCTGTTGGTCGCTCTGACGATCGGACTGTTCCTGCTGGGCGGCCTCATGACGCTGGTGCAGGACAACCGCCGCGCATTCAGCAGCCAGAATCAGATGGCGGTGCTGCAGGACAACGAGCGCATGGCCATGAGCATGATGACGGACGTCATCCAGGCCGGGGGCTACTTCCCTAATCCGTCGCTCTATACGGCGAGTTCCTGGCTGGTCGCAGCCGGCGCGATGGCGCAGGGCCAGGCCTACATCGGAACCTACGGCGGCGGCGTCGCGCCTGGCGACAGCATCACGTCAAGGTACGCCACCGCCAGCGGCGACACCATCATCAACTGCTCCGGTGGCGCCAACACGAGCGGCGGCGTGCAGCTGTACACCAACGTGTTCAGTGTGGTCAACGGCCAGCTGATATGCACCATGAACGGCACCGTGTACCCGCTGGTGGGCGCCGTGACCGGCACGCCCAATGCCATCAGCGTCACCAACTTCGCCGTGCTCTATGGCGTCAATTCCGCCGGCACCGGCAACAATGTCGATACCTACATGAACGCAGCCCAAGTCACTGCCGGGGGAGATTGGAACAATGTGATATCGCTGCAGGTCACGCTGACCTTTACCAATCCGTTGTATGTCACCGCCGGACAGGGCCAACCGCTGACCATCTCGTTCCAGCGGGACATCAGCGTCATGAGCAAAACCGGGATCTAGACATGAAGCCGTCATTACCGAATTCTCGCTCAGCTCAATCGGGCGTAGTGCTGATCTCCAGCCTGCTGCTGCTGCTGGTGGTTACGCTCATGGCGTTGAGCATATTTCGCAGCATCACCATGCAGGAGAGGATCGGCGGCAATATGCGCGAGAAGCAGCGCGCGCTGCAGGTGGCCGTCAGCACCCAGCAATATGCGGAGTGGTGGCTTGGCAACGCCAGCAACGCTCCCCGCGCCGTTGCCGCCGGCATAGCCTCATCCGCCGATGTCGCCTGCGGCACGACTGTGCTCGATGCCAATCTTGGCGCAGGGCAGATTTGCCTCAACAGCCTCATCAGCGACGCCGGCATCACCAGCGTCGCCAACTGGCCGGGCGCGGCCACTAACGTCGGCGTGGCCTATACGCCGCCAGGCTTGAACTACACAACTGCCGATACCAACCCGGCCATAGCGGATATCTACTACGGCAGACCCCGCTTTTACATTATGGACATAGGCGCCCTGGCCACCGGCCGCGGCGAGGCCTACCAGATCGATGCCTACAGTTATGGGCTGGGCAACACCACCATCGCCGTTGTCGAGAGCACCGTGGCAGTCACCTGCCAGGTGTGCAACGTGGGAGCACTATGATGAACGCGAAGCTTTCCATCACCTCGCTGGCGGCGGTTATCGCCGCGGCGCTTGCGAGCGTGGGCTCGGCGCAAACGACTTTCACCGAGGATTTCACCGGCGCAACCACCAGCAATCAGTGGTTCTATTTCAATGGCGCCTGCTTGACCGCTGGAGGTAGTGCCGGCACGGGTACTACCGGCCTGGTCGCTGGCTATCTGCCATCGTGCGCCAGCATTCAGAGCTCTTACTACGCGACCCGGCCGGACGGGGATCCGACGCTGGTGGGCGGCAACAGCGGCACCTTGCCTGACCCGGTTACCAAGGGCGCATTGCGTTTCACCAACGGCTACCCCTACGGTCATAACGAGAATGGCGCGATCGTGTCCGGTTCGGCATTCAACGCCGGCCAGGGCGTACAGATCACTTTCAAGACCGTTACCTATCGCGGCGACTCGGGCGGTGCCGGCAACGATGGCGCCGACGGAATGAGTTTCTATTTGATCGATGCCACCAAGTTTCCGTCGGCGCCCGCCAGTACTCCTACCGCCAGCGCGGTCTGGAATGGCCTCGGCTCCTTCGGCGGCAGCTTGGGCTACACCTGCTCCAACAACAACGCACCGTATGATGGTCTGGTGGGCGGATATCTCGGACTGGGCATCGACGAATACGGCAATTTCCTGAACGGCGTCAACCTCGAACCGGGCGCCGCCAACACCGGCTCACTCGGCGACAATACCGCGCTCGGGTTCGGCTATGTGCCCGGACGTATCGGCCTGCGCGGCTATGGCAGCATTTCCTGGGCCTACCTCAACGCCACCTATCCCACAGACTATCCGACCAGTCTGAGCACTGCTCAGCGGCAGGCCGCTGTGCAAAGCACCTGCAAGACCGGCACGCTGTGGAACTATTCGGTTGCCACTCCCACCAACACGAATACGTCGATTGCGGACTACGCACCCATAATCACCGGCAGCAATCCGGTCACCGGGGCCTATTCAGTGCTGACCGGCGTGCAGATCGCCAATGAGTCGGCGAACACCCGACCCGCCGCGACACCAATCTTCTACAACCTGAAGATCACCCAGGACGGGCTGCTGAGTTTCTCCTACAGCAATAATGGCGGCACCACGTACAACCCGGTGATTTCAGCCCAGAGCATCGCAGCTTCGAACGGTGCACTGCCGGCGCAATTGTATTTCGGCTTTGCCGGTTCGACCGGCGGCAGCACCAATGTGCACGAGATCCTGTGTTTCAAGGCTGTGCCTATCAATCAGTCCACCAGTTCTGCCAGCGGCAACGAAAAGCAGACCTCGGAAGTGCAGACCACCTCGCAGGCCTACTTTGCCTACTACGATCCGAATGATTGGACCGGAAGATTGACCGCCTATGGGCTGGTCGATACCGCCGGGATTCTGACTCTGCAAGCTCAGTCCACCTGGGATGCGCAGTGCGTGTTGACCGGTGTCACCGCCAGCGGCACCTGCCCCACCAGCCAGGTTGCCGGCCCCACGGCCGCGGAAGCGCCCACCAGCCGCGTCATGCTGACCTGGAATGGCCTGGACACCAGTGGCAGCGTCGGCACGTTGGGCGTTCCATTTGAAACCGGTGGCAGCTCCGGCATCACCAGCACCGAACTCAGCACGCTCGATGCCGGCGATGCGTCGCCGGGTACGGCCAATCGTCTGAATTATCTGCGCGGTACGCGCAACCCCGGCACCCTGGAGATCAACAGTGCCGGTCAGGGGCTGTATCGCGCCCGCGACGGCGTGCTGGGCGATATAGTCGATTCCAGTCCGGTCTGGGTCGGAGCGCCCAACTCACCCTACGTGCTGTCCTGGATGGACAGGTTCGTTGGCACCAGCGATTTGACGCCTGAGAATTCCGCCAGCTACATGGCCTTCCAAACCGCTCAGCAGTCGCGTGTCAACGTGGTGTACGTCGGCGCCAACGATGGCTTCCTGCACGGATTCAGATCCGGCATCGAGGATGTCAACGGCAACATCACCAATACCGCGGTCAACGATGGCCAGGAAGTTCTGGCCTACATGCCGGGCGCGGTGTTGAACGACATTCATCAGTACTCCACCAATGCGACCACCGAGGCCGCCGACGTCACGCTCGACTATTCCAATACGCAGTACACGCACAACTTCTACGTCGATGCGACGCCGGGGTCGGGTGACCTGTTCTATCAGGGCGCCTGGCATACCTGGCTGGTCGGCGGTTTGGGCGCCGGCGGCTCGGCCATCTATGCACTCGACATCACCAATCCGACTGCGACCAGCTTTGCCGAAGGCAATGCCGCTGCTGTAGTCAGGGGTGAGTGGAATGCGTCGACGATCACCTGCGTCGGCAACGTCAACTGCGGCAAGAGCCTGGGCAACACCTATGGCACGCCGCAGATCCGCCGCTTTCACAATGGTATGTGGGGCGCGGTGTTCGGCAACGGCTACGGCAGCGTCAACGGCGATGCGGGAATCTTCGTGATGACCGTCAATCAATCGAGCGGGGCCGTGCAGTTCTACTATCTCAGCGCCGGCGCCGGGACTGGCAACGGCATCGCCTACGTCGCACCTGCCGATCTGGACGGCGATCACATCACCGATTACGTCTACGCCGGCGATCTCAAGGGCAATATATGGCGCTTTGATCTGACCAGCGGCACCGCAACCAGTTGGGCCGCCGGCGCCGCGCCTTTGTTCAAGACCGCCTCGGGTCAGCCGATCACGACCCAGCTGGTGCTGGCCTCGGCGGTCACTTCCGGCAGCGCCACGCCGCGGCTGCTGGTTGCCTTTGGCACCGGCCAGCGCACGCAATTCACCAACACCACCCCTCTGACCTATGTCAGCGGCAATCAGGCGCTCTACGGCGTGTGGGACTGGAATCTGACGACCTGGAATGCCACCTCAGCGGCCCAGTACGCCAGTCTGACCACGGCCCAGGCCGGAACGGCAGGTCTGACTTCGCCCTACACCATGGGACCGTCGAATCTGCAGCTGCAGACCTTCACCGCCGCCACGGGCGGAGTGGATACCAGCGACAATACCCTGACCTGGGAGCAATGCACCTCGAGCACGGCCTGCACTGCCGGTGTGTTCGGTTGGCGCGCCACACTTATCAACACCAACGGCGACACCACCGGCGCCAACGGCACCGGATCGCCCATCGTCGAACAAGTCGTCTCGACGCCCAGCCTGTTCGAGGGCGCATTCATCGTGAACTCGACGATTCCGGCCAGCAACTCGCCGCTGGTATGCACCACTCCGAACACGGACACCGGCGTGCTCTACGTCATATCAGTGGTCACCGGCGGAACCTTTACCTCGACGTCACCCGTTGGAAACGGCTCGAACACTTTCGCTAGCGCGTTCGTGAACTACAACGACACCAAGCTGGCGGGGCTGACGACCAATGAGACGGGTTCAGTGACCATACTGAATACTCAGGAAGGCACCACCTTTGTGCTGGGTCAGGATATCGCCGTCCCGGCCCTGGGTTCGGCGGCACCGGGCACGCTTACGCAGATCTCGCTGCCTTTGAATACCGCGACCAACCGTGTGACCTGGATTCAGTTGCGGTAGCAGCCATGGTACGCAGGAGCACTATGAACAAGCAGATTCGGATCCGTTCGCGCCTTATGGACTCGGCCGGCTTCACGCTGGTCGAGCTCATGGTGGTGCTGGTCATCGCCAGCGTGTTGGTCGCTATCGCCTTACCGAGTTACATCAGTTCGGCTCGCAAATCACGCCGTACCGAGGCCAAGACCGCGTTGGTGGATCTGGCCGGAAGGGAGGAGCGCTACTTCGATACCAGCAGCCCTCCGGTCTATACCATCGTGCCTTCGCAGCTGGGCTATGGCGCTGCGGCCTTCCCGGTCACTGTCGGCAGCGGCTATTACTCGGTCACGCTGGTTCTCACGAACGTCGCGGGCGTCCCCGGATACACGATTACGGCGACGCCGGTCGCTGGCAATGATCAGGCCAACGATAAGCAATGCACCACCTTTCAGCTGACCAACACCGGCATACAGACTTCGGCTCCGAACACCACCGCCTGCTGGCAATAAGGTTGATTGTCCCGTCTTTGGTGTAACCTGCGGCCAGGAGCCGCAGGCGCTGCGGATCGCGGGGATGATCGGCAAGCATAATATTTTTCTGATCGGACCCATGGGTTCGGGCAAAACCGCCGTGGGCAAATACCTGGCGCGCATGCTCGACTATCCCTTTCTGGACAGCGACCATGAGATCGAACAGCGCACCGGTGCCGACATTCCGCTTATCTTCGAGCGCGAAGGCGAGGCCGGATTTCGCCACCGCGAGCGCGAGGCCATCGCCGAGCTCAGCAGCCGGCAGGATATCGTTCTGGCCACCGGCGGCGGTGCGGTGCTCGACGCCGATACGCGCCGCGAGCTTCAGCAGCGCGGCTGGGTGGTGTATCTCGAGACCTCGGTGGCGCAGCAGGCCGAGCGCGCCGGACGCACGCGCCACCGCCCGCTGCTTCACGGCGCCGATCCGACCCAGCGCCTGGGCGAGCTGTTGCAGGTGCGCGAGCCGCTATATCTGGCGATTGCCGATTTGACCGTCTCGACCAATCGCCGCCGCGTGCCGGCGGTTGCCGAATTCATTGCGCAGCAGTATCGCGAATCGCTGGCAGTTCCGTGCAGACACTGAGCGTCAGTCTGGGCGAGCGCTCGTATCCGATCCTGATCGGTTCGGGATTATTGGGCTCGCCGGCAGTGCTGGCCTCGCACATTCCTGCGGGCGAGCTGCTGCTGGTCAGTAATACCATCGTCGCGCCGCTCTATGCCGAGCGCCTGAAGGCTGCGCTGCCCGGCCGCGGCATGATCGAACTCATCCTGCCCGATGGCGAGCAGCACAAGACTCTGGCCACGGCCAGCCGCATGTTCGACGTCATGATCGCCAACCGCCTGGGACGCGATGCGGTCATTCTGGCGCTGGGCGGCGGCGTCATCGGCGATCTGGCCGGGTTCGTGGCCGCCTGCTATCAGCGCGGCGTAAGTTTCGTGCAGCTGCCGAGCACGTTGCTGGCCGACGTCGACTCATCGGTCGGCGGCAAGACCGCGGTCAACCATCCCGGCGGCAAGAACATGATCGGGGCCTTTCATCAGCCGCGCGCGGTGATCGTCGATACCGATCTGCTCGCGAGCCTGCCCGAGCGCGAGTTGCGCGCCGGACTGGCCGAAGTGATCAAGTACGGGCTGATCTGGGATGCGGCGTTTTTTGACTGGATCGAAGCTCATCTTGACGCGTTGCTGGCGCGTGATGCGGCGGCGCTAGAACACGCGATCCACCGTTCCTGCCAGATCAAGGCCGAGATCGTCAGCCACGACGAACGCGAGCAGGGCGAGCGCGCATTGCTTAATTTCGGTCATACCTTCGGGCACGCCATCGAAGCGGCCACCGGCTACGTCGAATGGCTGCATGGGGAAGCGGTGGGCATGGGCATGATGCTGGCGGCGGATCTGTCGCAGCGCCAGGGCCAGCTCGACGCGGCCGAGCTGCGCCGGCTGGTGGCATTGCTCGAGCGCGCCGGGCTGCCCGTGGCCGCGCCGCGTATCGGTGCCGAGCGGGCATTCGACTACATGCGCATCGATAAGAAGGTCAAGTCCGGCCGCGTGCGCCTGGTGCTGCTGCGCGGCATCGGCGCCGCCGTCATGACCGGCGACTATTCGGACGCGGCCCTGCAGGGCACG
>Ga0302325_10015764_pt1 | contig 16051 bp, 13 predicted proteins | sample Palsa_T0_2_FD_201948 | JGI IMG/M metagenome (GOLD analysis project Ga0302325, IMG submission 201948) | Peat permafrost microbial communities from Stordalen Mire near Abisko, Sweden - Palsa_T0_2 | ecosystem: Environmental > Terrestrial > Soil > Palsa > Peat permafrost | place: Sweden: Abisko... | reverse complement strand
CGTCCCCGACGGTGAGCGCGCTGCGGTATTCGATGAATCGCTGCAGGTGTTGCGGGCAGCGCTGATTGACGACTCGGCCAGCTACCAGGGCCGATATTTCACGGTAACCGCGGCCGCCGTCGCCCCCCGGCCGGCGTACCCACTCGACATCTGGTTGGGCGGCTCGGCGCCGGCGGCGTTTCGGCGCATCGGCAGATTCGGTGACGGGTGGTTGGGCAGTTTTCTCACGCCGAGTGAGGCGCGGGCGGGACGCGAGGCGATCGAACGGGCTGCCGCGGCCGCCGGCCGACAGATAGAACCCGATCACTTCGGCATTTCGTTGGCAGTCGCCAACGGCGAGTTGCCAGCGGAGTTGGCCGCGGCGGTGCATCGGCGTCGTCCGGACGTCGATCCGACCGAGCTGGTCGCCGCAGGCTGGGATCAGCTGCACCGGCAACTCGACGGCTACCTGGACGCCGGGCTGACGAAGTTCGTTATTCGGCCCGCCGGTAGCACGCCACTGCGCGACTTCATCGACCGATTCGTCACAGAGTTGGCCGGCCGGCAGAACTGAGCCGTCGGATACGCGGTAGCGCTTCGTCACGAGCACGTGGGTTCGCGTTCACCTGGCGGACGGCAAGTACGTGCCCGGCGTGCAAATATTGCTGCCAGACTGACGAACTGCAGCCGCCCGGGCACTTCGGTGAGACGGACCGCGGCCTGCCATCACAAGGAGTAGGACTCGCGATGACCAATGTCGAACAGACAACCCCTGACGGAACGTCCGCCACCAGTCCCCGCCCGGCCGACCTGGCCGAGCACTCCCGCACCGGGATGGGCGCGGCCGCGCTGCAACGCGCGATCAGCGATCACCTGCGCTATTCGATCGGCCGTCCAGCCGCGGCCCTGCGGCCCGAGCACTATTACCGGGCGCTCGCGCTAGCGGTCCGTGATCGCATGCAGGACCGCCGGGTGGCGTCGACGCAGACCTCGCTCGACCTCGGCCGCAAGGTGACCTGCTACCTCTCGGCCGAATTTCTGATGGGTCCACAGTTGGGCAACAACCTGCTGAATCTGGGCATCGAGGGCGCGGCGAAAGCCGCGCTGGCAGGGATGGGCCAGAGCCTCGACGAGGTCTTGGCGTGCGAGCCGGAACCGGGGTTGGGCAACGGCGGCCTAGGCCGGCTCGCCGCCTGCTACCTGGACTCGCTGGCCACCCTCGAGCGTCCGGCCATCGGTTACGGCATCCGATACGAATTCGGCATCTTCAACCAGCAGATTCAGGACGGCTGGCAGATCGAGAAGACCGACAACTGGCTGGTCAACGGCAACGCCTGGGAGATCGCCAAACCCGACGTCAACTACCTGGTGAAGTGGGGTGGCTACGCCGAGCACTTCACCGACGAGGCCGGCGCCGCGCGGGTCCGGTGGGTGGCCGGGCGGCTGCTTAAAGGCGTCGCCTACGACACGCCCATCCAGGGCTACGGCGTCAACACCTGCAACGTGCTGACGCTGTGGAGCGCGCGGGCCGTTGAGTCGTTCGCGTTAGAAGCCTTCAACACCGGTGACTACTACAAGGCAGTCGAGGACGAGGTGACCTCGGAGACGGTCACCAAGGTGCTCTACCCCAACGACGAGCCGGAGGCGGGCAAGCGGTTGCGCCTGCTGCAGCAGTATTTCTTCGTGTCGTGCTCACTGCAGCACATCCTGCACATCATGGATGATCTCGCCGACGCGGGCGTGAGAGAACTCCCCGAGCGATTCGCCGTGCAGCTCAACGACACCCACCCGTCGATCGCGGTCGCCGAGCTGATGCGGCTGCTGGTCGACGAGCGCGACCTGGCTTGGGACGACGCGTGGGAGATCACGGTTGCGACGTTCGGCTACACCAACCACACCCTGCTACCCGAGGCGCTGGAGACCTGGCCGCTGGAGATGTTCGCCGAGTCGCTTCCCCGGCATCTCGAGATCATCTACGAGATCAACCGCCGATTCCTCGACGAGGTGCGCGCCGCGTTCCCCGGCGACGACGACCGCGTTCGCCGGATGTCGCTGATCGGCGAGGACGGCGGCAAGAAGGTCCGGATGGCGCACCTGGCGACTGTCGGCAGCCACGCCATCAACGGTGTCGCCGCGCTGCACTCCGATCTGCTTAAAGCCAGTGTGCTCAAGGACTTTTACGAGTTGTGGCCGGAGCGATTCAGCAACAAGACCAACGGCGTGACACCACGCCGTTTCCTCGCGCTGGCCAACCCCGGGCTTCGTGAGCTGCTCGACCGCACGATCGGTGAGGGCTGGCTGACCGATCTGGATCGCCTGCGCGGACTGGAGCCGTTCGTCGAGGACGCGTCGTTTCGTCAGCAGTGGCGTGACGTGAAGCGCAACAACAAGGCACGCCTGGCGAAATACATCCACTCTGTCAACGGCGTCGAGCTGAACGCTAACTGGCTGTTCGACATTCAAGTCAAACGCATCCACGAGTACAAGCGCCAGCACCTCAACGTGCTGCATATCATCGCGCTCTACCATCGGCTCAAGCAGAACCCCGGCCTGTCAATCCCGCCGCGCGCCTTCATCTTCGGCGGTAAGGCCGCGCCCGGCTACTTCATGGCCAAGCGGATTATCAAGCTGATCAACTCGGTGGCGGAGACGGTCAACGCCGACCCGGACGTCAACAAGTTCATCAAGGTGGCGTTCGTGCCGAACTTCAGCGTCAAGAACGCGCACCTGATCTACCCGGCGGCCAACTTGTCCGAGCAGATCTCCACCGCGGGCAAGGAGGCATCGGGCACCGGGAACATGAAGTTCATGATCAACGGCGCCCTCACCATCGGCACGCTCGACGGGGCGAACGTCGAGATGCGCGACGAAGTCGGCGGGGAGAACTTCTTCCTGTTCGGCCTGACCGAAGACAAGGTCGAGGCGCTCAAAGCGGAGGGGTACCGGCCGGGCGAATACATCGACGGCAACGACGAGCTGCGCACGGTGCTGGATCTCATTGCCGGAGGGACGTTCTCGCACGGCGACACCGAGGTGTTCAAGCCGCTGGTGGACAACCTCCGCTACGACGATCCTTTCCTGGTGTGCGCCGACTACGCGTCCTACGTGGATTGCCAGGAGCGGGTAAGCGCTGCGTGGCAGGACGGCGAGTCGTGGACGAAGATGTCAATCCTCAACACCGCACGAAGCGGCAAGTTCTCGTCGGACCGCGCCATCGCCGAATACTGCGACGACATCTGGAAGGTCTGGCCGCTGACCGTGACCGTCTGAGCCAGTGCAGCGAAGGCTGCTCGGCGCTAACTTGTCTCGCGGACGACGAAGACGGCGACGTATCCGATCGGAATACCGGTCAGCATTGCGATGGATTCCCGTGCGGCCAGTTCGACCGCGGCCCGGCGGCTGGCGCGCGCAGACCCACCGATCTCGGGGATCCGGACCATCCATCCGTCGGTGTCGCGAGTGACTTCGATGTCGAAGCACTGACCGACCGTCGGACCGGTCACGCGCGGGGTGACACGTCGGAGACGGGAGCTAACGAAGGACTGTGGGCGCCGCAGAGTGGGCTGAAGAGGCATTAAGAGCTTTCCGGAGTCGACGAATGACCGCGCGCAAGCCTAATGCGCATCAAGGTCAAAAGCCTAATCGGGCGGGCCTTTGGGAAGACTACGCCAAGATTACGCAGGGGTCGGATGGCAGAACTGATCTATCAGATGCGTAGCAGCGCTTCGGCGTTGCCGTGCCCGATGGCGTGCATCTGCGGGTCGGACAGGCCCGAACTGGTAAGAAAATCGGCGACGTTGTCTCGTTTGATGTAAGGAAAGTCCTCGGAGTAGATGATCCGCTCGGCACTCAGGTCGGCGACGACATGGTCGAGCTGATGCTGATTGAACATCCCCGACGGGGTGACCCAGATCTGTTGGCGGTAGTAGTCGCTGATGTCGCGATCGCGGCCGCTGCGCACCAACGCGACTCCGGAGCGGCCAATGTGCTCGGGCTGCCGTTGCCATGCGAGACCACTTGGACATCGATACCCACTGCATCCATGTGCGCCAGCCGATGCCCACCGAGCCGCGTCGCAGCGTCGCCGTCGTCGTTGAAGATCGACCCGAATCCGGCGAGCTCCTCGGCCGGCAAGCCGCTGGGTGGGCCGCCCAGTTGCAGCACCTGCCGGCTGACCTCTGGGTGCTCGAAGTGCTCCTCGACGGTGATGATGCGCATCGGTTCCAGGCTACTGCGCGTGCTGCGCAAGAAATTCGAGCGCGGTTGCATCGAACGCGGTCGGTGATTCCAGATGCGGCACGTGGCCCGTGTTGGGCACTCCCACGAAACGGGCATTCGACATCGTGGCCGCGAATCCTTTAGCCATGGCCGCGATATTGCCCTTCCCCGCTTGATCTTTGGGTGCGGTGTATTTCGCGCCCACGTAGGTGCGGTCGGACAGTCCGCAGACGAACAGAGTCGGGGTCGGTAGCGAACCGACGAAGTCCACGGCAGGCTCGTTGAGCAACATGTCCGAGGCTGCGGCCGAGCTTTGCACCCAGCGCTCGAACTCGGGTCCCCGACCGACGGCCGTGCGCACGGCGACAAAGGGTTCGATGAGTCGCGGCTCTTTGCTTACGAAGTAGTGGGCCATGTATTGACGTATCTGTTCGGCGGTCATGGAGCGCTCATCGTCCGCCCAGTCCTGATGCCTTAGCGGCCCCGGCAGCGTCCGCGCCATGTGCATGCCGACCAGTCCACCGGTCGAATGCCCCACGTAGACAGCTGAATCTACTTTCAGATGATCGAGCAGCGAGCGCAGATGCGTCACCAACGACGCGGCTGTCAACGTCGAGACCTTGGTAGATTTGCCCCAGCCGATCAGATCCGGGACTATGACGCGGAAACCGTTGCGGCGCAGCACCTCGATGACTCCAGCCCAATACGCACCGAAAAAGTTCTTGCCGTGCACGAGCAGAACCGCGCCCTTTGCCTTCGCGCTCTCGGGCGCAACATCCATGTACGCCAGCCGAACACGCCGCTCCCAGTCTGGGGCGCTGCGCCCGATCCAGTCCGCCTCGGCGAGGTGCATGAGATCCAGATATTGCACGTGGTGCGGATAGGGATAGCCCTCCAAGCCAATACCAAGCGTGTCGCCAGCAGGCCACGGCACCACCGGCTCAGCCTCGCCCGGCCCCCGCACGCCGTGACAGCCCGAGACGACCAGCCCGCCCAACGCGAGCGTCGCACCCAGCACAGACCGCCGCCCAAGAGCCATCGAGTCCACCGTCACTATTCGAACACCCCGATACCGACATAGCCATTCCGCACCATGCTGCGGGCATCAAATAACACCGTTTCGACGACCTTCGGAGAAGGTCTTGTCATTCCACAGGTCAGGCATCGTCGTTATCAGTAGAGTAACGGCGTCTCTGCGAAAGTAGAGTCGCGACGGCTGTGCGAAAGGATGAACGACATTGAGTAACGCCATCGACATCGACGCGGCGGTCGAGAGCCGCAGCTCGGGAATCATTCCGGTCTTCAACCCGTCCACCGAGGAGCAGATCGCGGAGGTCGTCGACGCCGACCAGGCGGCCGTCGACGCGGCGGTGGCCCGGGCACGGGAGACATTCGAGTCGGGGGTGTGGCGCAAGGCGCCGGCCGCGCACCGCGCGAACGTGCTGTTCCGCGCTCACGCCATCATCAAGGAACGCACCGAGGAACTCGCCGAGCTCGAAGCCCGCGACAACGGCATGAACACCACGGCCGCCAAACACATCATCTCGGTGGCCAATGGCATCCTGCATTACTACGCCGGCTGGGTCGGCAAGATCCACGGCGAGTCCAGCAATGTGGTGTCCGACGGCCTGCTCGGTGGGTTCGACGAATACCACAACTTCACTCAGCTCGAGCCGATCGGCGTCGTCGGCCTGATCATCCCCTGGAATGGACCGTTCTTCGTCGCGATGCTCAAGGTCGCGCCCGCCCTCGCCGCCGGCTGTAGCGCCGTCCTCAAACCCGCCGAGGAGACACCGCTGACCGCGCTCAAGCTCGAGGAGATCTTCCGCGAGGCGGGCCTGCCCGACGGTGTCCTCAACGTCATCACCGGCTACGGCCATACCACCGGGGCGGCGCTGACCGCGCATCCCGACGTCGACAAGATCTCATTCACCGGGTCCACCGAGGTCGGAAAATTGATCGTCAAGGCCGCCGCGGGCAACCTCAAGCGGCTGACCCTCGAACTCGGCGGCAAGTCGCCGCTGGTCATCTTCGACGACGCCGATCTTGACAAGGCGATCATGTTGGGCGGCATGGGCCTGTTGGCCGGCTCGGGGCAGAACTGCTGCTGCACCTCGCGCATTTATGTCCAGCGCCCCGTCTACGAACAGGTAGTGGAGGGCCTCATCGGGCTCGCCCAGATGATACCGATGGGCGGCAGCGAAGAGCCCGACTCGATCATCGGGCCGCTGATCAGCGAGAAGCAGCGCCAACGCGTGCACGGCATCGTGAAAGACGGCGTCGCCGGCGGCGCGCAGGTGATGACGGGTGGCGACGTGATGGACCGCAAGGGTTACTTCTATCAGGCGACGATCTTCACTAACACCACGCCCGATATGCGACTCATCCGCGAGGAGATCTTCGGGCCGGTCGGCAGCGTGATCCCGTTCGACGGCGAGGACGAGGTGCTGGCCGCTGCCAACGACACGGACTATGGGCTCGCCGCCGCCTTATGGACCGAAAACCTCGGCCGCGCCCACCGGATGGCGAACGAGCTGCGCGCCGGCCAGATCTGGGTGAACTGTGCAATCGCAACGGATCCCTCGATGCCGATCAGCGGACACAAGCAGTCCGGTTGGGGCGGTGAGCGTGGCCGCAAGGGCATCGAAGAGTACTTCAACACCAAGGCGGTCTACGTCAGGCACTAAATCGCTGCTCACTGGGGTGTCCTATACGCCCGGTGACGCCGCGCGGTGCTGCCAACCCGCACGGCTACGCTGCCCTTCAGCCCGGCGATTGGAGTTCTGCGGTGCGCGTATTCGTTCGTACGGTGGCAGTGTCACTAGCCACCGGCTTGGTGCTCGTCGGGTGTGACCGCCCAGCCGAACAGCCGCCCAAACCGAAAGTCGGTGCCTGGGGCGTCGACACGGCCGAGATGGATACGTCGGTCCGGCCCGGCAACGACTTCTTCGACTACGTCGTCGGCAGGTGGGTGAAGACTGCGAAGATCCCTCCCGACAAGGTGTGCGCGGGCGTCGATCTCGATATTCAGGACGAGCTCGACGCGGACCTCAAGGCGATCGTCGAGGGTGCCGCCGCCAAACACGCGCCCGCCGGTGACATCTCGCAGCAGATCGGCGACCTCTACGCGTCCTACATGGACGAGGCCTTGCTGAACGCGAAAGGCGTCGAGCCCGTGCGCCCTCTCCTCGCGTCGATCGACGCCATCAACGCCAGACCCGACCTCGATGCGGTTCTCGTGTCGTTCAACGGCAAGACTCTGGTCGACGACCCCTTCCCGGTCTCGGTGGGCATCGACCCGAATAAACCAACCCGCTACATACCCAACATCTCGCAGGGTGGCCTCTCGCTCGGTGACCGCGGCTACTACGTGAAGACCGATCCCGAATCGCTCGGGCTGCGCAACAAATTCGTCGCGCATGCGGCCCGGCTGCTCGGCCTCGCGGGTTACCCCGATTCGCAGCAGCAGGCCGATCAACTTCTTGCCCTGGAAACCAAGCTGGCAGAGGTGCAGCTACCACAAGAGGAGACGCGCGACGTCGAGAAGACAAACAACATCATGCCGCGCGCTCACGTCGAGCAGCTCGGGCAGGGCGCGCCCTTACGGGAGATGTTCGACACGCTGAGGCTGCCTGCGGCAACCGACTTCCAGGTCGGCATGCCCGACGTATTGCACAAGACCGCAGGGCTTTTCGCCACCGAGCCGTTGGATGCGTGGAAGGCGTACCTGCACTACCACGTCCTCAGTGCATATGGCGGCGGCCTGTCGAAGCCGTTCGCTGATGAGCTGTTCGACTTCTACAGCCGAACGATGGCCGGCGCCCAGGAGCGCGCACCGCGGGACAAGCGCGGTGTCTCTCGAGTGAGCGGCGGACTCGGCGACCCGGTCGGGCAACTGTATGTCGACGCACATTTCAGTCAGCAGACGCGCGACAAGGCGCGAGCGCTGGTCGAAAATCTCCGTACGGCGTACGGCAAGCGCATCGACGCCGCCTCGTGGATGGCACCGGAAACCAAGAAAGAAGCTCAGGCCAAGCTCGCAGCGCTGGTCGCCAAGATCGGCTACCCCGACAAGTGGAAGTCGTATGCGACGGTCAAGATCCACCCGGACGACTTCGTCGGCAACGCGAACAGTCTGGCGGCGTGGTCATGGAACGACGAGGTCAGCAAGTTGGGTAAGCCCATCGACCGCGCCGAATGGGACATGACGCCGCAGACCGACAACGCCTATTACTCTGCGCGCCTCAACGACATCGTATTTCCGGCGGCGATCCTGCAACCGCCGAACTTCGATCCCGCGGCCGATGCCGCGTCGAACTACGGCGGGATCGGGGCCACTATCGGTCACGAGATGAGCCACGCGTTCGACGACCAAGGCCGCAAGAGCGACGGCAGCGGTATGCAGCGCGACTGGTGGACACCGGCCGACTCCGAGCGTTATGTGCGCGAGTCCGACAAGCTCGTCGAGCAGTTCAACGGATATGAGCCGCTACCGGGCAATCGCATCAACGGGGAGCTGACACTTGGCGAGAACATTGCCGATCTCGCGGGACTGCGCATCGCCTACGACGCCTACACGCTGTCCCTCGGCGGAAAAGACGCCCCCGCCATCGACGGCCTCACCGGCGACCAGCGTTTCTTCATCGCCTTCGCGGCGCGGTGGAAGGAGATCTGCCGGCCCGAAGCCGAGCGCAACCAATTGCTGTCGGACGTCCACAGCCCTGACAAGTTCAGGGTCAACGGGATCGTCCGCAACATGGACGAGTGGTATGCCGCGTTCAACGTCCAGCAGGGCGACTCGCTATATCTCAAGCCCGAAGACCGCGTCCGGGTCTGGTGAACCGATCACATTCACTCGTGTCCCAGTCCTGACCAGAAGCGGTTGATCGCGGCGGCGCCTCGTTGCGGGTCTTGGGTGAACCACCAGTGACCGAGTCCGTCAAGCTCCGCGATCTGCGCGCCGGCCCGGTCGCTTGCACGGCGACGCTGCTCGTCGGTGCCGGCCAGGTGGTCCTCGGTGGCCAAGATCGATAAACCCGGCCGTTCGGCGGCTCGCTCGAGATTGCGGCCTACCCGGGCCATGACCGGTTGGGCGGCGTCGCGGTACAACGAAAGGATGCACTCGCCCATGGCGGCGTTCTGCCCGGTCGCGACGGGCAACGCAACCTCTTCATGCATTCCCTTCTTCACCAGAGCCGCAGCACGTTCGGCGACCGGCGGATCGATCATCGCCGCGATCGCAGCCTCACCCGCTCCCGGGGTCGCCCACACCTGACCCAGATCGTGCCACTCGTAGTCCTGGTCGAAGAGGCCGATGACGTCGCATACCCAACTACGCACCAGTTCGGGCCGCGTCATCGCGACGTTTACTACATGGGCACCGCCCCAGTCGTGACCCACCAGATCGACCGGATGCCCGAAGCGCTCCAACTCGGCGACCAACCAGCGTCGGTACCCCTCCACCGTGGCCGTGAACCCTGGGGGCAGGGGAGCGCCGAAACCCGGTGGGGACAGCCGCACGACGGGTCCCTGATCAAGCAGCGGAGCCACCCTGTCCCAGACAGCAGAAGTTTCGGGGTTGCCGTGGACGAGGCATACGGTCACGGGGGCTCCTTCGCATCACACCTGAGCATCCTCCTTGCAGAACGCTGAGTGCTAGCTTCGGTCGGCGCGACGTGCGGCGAGCGCAACCAATCCAGCGGTGACGACCACCGCGGTGTCGCGGGCGAAGGGTCGCGTGAACGATTTGTTGCGGATGTGCATGCGATGGTGAATCGGCCCGCTCACGAAACTCCAACAGTCACCCAAGGGCGGGATTGCGGCGAGCTCGCCTCGCCCGAAGGCACGTCTCAGAATGTCGCCGAGCAACTGGCGACGGGGTGCGATGAAGGTTTCCTCCATGACGTCACGCATCGCCGGGTCGAACCGGGCGCTGTCGGCCCAAGCGCCGGCCAGGCCAGTGGGGTGGGCGAATTCGGCACCGAGGTAGTCGACGTAGGCAGCCAGATCCGCTGCAAGGCTGCCGTTGTCGATCTCCACCGACGGCCTTCCCAGCGATGCGATGGCCGCAGCCACGAGGTCGGTCTTGGACGGCCATCGCCGATACAGCGTCGCTGAGGAGACCCCGGCCCGTGCGATGACTTCATTGACCGTGAACCCCGTATAGCCCACCTGGCCCAGCACCTCGAGCGTCTTCAGCAGGATGATTCGGTCAGCCTCGCCGCTGCGGCGACGTCCCCGCAGCGAGGCCCCCGGCGCCGTTTCGGCGGTACCACGCTGCCCTGGCACTAGCGTTCACCCCGCCGTGCCGCGCCTTTGGTCGCTACTGGCGCGGCCCACGTGTCATCCACGAAGCAAGACTAGGCGGAAGAATAGTGCGGCGGTGCATTCCCTCAACACGCCGCGTACGTGCCGTCGAGCCTGTCGAGTCCTTGCGCCCGCGATGTCTCCGGTCCTATATTCGAAACTCGATTATTTCGAAACACTGGCCTGCTGCCCAGTCGCGAGCCGCCGCACCCGCCAAGGAGTCAGTCATGTCGTCCCGCACGCTTCCGTTCCCCGTGTTCGACGCGGACAACCACTTCTACGAGACGCGCGAGGCACTCACCAAGTTCCTCCCTGCCAACCGCAAGGGCGCCATCGACTACGTCGAACTGGGCGGGCGCACGAAGATTGTGGTCCGGGGGCAGATTAGCGAGTTCATCCCGAACCCGACCTTCGAGGTGGTCGCCTCCCCCGGCGCGATGGAGGACTACTTCCGCGGGGCGGGCGGCGGCCGAACCTTCCGCGAAATGATCGGCAAGCCGATCAGGTCGATCCCGGCATTCCGCGAACCCGTGGCCCGGCTGGCCGCCATGGACGAGCTCGGTGTCGACTACGCGCTGATGTTCCCGACCCTGGCCAGCCTCCTCGAGGAACGGATCAGGGACGACCCGGAGCTGATCCACGACATCGTGCATGCGCTCAACGAGTGGATGTACGAGACCTGGTCGTTCAACTACGCCGACCGCATCTTCGCCACTCCGGTGATCACCCTGCCGATCGTCGACCGCGCGCTCGATGAGCTGAAGTGGTGCCTGGAGCGCGGCGCCAAGACAGTGCTGGTGCGTCCCGCGGCGGTGCCCGGCCATCGCGGAAGCCGCTCCTTCGGACTCGAGGAGTTCGATCCGTTCTGGCAGGCCTGCATCGCCGCCGACATCCCGGTGTCATTGCACTCCTCGGACAGCGGTTACGCCGAACAGATCAACGCCTGGGAACCCGCAAGTGAGTATTTGCCATTCAAGCCAACGGCTTTTCGGACGGCGATGGTGGGGAAGCGTCCGATCGAAGACGCCGTGTACGCGTTGATCTGCCACGGGGCACTCTCGCGCAATCCGGACCTGCGCATCCTGTCGATCGAGAACGGCGCCTCGTGGGTGGCCCACGTATTCGACGTCCTCTCCGACGTGTACGCCAAGATGCCCCAGGAGTTCCTCGAAGATCCGATCGAGGCGTTCAAGCGATGCGTCTACGTGGCTCCGTTCTGGGAGGATGACTTCGCACAGATCGCCGAGCAGATCGGTATCGACCGGGTGATCTTCGGGTCGGACTGGCCACATCCAGAGGGACTCAAGGAACCCCTCTCGCTGGTGGACCACCTCCAGGGCCTGCCCGCAGAAGGTGTCGAGAAGATCATGGGCGCCAACATGTTGAGCCTGCTCAAGATCCCTCAACCGGCCCGCGCCTGATCGGCGCCGTGACGCAATTCCCCCGCCAGCTGAACGCCCGCGGTACATCCCGCTCCCGCAGTAATAGCTCGACCGAAGGCAACGAAACGTGACGGATACCAGAAATCAGCACATCTCAGAGATCGAGCCCGGCCTGTTCAACTTGATCTTCGACTATCAAACCGACCCGGTCGAACCCGTTGTCGCTTTCGAGATTGAGTTCACCTGGGACGGAGAGACCGCGGCCTCCTTCGTGTATGACGCATGGGAGGACTCCCATGAGCCGACGTTCGGCGCCGAAGTCCACAGCGCGCCGGTCTCAGGGTGGGCGTCCTGGGTGAACGGTGAGGACCTGCTCATCGCCTTCACACAGCCCATGGCCGGCGAAGAAGGGTGGGCCCGGGTCGACTCCGGCGCCCCGGGCGGGTCACTCCACGACGCTGATACCTCGCTGAGCGAGCCAGAGACGTGGATCAGCTTTGCGAGACTCATTCATGCGGTCGTGCTGGACGAACCGGTGCATCGCATGACCCGACAGACTTACTGAGGCTCTCGTCCCCCTTACGGCCGTCGAGAGGCGAAGACGAAACCGCAGGTAAGCGCAGTTACCACCTGGCTCGGGGTCGGCGGAAGCAGGACAGTCAGACCCGATCGGGTATCGTTAACACGTCGGTAATCTTGCCGACCCTCAGGGCAGACCACTCGCTGACCGTTGGGCTCACCGCCCCGCCGCGATCCCGTCGCCTTCTCTGAGACTTCTCAGAGGAACCTCATGTCTTCGCTCGCCAGCGGTACCCCTTCTCTCGGCGCGTCCAAACACAGCGAGTCGGTCCTTCCGGCAGCTGCCTTCGCGCTGCCCGTCGGTTCCACCTCGATCGTGTACTGCGAGGGCCAGTTCGGCGAGCAGGACGGTAAGACCGCCAACGGCCTGGTCCGGCACTCGGAGAAGTACGAGATCCTCAGTGTCATCGACAGCCTCCGGGCCGGAGTCGACGCCGGGAAGTTCCTCGACGGCACCGCGAACGGCATCCCGGTGCTGGCATCGCTCGCCGAAGCTATCTCGCACGCCGGCCGCCTACCTGACTATCTGATCTGTGGGCTGGCGCCTGCCGACGGCCTTCTGTCGAACGAGCAGCGGGTCGTGCTGCTCGACGGCATCGCCCGCGGAATGCACATCATCAACGGCCTGCATGAGTTCCTCAACGACGACGCCGAGTTCGCGGCGGCAGCCGTGATCGCCGGCGTCACCATCACCGACGTACGCCGACCGAAGGCCAAGCGCGACCTGCACCTGTTCTCCGGCCGGATCTTCGACGTCACATGCCCCAGGATCGCGATCCTGGGTACGGACGGAGCGATCGGGAAGCGCACCACCGCCACCCTGCTGGTCCAGGCGCTGAACGCGCGCGGCATCAAGGCGGTCATGGTCGGCACCGGTCAGACCACCTTGATCCAGGGCGGGAAATACGGCGTCGCACTGGATGCGCTGGTCCCCCAGTTCTGCTCGGGCGAAGTCGAGCACCAGGTCGTCGCCGCGTTCGAGGGTGAGGACCCTGACGTGATCGTGGTCGAGGGCCAGGGCGCGCTCAGCCACCCCGCGTACATCACGTCGGCTCACATCCTGCGTGGCAGCCGCCCGGCCGGCGTGATCGTGCAGCACGCGCCCAAGCGCAAGGTGCTCGGCGACTTCCCGATGGTGCCGATGCCGACCGCGGCCAGCGAGATCGCACTGATCGAGGCCTTCGCCGACACCCGCGTCATCGGGGTCACGATCAACCACGAGGAGATGACCGAAGACGAGCTGAGCAACTCGATCTCCGAGCATCATTCGCAGCTCGGCCTCCCGGTCACCGACCCTCTGACGCGCCCCGCGTCGGATCTGGTCGACATGGTGCTGACGGCCTTTCCCGCGCTCGCGGTAGTGGCCCATACGACCACCCCCGTGTGACGCTTCGGCTCGAGACCGATCTCGACAAGGTCGAGCAGAACACGCGGATCCTGGTTGACCGGCTCGCCGCAACGGGCATCCGGGTCACCGGGATCACCAAGGCAGTGTTGGGCTCCCCGGGAGTCGGCGCGGCGATGCTGCGCGGCGGCGCCCGCGGCCTCGGTGATTCCCGGGTGCCGAACCTCGCTCGGCTGGCCGAGCTCGATCGACCACCGTCACGCACGTTGATCCGCTCACCCATGCTCAGCCAAGTGGCACAGGTCGTTGACGTCGCCGACGTCAGTCTGAACACCGCCGCCGTCGTGCTGGCGGCACTTGATCAGGCCGCGTCCCAACAGAAGCGGACGCACGACGTCGTGCTCATGGTCGAGCTGGGTGACCTACGCGAGGGCATCGCGCTCAACGACGCCCCCGAGGCCGTGCGGGCCGTCCTCGATCACTCCTCCCTCCGGCTCGTCGGGCTTGGCGGCAACCTCGCTTGCCAGAACGGTGTCATACCCGACGACCGGAACATGGGCATCCTCACCGGGCTCGCGGACGACATCGAGGCACTGCACGGGATCTCCCTCGACGTCGTCTCAGGCGGCAACTCGGCGAACCTGAACTGGGCTCTGCGCACCCGCGACGTCGGACGGGTCAACGACCTTCGAGTCGGCGAGGCCATCCTTCTTGGCGTCGATCCGCTGTACCGCACACCGATCCCCGGCCTGCACACCGACGCGTTCACCTTGACCGCCGAGGTCATCGAGGTCGCCACGAAACCGGCTCAACCGTGGGGAGATCGTGCTCAGGCGGCCTTCGGCGAGGCGCCGCTCCGCACCGGCAACAGCACCGTGCACCAAGCGATCCTGGCCCTCGGTCGCCAAGACGTCGACCCGGACGGGCTGCAGCCGCCGGAGGGCATCACGATCCTCGGGATGAGCAGCGATCACCTCATAGTCGACCTCGGCGATCACGCTGTCGCGGTCGGCGACGAGATCGACTTCGGTGTCGGCTACGGCGCACTCGTGCGGGCGATGACGTCGCCCTTCGTCACCAAGATCGAGCACCTTGGCCGGTCCGTCGCGCCCGAGGCAACCCAGTCATGTCGGCTGTCGGCGCACTGAGGTAGCCTGTCTGTAACGATCTTTACAGATAGGGAGACGGTGCCGACGGCAATCACCAAGCGCCAACAGCGGGGAGAGAGCTCGCGCGAGCTGATCCTCGACGCCACCGAGCGGCTCATGGCCACCCGTGGCTACGCGGCGACGTCAATCAGCGACATCCGCAAGGCGTGCGGGCTGCCAGCCAGTTCCATCTACTGGCACTTCGGGTCCAAGGAGGGCGTGCTCGCCGCGGTCATGGAACGTGGCGCCGTGCGGTTCTTTGCCTCGATCCCGAATCACGGCGACACCGCCGCGTCACCGGGTGTAGACGTCCAACTCGCCACGACCGCAAAACTGCTCGCCGAGCATCCCGAGTTCCTGCGGCTGGTGTACCTGCTGGCGCTCGAACGCACTGACGACCCCTCCGTCGGCGCCGCGGTGCGCCGCGTCCGTGACTCCGCCATCACGGGATTCCGCTCCGCGATCGCGACACTGCTGCCGTCTGACGCGCCCCCCGCCCGAGCAGACCGGGTCGTCGAAGAGCTCACTGCACTGGCGGTGGCGATGTCGGACGGCGTCTTCTTCGCCGACCACCTTGAACCCGATTCCACCGACGTGGAGCGAATGTACCGACGGTTGTTCCAGGCCGTCACCGCCCTGCTACCGATCCTTCTGGAGGAAGAATGAGCAATCGCACCGTCGTCATCACCGGCGCCAACACCGGACTCGGTCTCGAATGCGCGCGAAACCTCTTGACGCGAGACGACTCCTGGCGCGTGGTCCTTGCCGTGCGCGACGTCGACCGCGGTGCAGCGGCCGTCGCGGACCTCGGTGCGCCGGACCGTTGTACCGTAATGCCTTGTGACCTAGGGTCGTTGCGCTCGGTACGCGACTTCACCGCTGCGCTCGCCTCGGCCGCACTGCCTCCGCTGCACGCCGTGGTATGCAACGCCGGCTTGCAGGTAGTCAACGGCACTCAGTTCACCGACGACGGGGTCGAGATGACCTTCGGCGTAAACCATCTCGCCCACTTCGCGCTCGTGCAAGGACTAATCGACCAGCTCCACGCGCCAGCCCGAATCGTGGTTGTCAGCAGCGGAACACACGACCCGGCC
>Ga0302325_10015762_pt1 | contig 16053 bp, 19 predicted proteins | sample Palsa_T0_2_FD_201948 | JGI IMG/M metagenome (GOLD analysis project Ga0302325, IMG submission 201948) | Peat permafrost microbial communities from Stordalen Mire near Abisko, Sweden - Palsa_T0_2 | ecosystem: Environmental > Terrestrial > Soil > Palsa > Peat permafrost | place: Sweden: Abisko... | reverse complement strand
TCGCCGCGGAGATGGGCCTGGAGCCCGAGCGGGTCGCGGAGATCCAGCGGATAGCCCAGGAGCCGGTATCCCTGCAGTCCCCGATCGGCGAGGAAGAGTCCGATCTGGGAGACTTCATCGAAGATGCCGACGCCGTGGTGCCCATCGAGGCCGCGGCGTTCATCATGTTGCAGGACCAACTGGAGAGGGTCCTGGATCAGCTGGCCGAACGGGAGCAGCGAATCATCCAGCTGCGTTTCGGCCTCACCGACGGGCACCCGCGCACGCTGGAGGAGGTCGGCCGGGAGTTCGGGGTGACCAGGGAACGGATTAGGCAGATTGAATCCAAGACCCTGGCCAAGCTGCGCCATCCGAGCCGCGCCCAGCTGCTCCGCGAGTACCTGGACTGAGGCTCCGTATTCTTTACTGCATCATGACCAGCTACGTCATCATGCTCGACACGGTCGGTGCCAGCGCCGGCAACATCCCACCCAGCACGCGAAAGGTCGCCGGGTACGTCACCGGAACGGGAGACGTACCCTGGACCGCCGCAGACTGGGCCAGGTTCCCCCAGGCTGGCCACGTCCGCATCGACCAGTCACCCACCCTCACCGTGTGGGCCACCTCGGCCGACGTCGCCGACATGGAAACCGGCGCGGCCACCGAGGGCACCGTCGTCGCCCAGGGCCTCGTCCGGCAGGCCAAGGGCTGGTGGTCGTTCGCCTACGTCTCCCAGGTCAATCTCGCCAGCCTCCAGGATGCCGCCAGGGCCGCGGGCCTGACCAGGCTCCAGTACTGGGTAGCCAACTGGAACCTGGACGAGGCCGAAGCAGCTGCCCAGCTCGGCGGCGACATCGTGGCTGTCCAGTGGGCATCGCCCACGAGCAACCCGGACACGATCGTTCCCGGTGGCACCCAGACCCTCGCCGACGCCAACATCGACATCTCGGTCACCATCCCGAGCTGGTTCGCGTACAAGCCCCCGAACCCAGTGGTCACCAAGGTGGTGGCCACCGAACAGGTCTAGACCAACCGAGGGCCCGGCCGGGGCGAGATCCTAGTCGGCTGGGCGGCTGCCGTTCACGGTGGCGTGCTCGGGGTCATCGGAGTGCCGGCCGGGTATCCGGTCAAGCTGCCCGCGCACCTTGGTGGCGCCGGTCTTGGCCGTTTCGGTGATCTTCGGCATCCGTTCGGCGGCCTTGCGGCCGGCGGCCTTGCCGAGCTCAGTGGCCTTCTCGCTCGCGGCGTGCGTGGCCTGCTTGACGGCCGGGCTTTCTACTATCTTTCGGCCAGCCTTTTTCATCTGCTCGTAGCGCTCGCGACCGGCTCGCGTGCCGGCCACGAAGCCGGCAGCGAACCCGGCAAGGAACGTGGCGCGGTATCGCATCTGGGACCCCTTTCGCACTGTAAGTCACTGCCAACATGACCTTCCCCCATTACGCGAGCGTACTCATCAGGTTAGGCTCTGATGAACACCGGGTCGGCGCGCGGCCGTCGTCGCGTGCCCGTCCCAGGTGCGCTACCCTTATCCGGGTCGATCCCGCGTAGCTCAATTGGCAGAGCAGCCGGCTGTTAACCGGCAGGTTCCAAGTTCGAGTCTTGGCGCGGGAGCCAGTTATGTGGCCTCTGACCTGGGGGTTCTGTTCATACGGGACTGTCCAGGGGATTGGTCGGCCCGGCGAAGGTTGTGTTGGCTTGTGTTGATCATGGCAGTCCGCGGGCTTCACGAGAGACTGGGATGAGGGCGCGGGCTGCGCCGCGGCGGAGCCGGGTGTGGGCTCGGTCGTGCCTGCGCACATGGGAATGCCTGGCAGGCGCGGATCCTGGAACTTGCGTTCGGTTGACCTCGCCTTCTGTTGCGTGTGATTCCCCGGGCCCTGGTGCACTTGCGCTTGTGACATGAGCTGCCGGGCCGTACCCGGTCGCTCTTATAGCCCGGAGGCCTACCGCGATGGGATATGACCCGGGCGTGCGTCGGCTCGGACCGGCATCGGCATCGTTGCCGCGTTCATCGCTGGCGCCGCACGTGGCATCTCATGACCGTTAGGCTGAGCGTCGGCTGGCAGTCACGTAACGCTACTGCTGGGGGTCCTGCGCAAGACGCCCGGAAAGGATGCGATGCCGCCCGTCGGCAGATCCTGGGAGTCGGCTGGCGTCTCCGGTGCACGAAACGGGAACTAATGAGCAGACAACAATTGTTGACACGGTATGCGCGGAAGGACAGGGTACCGCGGTGAGGATCGGCGAGCCGGCCCGCAAGCACGGGGTGGGCGATACCGACATCTGGCATGCTGTCCGCACCGCCATCAGGAAGATCGACATGGATGATGACCTGACCATGCTCATCGGCCCGGCTCGCGATGGCGCGCCGCTGGAGATCGGCGTGCTTGACCTGAATGGCGAGGATCCGGTCGTCATTCATGCGATGCGGCTGCGTCCCAAGTTTTACCCGCTTATCGGGCAAGGGTGATGTCATGAAGCACACAGACGCGGAGATAGAAGACGCCGCGCGCCGGTTCGAGCATCTGGCAGACAATCTTGACCCGGCCGGCGTGGCGCCGGAAGACCTATCAGACCTGCGGGCGGTTGCCGAGGCTGCGGAGCAGGTTCGCCGCGATGAGGACCTGGTGACCGAGCGGGTCGCGGCGGCGCGAGCCCGCGGGCGGAGCTGGAACCGGATCGCGGTCGCGCTCGGCGTATCCAGGCAGGCCGCCCGCCACCGGTTCGCTGACAAGGTCGGCTAACCCGATTCCCCCGATCGAGCGACGAAGCCACCCGCAATCCACCCTGCTGAAGGCGCGTGCTCGCCGCGGAACTAGATAGACGTGAGCATGTACGGGTCGGCTTCCGGGAGTTCTTCTTCGTCCGCGAATTCGTGCAGGCTGTCCGGTACTTGCTGGGTGGCAGCGGGAAGAAGCTTGCGGCCCATCTGGTCTGACATCGTGACGTCGAGCGCCTTCGCGATCTTGAGTCCGCCTTGTCCACGCGGCAGCCCTTCGGGCCGCTACTCTCGTCGCATGTCCGAGAGTAGGAGGATCATAGGCCGGTGGCGTATCACGGGGATGGACAACTGGGATCAGGAGGCCGTCGACTTGGTCCAGCCCGGCTTCATCGAGTTCGATGAGGACGGTCTCGGCGGTCTGGGCTTCATCGTGGTGACGGGAGAACTCGACTGCCGCGACGCGGATCCCGATGGCACGCTCGAGGGTCACATCTACTTCCACCTTGGTGATGATTCCGCGTTCCGCGCCGAGCGGCTCAACGGAGTGGTCCGGTGAGCGCCCCTATCGAACTCGCGACGGAGGAAGCTCTCCCGCCCATGCCGCTGCATCTCCGAACACGCGTCCTTCTCTCTTGTCAACGAGCTCGAATCGGTCGCCGCGCGGATCGCGGAGGCCGACCCTGAACGCGCCGTCGGGCTGTACGAGACGTTCATCGCCGCCTGCTATGGGAAGGCCGACGAGGTCGATGACTCGAGCGGGTATCTCGGCATGTTCGGCGGTAGCTTGTTCGCCCGCTGGGTGACCACCACGAACGGGTCCGCCGCCACCGCGTCCGTCCATGCTGCTGGCAGGGAGAACAGCTGCCCGTTCTCGTCGTGCAGGTGGACCCTGTCCTCGCCCCAGTTCTGGCGGTAGGCGACGAACTCGAAATCCCGCCCGGCCAGCGGATGGAACGGGTGCGTCACCCGGACGCGACGATACCGATCGTGCGGATCGGGTGTAGTTGACGATGCGGGGCAACGCGATCTGCGAGCGGCTGGTCGGAACCCTGCGTCGCGAGCTCCTGGATCGCGTGCTGATCACCGGCAAGCGACATCTGCAGGCGGTCCTGACTGAATACCAGGCGCACTACAACGCGGCCCGGCCGCACCAGGGCATCGCGCAGCGCGCCCCCGACGACAAACCTGACGTTCCCGCCGCATCGGGACCGATCTCACACCCTGCAGATCCGCCGAAGACCTGTCCTCAACGGCCTGATCAACGAGTACACGCACGCCGCCTGAGGGACGGAATGCCTGCAGGCCACCAGCCGAATCCTATTTCCGAGCGGGACACGGTACGCACGGTGGTCCACCTCCTCTGCCGCCAGCTGCCCCAGGTGCGCGAGCATCCGGTCGACGTCAGGCTCGACGCCGGTAAAGAGCGCCAGCGAGCCCGCGGCCTGGAAAGCAGCCATCGCTCCGCCGTCGAACATTCGACAGTCAGGCGCACGTGCCATCCGCAAGAGCTCCGTTTCCAGGGGACGGTAGACGATGTCGGTGACCACGATGACGGCTTGAGGGCGTCCGCAGGGACGGCGCTGCCTGGATGATCGGCCATGCCGGTCGGCGTCGCCTCTACCAGCCCGTTGGCTGCGGCCAGCGCAAGGACCAGGTCGGCCAGTGGGGCGTGGTCGATGCGACGCGTGCCGAAGTGCGGCGCAGGGCAGTAGCCATCTATGAAGGGCCGGCGTCGGTCGCGACGAGTTGCGCGGCGGCCGTGCCGCGCTCGAAGAACACTGGTCCTGCGCTGGTCCAGCGAAACGTCGCCGGCAAGCCGACCTCGGCGGTGATGCGCTCGACGTATGCGGCCGTGGCCTTCCCGTCAGCCCCGTCACCGAACGTCACCGGCTGCGCGCTGGTGTTGATATAGCACGGGACGTACCCGGCATCGACAATCCCGTCGGCGTCGGCGTGGACCCGGGCGATCATGGTGTGCCGGGATTCAGAGGGGAACGGGAAATGCGGTACCTCCCGGTCGACGGTGAAGAAGTCAAGGCTGGGAGCCCGCCGGGGCCGCGGCCGGTGGGCGGCCGGGCTCAGCGGGTCGGTCTGCTCGGTGTAGGCGGCGACGAAATGGTTGATCCCGTGGAAGATGGGCTTACCCCGGTACACCTCGACGCCGCGCAGGATGTGCGCATGGTGGCCGATGACGATGTCCGCGCCCGCATCGACCGCCAGGTGCGCGAGCGGGCGCTCGTACTGGGCCAGCTGGGCGTGTACGAAGCCCATCCCCTTGTGCAAGCAGACGCTGAGCACGTCAACTTCGGCCCGGGCCGCCTCGATGTCGGCTTGCAGCAGCTCAGCGGATTCGGTGTCCGCCGCGGTGTGCTCGGTCGGCGGGCTGCCGGGCGAGGCGATGTCGAGCTCGTAATGAGCATGCACGCGGACCGGCGCCACGCCCGCTTTCACCGATGTGGCCCAGGATTCCCGCGGCCCGACCGCGTTGTAGCTCAGGAAGCCGAGCCGCAGTCCTCCGCGTTCGATAATGGCAGGGCGGCGTGCCTCGGCGACGGTCATCCCGGCTCCCACCGGGACGATTCCGCGCTGTCGCAGGCCGTCGATCGAATCCTGCACGCCGAATGGCCCCTGGTCGAACATGTGGTTGCCGGCCAGGGTCGCGACTGCGAATCCGCAGTCGGCCAGGGCATCAAGGTGCGCTGGCGGGACGGCCGGCGCGGGGATGTCGACCGCATATACCTGGCCGCGGTCAGTGTGCGGCCACTCGACGTGGCCGATGGCCGCGTCCGCTCCGGCCAGCAGGACACGAGCCGGGTCGAAGTAGGACCCGGGGTCTGCCGCCGACAGCATCAGATCGCCGACGAACACGAGTTCAACAGGCACGATGGCTCCCTTCTTCACGTCTCGTCAGGCTGGCACGAGATCAAGCGGAACCTGGTTGGTTCCCCATTCCGCCCACCGGGCCATCCGCACGGGCCCACTAAGCCGGAACAGGCTCGTCCGGCTCAGCGCCTCCTCGAGCGTGATGCGGAACATCATGCGGGCCAGCGGCATGCCGGGACAGCGATGGATCCCGGCGCCGAATGCGATGGACTTGGCGATGTTCGGCCGGTTCAGGATGAACTGCTCGCCGTCCGGGAAGACGCGCTCGTCGCGGTTGGCTGAGGTGTAGACCAGCGCCACGGGCTCGTCCTTCCTGATCAGCTGGCCGCCGACGACGATGTCGCGGCGCGGGGTGCGGGCCATGCCCCGGTACGGCGTGAACAGCCGGAGGTACTCCTCCACCGCCGCCGGGATCAGCGCAGGCTCACCACGAAGCCGCTCCTGCCACTCGGGGTGCTCGCTGAGGTGGACGAACATGTTCCCGATAAACACGCTTGGCGCCACCATGCCGGTGACCAGCAGCTGGCGCACGCAGCGAGCACGAGGTCGTCCGGCAGCGGATGGCCCTCATAGCTGGCCTGCGTCAGCGCAGTGGCCAGGTCCACGGCCGGCGACAGCGGACTGGCCCTCCGTTCAGAGATGACGGCAGCGGCGATCTCGTATAGCCGCCGGCTCAGCCGGATCACGCTGGCGTCGTCGACGACCTGGATAGCCGCCACGTACTCGGCGCTTATCTGCTTGATCAGCTCGGCGAGCTCACGCCGCAGATTGAAGAATTCGGCGAACACGTGAGCGGGAAACGTCCTGGCGTAGTCGGCCGCGATGTCGCATCGTCCTCGGTCGATGAGTGGCTGGAGTACACCCGCAGCGCTGTCGCGCACCCGGGGCTCGAGGGCCGCCATCCGGGTCCTGGTGAAGAACTTGTTGATGATCTGCCGGTACGCCGAGTGCTCCGGCGGGTCGAAATGCAGGGGCGGTCGCCGGCCGGTGAAGGCGAACTTGGGCACGACGTTCTGGACCGAGGTCGTGAAGTCGTCATCTTCGAGAACCTGGACGACGTCTTCGTACCTGAAGACAGCCCAGAACCCGTTGTACTGTGTGCTCCGTGCCACCGGGCAGCGCTCGCGGAGATCCCGGTACAGGGCGTGCGCGCTGGTAAAGCTTTCGTCCTCGGCTAGCGGGTCGAATTCGTCCATGGCTCCTCGTAAGCTTGCCGCCCGGCAGGGCGGTCAGGTGTCGAACCGTATTTCTGAGGCCTCCGAGATGACCTCGGCGGCCTCGGGATCGAGCAGCCATCCCTCCTTGAGCAGCTCGGCGGCGCGGGCGCTGACGGTTTCTCGGTAGAGGGTCTCCGAGCCGTACAGGGAACGCAGCTTTTCCGGCGAGAAGGGGCGCACGTGCCCGGACAGATCGCCGTCGATCACCGGCCCGCCTTCTCTGCCCGGCGCCGGGCCGTTCCGGAGGGTGCTGTGCGGAATGTAGGTGGCCACCGGGACGTCGACGTAGGTCGACCGTACGCCACCGGCCGCGTTGCCGTGGACGTCCCGGGCGAGCGGACGGGCTTCGGGTGACTTGCCTCTGATTTCTCCTTCGGACGCGTCGCCGAATCGCAGCCGCGGCGCGCGCGGGGGCAGGACGCCATCCGCGGCCCACCGGTGCAGGCGCTCGAAAACCGCGGTGGCTACGTATTCGAGCGGGAACGTGCTCGGCTGCTCGACCAGGTCGGGCCGGTCGCCCAGTCCGAGGGTGCGCGCCTGAACGTCTCCGGGCCACCGGCCCCGCTGGCGCGAGGACGCATGGCAAGCACCCGCCACCTGATAGAGGCGGTAGGGGTCGCCGGGTCCGTCGCTGTCGGGCCGAAGGGCACCCGTGTGTGTCTCCGATTCGAACTCGCTGAGCAGCTCGATGACCGGTACGGCATGGGCGCCGATGACCCGCCGCGGATCGGAGGCCGGCAGGAAGCCGGACCCGTCACTGACCGGCTGGTACCCGCCCGCCATGAATGATCCGGACGATATGCCGATGACGTAGCCGTCGATGGCCGGGCCGTCGTCGGCCGTCCGTGTCCGCGCGTGGAATCCGTCGCCCAAGAACACCCGGCAGAACGTGCCGGTCATCGACCAGCCGGACATGTACATGCTGTTGACCCCGGTGATGCCAGGGGCGCCGGCCCGCAAAGCCGAGGCGACCTGGCTGACGATCTCCCGGGCCAGGCCACTGTCGCGGATCGACAGCTGACCGTAACGATCACTATCTACCGCCTGACTCAGCGTCCGCGCCATCACCGCCGCCTGCGTGACGCCCACCCAGGCATGGCCGTTCCTGATAATCCAGGGATGGATGGCGCGCCAGGTCAAGTCACGGTCCATGGACGGATGAAGCGGCTCGAGCTGGACTATGCCGCTGCCCCGGGACGGATCGGCTGGCCTGCGAACCAGGACGCGGGTGGTATACGGAACCTCCCGGTCCCTGGTTCTGAGCCGGAACTGGTCATCGTAGTCGTAGATGTCCGCCGTACCCGAGACGATCAGCTCTTCTTCGGTGTAGCCCGCGGCCTCCAGATCGGGGCCGGTCTCTGTGGGCTGCGCCCACCCGGTGCCGAATGGCCGCTGAGCCGCTGTCGTCCGGATCGGGTCCGAGACGCGGCTGATTCCGGTCATCTGTCCTCGCTTTCCGCTGGTGCGGTACTGCTAGCGGTCATCAGGCGCCCGCGAGCAGGGGGGAGAGTTCCTTGCTGACGTCGGTGACGTGTTCCAGGTCGCCAATGACCTTTACCAGCCCGCTGGCTTGCCCGGCGGACAGCGGCACAGCCGCCCGCGCGGCGCAGTCCCGGAATTTGCGTTCCAGTACGCCGGGGTCAAGCGGCTGGCCGGGGTCCCCTGGCACCTGCGACACGAACTCACGGTGCACTGTCCCGGCGGTGGTCTCGACGGACACGCTGGCCGTGTTGTTCGGCTGGCCGGGATCGATGTCGCACTGGATGAGCCGGGCCAGGCCGAGCACGGCCGGATCCGATAGCCGCTGCGCAGTGAAGCTCTCCAGCGTCACCTCTCCGTGCAGCAGGGCTGTCGCCGCGGTGAACGGCAAGCTGAACTTGGCGTCGATGGCCGTCTACGGCGAGATCTTGCGTTCCCGCGGTTCGGCGAGCATGCGGGCGATCGGGCCGCCCGCCAGCTGCACCCGCCGCACGTCGGCCGCGCAGATGCCGTGCTCCGCGCGGATCTTGAGCAGGCCCGCGACGAACGGGTGAGTGCCCCGGCAGCTCGGCCACGCCTTGTAGCTGATGCGGTCGGTTTCGAACCGGTGGCCGAGCCCGTCGAGCAGCGGATCGACGTCCAGGCGGCCGCCGCAGTACACGGCGAAGAAGCCATGCCGGCCTTCGAAGGAAGCCGGGCTCCCGGCAACCCCGGCGGCGGCGAGATCCGCGGCGATCAGGGCGCCACGCGCGGAGAACGCCTCCCGGACCGAGCGCAGTACCGAACGCTCCCCGTTGACGATCTCGAAGGTGCAGGCCACCTGGCACATCGCCAGGGAGAACGCGTCCATGGCGGCTTGCTCGTCTAGGCTGAGGAGGCTGGCCGCCGCGGCCACGGCGCCATGGACGGACAGCAGCGGCGGCGGATACCAGCCGGCGTCGGCTATGCGGGTCCCGGCGGCGAGCCCGAGACGGCTGGCCAGGTCGCAGCCGACCACCAGGGCCGTGATGAGCCCGGCCCCGGTGGCTCCTTCGCGCTCCGCCAGGGCCAGGGCTGCGGCGACCGTGGCGGCGTTCGGATGAACTGGCGCTGACTCGTGGGCGTCTTCGAAGTCCAGCGCGTGGCTCATGGCCCCATTGGAGAAGGCTGCCTCGGCCGCCGAGCAGCGGTAGCCGAATCCCAGCACGGTGGCCTCGGCCGGGCCGCTGCCGCGCGCCAGCTCGGCGAACGGCCGGCATTCCGGGCTGAGCGTGCTGGCCGCCATGGTCACGCCCGCCGCGTCCAGCAGGGACGCCTTGGCTGCCGCCACCGCGCGGCCGGGCAGGTCGGCGTAGCTGGTGCTGACGACGTGGCGGGCAAGCGTCCGGGTCAGTTCGGCCGGGATGTTGCCTGGTTCCATGTCACACCGCCGGACGGGTCAGGGATTGCTCGGTTTCTTCCAGCCAGCGGGCGGCGTCGTCGGCTAGGACGAGGCGCTCGCCGACCAGGACGTCCAGTCGTGACGCGGCGGCGGCGAGGTACGTCGCGGGGTTCCCGTACCGAGCCGTGAACTGGCAGCTGGTCAGCGGATATTCGTGCCCGAACATCCAGGTGTCCGGGCCTGGCGTGATGACGTGCCGCCGGGCCAGGGGGAAATCGACGTCGGCCATCCGCACGCCGCCGCGCGCGTGCCCGAGCTCGTCGCGCACCAACAGCTCGCCGGAGCCTGGCTCGGTGTCGAGCACCCGACCTGGCGGCGGGCTGACGTCCGCGTCCACCCACCGGATTAGCGCGTCGAGCATGGCGTGGACGACGTGGGTATGCGGGAACTGGCTCCAGCGGGCGCCCGGCGGGCACGGACCGGGCGGACGGCGATACCGGCTGTCCGCGTGCGACATGCCGGCCACCTCGTAACCCCGGAAGGCCAGGGTGTCGCTCTGGCGGTGTCGCAGACTCCGTGCCTGCCCGGGCAGGCGGGCGGTCTGCCGTACTGATTCCATGTCCGCCTCTGCGAGCATCTCGATTACCGGCTGGGCTGGGTCTTCCAGGAGCTGGCCTCCGCTGTTCATGGCAAGCACTCCATCTGGACTGCCCTTCGTGCTCATCGTCCCGACCCGCGCCAATTCAGAGAAGAAAACGCGGGAGACAAAGGGGTGCAGACAACCGCGACGACGTGGACACGCGACTGGGTACGCTGTGATCCGCCCCGGCCGCGAGGTGCTGGCAAGGGTGGCCTGTGCGGACCCTTGGGACTGTAGTTACGCTCTTGGCTATACGTGCAGGAACGCAAGGTCGCGTGGTCGCCATACGCCAACGGGCGGAGGCCAAAGTCCGGCGACCCGGTCGGACGCTGGCTCGGCCTGGCCCACGCGGAATGCGTCACGGTCACCCAGGAGGATCAGTGCCAGACGGCAAGCGTGATCACCACGTGCTGCAGACCCGGACCCGGAAGGCATGGGACGCGCCGCTGAGCCGGCAGAGCCGGGCGGCGGATGAGATGACCGCGTTCTCCGGATCGATGCCTTTCGTCTACATCCACGTCATCTGGTTCTGTGCGTGGCTGCTGTGCAACGAAGGGGTCTTCGGTAAGAGCCTGATCTTCGATCCCTTCCCGTTCGGGCTGCTCACCCTGATCGTCAGCCTCGAAGCGATCTTCTTGTCGACCTTCGTGCTGATCACCCAGAACCGGCAGCAGGAGCGCGCCGACCGGCGCAGCCAAGCCGACTACGAGAACGACATCCGCGCGGAAACCTGGTCTATCCACCTCGGCCGGAAACTCGGCGTCGACCAGGCCAGCGTCGAGGCCGAAGTCCAGCAGAGGCTGCGCAACATCCCGAAGTGAGCCCCCGGAGCAGATAAGTCACATTGATGCCACCGATCGCTGGCGCCCGCGCTAGCGCAGACTTACAGATCCTGTTCGATCCAGGCCCCACATGACCAGGGCGCAGCGGCGGCACGAGATCACCGCCGCGACCGTCAGCGGACTTCGGTGTACTCGCTGCGGTCCAACGGCACGACGGCGGTGTGGTCGATGCCCTCCGGCTCTGCGACGTCGGTGTACTGGCTGGCCTCTACCCGCACGACACGGATGCCGCGCCCGGAGACCAGCTTGCGCAGGTGCCGCATCCCGCTCATGCCCGCGACCGCGACCGCTACGCCCGCGGCAAGGATCGAGCCGCCAAACAGCGCGAGCCCGCCGACGACGTGTCCCAGCGCCATGATGACCACTCCGGCCAGCAGAGCCACCGGCACGGCCGCCACCAGCAGCAGCGCGAGCAGCGTCACGGCGATCACGGCCTTGGCCGACCTGTCCGGCCTCCGCTCGGCGTACCAACCGTTCATCACGCTCACCTCTCAAGGCCCGTCAAGGGCCCACGCCTACCTCAGCAACACGATATGTCGCGTCCTCTATACCTGCAACGCACCTCCCGATCAGAATCATCCCGTGACCGTCCGGCGCGCCAGCAGGCGGCGGCGCCACGCCCCGGAGCCGGGCAGCATGTCCGGCAGCAAACGCCACCGTCCGTTTCGGAAGAATCTTTAGATCGAAACGGACACTGGCTCAACTCTGCGGCACCCTGCTCGGCATCCCAGGCAGGGATGCGGCCGTGGTGCAGCGGGTCAGATGAACTGAACCGCAGCTTCAAGGACTGTCCACCATGGCCTGGACGGTGCCCGGCGCCATCGGCGCGAAGATCGCCCGGCCGGGCTGCCGGGTACTCGTCGCCACCGGCGACGGCGCGTTCTTGATGAACTCCCAGGAAATCGAGACCGCGCTGCGGCTTGGCGTGCCGTTCGTCATCCTGATCTGGGTTGATAACGCCTACGGGCTGATCAGCTGGAAGATGGACCTGGAAATCGGCCGGAACGTGGACACCACCTTCGGTAACCCGGACTTCGTGGCCTACGCCGAAAGCTTCGGCGCGAGCGGCTACCGGATTGAATCGGCCGGGGAACTGCTCCCGGCACTGCGCACCGCACTGGCCGCCGACACCGTGTCGGTGATCGCCTGTCCGGTCGACTACCCGGCCAACCTCGAGCTCATTGAGTCCCTCGGCGACCTGGACGAGTCACTGTCCTGAGGGACTGGTCATGGGATGATGGTGCCGCGAAGAAAGGTGTCACCGTGACCCAGACCCGAACGCTCGCGTTTGCCGGTGTGCACGGAGACCGGCTGGCCGGGCGGCTGGACCTGCCGGACGGGAAGCCACGGGCCGCGGTCCTGGTCGCCCACTGCTTCAACGGCGGCAACGCAGGTCCCGCCGTGACCCAGATCGCGCGCAGCTTCAACGAGCTCGGCCTAGCCGTGCTCAGCCTGGACCTTGCTCACGCTCCGCACGCCGATGAGAAGCCGGCCAGCGCCGATGACCTGGTCATCGCCGCTACCCAGCTCCGTTCCACGGTGGCCGCGCCGAGCATCCTGGTCGGCCATTCACTCGGCGGGGCAGCGGTCCTGGCGATCGCCGACCAGGTGCCAGAGGCACGCGCCGTGGTGACCCTCGCCGCGCCAGCCGATCCCGCGCAGGCGGCCGGTCTGGTCCAGATCGACCTACAGGCCCAACGCCAGCGCATCGCCACGTTGCACCGGGCGCTGCTGGTCATTCACTCGCCGGACGACGAGGTTGTGAACTTTGGCGATGCCCAGGTCATCTTCGAGGCAGCCCGCTACCCCAAGTCCTTCATCAGCCTGGACGGCGCGGATCACGGGCTGACCCGCCCCGCCGACGCCAGCTATGCGGCCAGCGTCATGGCCGCGTGGACGGCACGCTATCTGCCCGCACCGCCACGCCCGGACTTCGGGACATTGCCAGCCGGGCCTGTCCGCGATGATGTTGTGGTCGTGACCGAGTCCGGCGCGGGCCCGTACGGGCAGCGCATTACCGCCGGCGGTCACCAGCTGGTCGCCGACGAGCCGGCCGCCATCGGCGGCGCCGACAGCGGCCCCACCCCCTACGATCTGCTCCTGGCCGGTCTTGGCGCCTGCACCGCCATCACGGTGCGCATGTACGCCGACCGCAAGGGCTGGCCGCTTCGTCAGACCACGGTGCGGCTGCGGCATCAGCGCATCTACGCCAAGGACTGCGCCGACTGCGAAACAAAGTCTGGCCTGATGGACCAGATTGAGCGCGAGCTGCAGTTCGAGGGTGAGCTCACCGACTCCCAGCGCGCCCGGCTTCTGAATATTGCCGAACGCTGCCCGGTCCATCGCACGCTGCATTCCCAGGTGCTCGTCTCAACGGCCGAGAGGGAGCCGGCCGGCTAATACCCGCGGGAACGGTCGACGAGGTTCAGCAGCGGCTGCCCTTCGAGGTACCTCCGGAGGTTCTCGGCGAACAGCCGTTTGACGGGTTCATAGCCGCTCGGGTCGCCCATGCCCGAGATGTGCGGTGTCAGCACGACCTGCGGGAGCTCGACGAGCTCACGGCGCGGCGGACGGCCGGCCAGCTCGCCCGTGTAGACGTCGAGCACCGCGCCGGCGATGCGGCCCGCCTGGAGCGCTGCGATGAGCGCGTCCTCATCGATGACTTCCCCGCGCGCGATGTTGATCAGGACGGCGTGCGGTTTCATCGCGGCGAGCACCTCGGCGTCGATCATCTGCTGCGTTGCCGGGGTCAGCATGACGCAGACAGCGACGAAGTCGCTGGCCGCCGCCAGCTCGGCCACCCTGTCGGCTGGCAGCAGCAGGTCGACGCCTTCGGCGTCCCGTTCCGGCGATGCCACCGAACGCCGCGTCGCGATCACCCGCATTCCCGCTGCGCGCGCGAGGCGCGCGACCTCCGCGCCGATCCCGCCGAGGCCGACGATGCCGATGGTCGCGCCCGTCAGGGAGCGCAGCTGGTAGCCGCCGCGGGAGAACTCGCCGGCCGCCTTCTGCCGCGTCGCCTCACCGAGACCGCAGGCAAAGTGATAGGCGCCGGCGATGACGTACTCGGCGATCCCGGTCGCCGACACGGCACCCCGGCTTGAGGTGAGCAGCACGGGTGAGTCCCAGAGATCGGCGCCGTGCAGGTTGGAGACGCCGGCCTGGGTGTGCTGGACCCAGCGCAGGTGCGGTGCCCGCTCGACGATTCCGTGCGGGACCGGGTAGCCGAGCAGGATGACGTCGGCCCGTTCTAGTAGCGGTTTTCCGCCATCGATGTCCCGAGCTAGCGCGTTTCCGTCCAGCACCTCGAGCCGCGGATCGATGCCTGTCAGCCAGCCCAGATCCGACCCCAAGTTCGGCGCGATCACGACCACACGAGTTGTCTTCTGCACCGCTATATTCTCCCGTCGCGGGAAGACAGACGCACGGCCCGTAAGCCCGACACGTCGAAGACCGCGATCACCTTGGTCGGCCGCAGCCGCACGATCAGCTCGCCGGGCACCGCGTTGCGCTTGCCGTATTCCGCCGCGCGATCGTGCCCCATATACCGCGCCCCGATCGCGGTGGCGGTCCGGAGCAGCTCCGCTGGGCCCTCCGATCGTTCGGCCTCGCCCTGGACCTGGACGAACGCGTACGGCGGCTCCTCTGGGTCTACGCACATGCTGACCCGCGGGTCGCGGGCCAGCGAGCGGCCCTTAGCGGTGTCCTTGCCGGTATTGAAGACAATGCTGCCGTCTTCGACGATGAACCAGATGGGCGCCACCAGCGGGCGTCCGCTGGCCGCCAGGTAACTCAGCTTTCCGGTACGCGTGCCCTGCTGCAGGAAGTCCCGGACCTCGGGATCGTTAAGAGAAGGCAAGGGAATTCCGGAACCCGAACACCCGCCGTTCCCGGCGCAGCGCCGAGGCCACCACCCGGTCGCGCCACGGCGTGCTGATCGCCGCCCGGTACCCGGGCTCCTGGAGAACCTGCGGCCCCGCCAGCTCATGCACGGACAAGAACTCAGGCGCCGGCCCGTCCATCCCGCCAACCAGGCGGAACCTCCTGATGCGCTGCCACCCGGGCACCTCGAGCAGCATCGGGATGTGCTCGTCGGTGTACCAGGCCTGCAGGTCGTCCTCGGCTCCCGCGGGTACCGACAGGGCCACCGTAAGCAGCACCGGGGCGGGCTCGTCAGGTGCCACACCGTCCGAGCTGAGTTGGGTGTAGATCCGGCGGTCCAAGGTGGCCAGGCCCGGCCCGACGGCTTTATCACGTTCGCTCGGGCTCGCCCCGAGGGCCTTGTACTCCGGACTGTCCAGGACGTCCGCACTCTCCAGGTCGTACAGGACGAGCCACGGCGGCTTGGCGTCGTCAAGCGCGCCGTACCGGTAACCGCTGCGGAAGCCGGGCACCTTGAGTCGGCGCGGGCCGTGGTCGTGGTCATACCAGTCGTGAAACTCCGCCTCGGGCACGGTCCCCGGATCGGTGTAGACGTAAAAGAGTCCGTGAGCCATCTCGAGCGACCTCCCCATTTAGGCGACAAAACGATCGTATGCCAAGGCCCCGCCACGCCAGCAAGCGCCGACGTCGCGGGGCCCAGGGAACAGAACCCAGCCAGGAACCTCAGTCCACCGGCGCCGCCATCGGGTTGATGCCGGCCAGGTCCGAGCGCTTGACCCGGATCGCGACGATCGTGATGATCAGCCCGAGCAGCGCGATCCCGGCGGAGACCTCATACCCCTTGGCGAAGCCGACCGAGATGGCGTGGTCGGTCACCGCCTTGACCGCCGCGGCCTGCTGGGCCGCGGACAGGTGCGCCGAGGCGTGCTTCGCGACCGCGGCCGCCGCGGCGGTCTGGGACCGGATGCTGTTCGACACCGCGCTCCACGCCACCGTGCCCAGGATCGCCAGCCCGATCGAGCCGCCGACCTGCTGCCCCGTATTCAGCA
>Ga0302325_10015761_pt1 | contig 16053 bp, 14 predicted proteins | sample Palsa_T0_2_FD_201948 | JGI IMG/M metagenome (GOLD analysis project Ga0302325, IMG submission 201948) | Peat permafrost microbial communities from Stordalen Mire near Abisko, Sweden - Palsa_T0_2 | ecosystem: Environmental > Terrestrial > Soil > Palsa > Peat permafrost | place: Sweden: Abisko... | reverse complement strand
CTCCAGGCGTTTTCATCGCATTTGGTGGCGCGGGGGGCCATGCGGACAGGATTGCATCCTGCGCGCCGAGCCGCAACCATAAGGGAGCGGTTAACCATCGATAGCATGCCAAAGACCGCCCGATGGGTCTATCCTGGTGGATCACCGAATGATGCCTGGACTTGGAAATTCGAGTATTCGCAACGGGATGGCCGTGCTGTTGGCGGCGGCTATCGGCGCGCTGGTTGGCTGCGGGTCCGATCCGCCCCCGCCGCCCGATTTGGTTCCGGAGGCGGCGGCCGCGGCCATCGTCGAGCTATGGTCCCAGGGACAGATGAACCATTTCAAAGTGACCTTCCATTCCGCGGGCCTAGTCGAATGTGGCGTAACGAACGACTTGTGGAAGCTGGTGGAAGTGACGGACCGCAACGGAAATGCCTGGACGACGGCATATCGGCTGACGGAGAAGGGCAACAAGATCGTAACCGCAATCAACCTGAAGGAATCCGGCATAGGGCACGAGATTCTGCTGAAAGGGCCCTATCGCATAGAGGTCAACGGCATCACGGACGGAAGCCAGCCGGGCGCCAAGAACGTCGCGTTCCGGTGGGACGTCGATTGGGACAAGGCTTCCGGCGATCTGAAGGCGTGCATCCCCCGGTTTGAATTGTCCGGGAATGCGGTTGCGCTGTTTCAACTGGACAACAACAACTGGAATTTCGTGTCGTATCTGAATCCCGAAGAAATTCAGGATCAGCCGCCGCCGGACGGCGCTCCCGCGCCCACTTCGGCGATCAGCGCACCTCCGGCGCATTAGCCCTTCCGTTATCGACTAAAGCAATGCCTGGCTCGCGCCGATAAGGTGACGTGGAGCCAATACCAACTGTTGTGGCCATCGTGCGGGACGCCGCGAGTCTGGACGTAATTCAGACCACGCTCGAGGCACAGGGAATCCAGGTGCTGGCGGCCGGCGATGCGGAAGAGGGCTGGGATTTGATCCATCGCACGCACGTAGACGCGATTCTGGTGGAAGCCCGGGTGGCCAACGGGACTGGCCTGCTGGTGCGCATCGCGGACTGGGATCCGAACGCGCATGTATTGCTGCTGACAGATCGTTACATGCCGGAATCCGCTGTCGAAGGCAACCAGCACGGGGCGTGCGACTGCCTGAGCAAGCCTCTTTCGGCGGAGACCCTGGGCCGGCGGGTCGGGGAGGTGCTGCAGGAGTCGCGCTTGCGCCGCGAGACGCTGGAGCTCGATTCGCGGCTGGTCGAAAGTTTTCGTTTCCACGGTATGGTTGGCCGCAGCCCGCAGATGCTGGAGACGTTCGCCCGCATCAGGCGGGTGGCGCCACATTACCGGATCGCCTTGATCGGCGGCGCGACCGGCACGGGCAAGGAACTGGTAGCGCATGCGTTGCACGAGCTGAGCCCGGTGGCGGCCCGGCGGTTTGCGGTCTGCAACTGTTCGGCGATCGTGGAGACGCTGTTTGAAAGCGAGCTGTTCGGCCACGTGAAGGGGGCGTTCACGGGCGCGACCCAAGATCGCGTTGGCCTATTCGAATACGCGCAAGGCGGCACGGTGTTTCTCGACGAGATCGCCGACATGCCGCTGACCACGCAGAGCAAGTTGCTGCGCGTCGTGCAGAACCAGGAATTGCAGCGGGTGGGCTCGCCGGAAGTGCGCAAGGTGGATGTGCGGGTGATCGCGGCGAGCAACCGCGACATGCGCGCGCTGGTGGCCCAGGACCTGTTTCGCGAGGATCTATTCTACCGGCTCGCGATGGTAGAATTGAAGCTGCCGCCGCTGGCGGAGCGCAAGGAAGATCTGCCGCTGCTGGAGCGCCACTTCGTTGAGAAGTTTGCCCGCAAGTGCGGCAAGCATATCGGCGGCATTTCGCGGCGGGCGCAGGCGGTGCTCTCGCTGCATGGCTGGCCGGGCAATGTGCGCGAGATGGAGAACGTACTGGGGCATGCCTGCATGATGGCGGATGCGGAGTTCATCGACGTGCGGGACTTGCCCGATTATTTGCAGGGCGGCGTTCACGGAGCGGCTACGAATGCGCCGGACTTGATGCCACTGGCGGACTTGGAACGCCGCTATACGCAGCATGTGCTGGAGCGCCTACGCGGGAACAAGCTGCAAGCCGCGCAGGTGCTCGGGATCAGCCGCGCCACGCTCTACAGAATTCTGCGGGATAGGGCCGGCGAGAAGGGCGGCGCGCTGGTCGATTTCCTGGAACGAACGCCGTCTACCGCGCGCCTGCGCATTCAGTAGCTCCTCTAAGAAGGAGTCACAAGTCGGAAGACAAAAGTCAGAATGGCGGCAGCGGCCTTTCTTCTGTCTTCCGACTTCTGTCTCCTGTATACTTCTTAGTGTTTAGTCAAATTCTCAAACAAGAACAATCCGCTCTTCCCCGCAACCACGAAGTCCGGATCCCCATCTCCATCCAGGTCGGCAACGGGAATCTGCATGCCGCCTCCGGTGCGCGTGCTGTAGTCCACCACGTGCTTCACCCATTCGATCTTCTTGCCGCCATCCAGGCGCATAAATTCGTACCAGTAAATGCCCAGCGGCTCGCGCTCGCCCGGGTCGCGCCCGTTGTGCGCCATGTAGCGCTTGCCGGTGAGCAGGTCCTTCTGGCCGTCGCCGTTCAGATCGACCAACGTCAGGGCGTGCGCCTGCGACCAGCTTTCGTCGATGATGTGCTTGGTCCACTGGCCGCCCGCGCCATGCTCCAGCCAGAAGATGCCGTAGTTGTGGGCCATCGAAGTGACGATGTCGTTGCGGCCGTCGCCGTTCACGTCGTATGCGTAGATGAAGCCTGTGTCGCCCAGGTCGAAATCGGGATGCCACTTCCAAGTGCCCGTGCGCGGGTCCGGCGGCGCTTCGAACCAGCCCTTCGGGGTGATGATGTCGTTGCGCCCATCGCCGTTCACGTCGCCCACGCCGATGCCGTGGCCCCAGCTCTTGGGGCTGACGATGTGCTTGACGAACTCGCCGTTCTGCGCTCCAGGTTCTAGCTCAGGCTTTACTTCATACCAAGCCAGCGGCATGTTGGTGTCGCCGAATTCGGGAAGCACTTCCTGAGCTTTGCCGTCGTTATCCAGATCCACCAGGAAGGCGAACTCCACGGGCGAGCCGGTTTCGATCATGTGTTCCTTCCATTCACCGCCGCCGGGCCCCGGGTTCTCGCTCCAGAAGAGCCTGTGCGCGAACCAGGAGCAGCTGACGATATCGATGAGGCCGTCGCCGTTGACATCCAGGGGCAGATCGCTGAAGTTGTCGATGTAGTTGTTGGTGTAGGGCAGGGAACGGAACTTGTGCTTGGTCCAGCGCGGGCCTTCGTACCAGTTCTCGCCGGAGACGATGTCGGGCCGGCCGTCGCCGTTGATATCGGCGATGGCGCAGCTTTCGTTGGCGCCCAGATCGAGCGTATGTTTCTCGAAGGGGATGTCGGCGGGGCGAGTGGCGGTCCACGCCAGTACGCCAGCCAGGCAAACGCATGCGGCGATGAAAAGGCGGGTCATGCCGCGATTGTAACTCCCGTGGGGCACCGTCGAAAACCGTCTTTGAAGGGCGGGCAATCCTGCCCAATGCCACTTACTTTTCTCAATTTCGGGAGTGCTGCATAATTAGTGGGGCAGACCCCCTGGTCTGCGCGGGTCCCCCCGGACCCGCTCTTTTGTTCGGAAAACCAAGGCTTTCGGCGATCGCGAGGGGCCGACGAGGGCGTCGGCCGCGGTCCAGGGGGACCGCCCCACAATTTATACAGGTGTTCGGCCATGGAATAAGTGGGTGACATTGGGCAATCCTGCCCGCAGCCGGCTTTCAGCCGGCTCTGGCCGCCTAAAAAGGCGGCTGCGGCCAAGATTGGCCGCCCTCCAAGGGTTTTCATCATCTTTTGGTGGCCCCAGGACCACGCGGACAGGATGGCATCCTACGCGCCGATTGGCAATCGGCGCAAACCCCCTACCGTAACTCGGAGTATGCTGGATGGTTATGCGAAAGCTATTTGGCGTGCTCGTTCTGGCGGTCGTTTGTCTGGCGCAGGAGGCGGCGGACCCCTGGGCCAAAGCGGAGTTGATCGAGCCCGCGGCCTTGGTCGAAGCGCTCCATTCGGCCACGCCCCCAGTAGTCATGTGTACGGCATTTTCAGTGCTGTACCGAAGCAAGCGCATCCCGCATGCCATCGAGGCCGGTCCGGGGTCGAAGCCCGAGGGAATTGTCCTGCTCAAGAAGGCGGCCGCGGTCCTGCCCAAGGACGCCGATATCGTCCTCTATTGCGGCTGCTGCCCGATGGTGAAGTGCCCGAACATCCGGCCGGCCTATCGCGCACTGCGGGAGATGGGCTTCCAACACGTGCGCGTGCTGAACATCCCCACCAACATGCACGAGGACTGGTTCGGCAAGGGCTACCCGTCGGAGGGCAGCGCGGTGAATGACAGTCATTCGTAACGCAAAGCAACCATTGGATCCACTCCGGCAGCTCTGCGCGCGGGGATATAACACGCCAGCAAGGCCACGCTGGATAAGACCGCCGCGACCACCACCAACGTGACCGGATCGCGCGGCGAGATACCGAACAGCAAGCTGCCAAGCAGGCGCGTCAGCGCCAATGCGCCGGCCACTCCGATCGCCAGTCCGATGGCCGTCAAGCGCATCCCACGGCGAATCACCATCGCCAGCAGGCTGCCGCGGCTGGCGCCCAGAGCCGCCCGAATGCCCAACTCATGTGTCCGCTGGGTCACGGAATAGCTGATGGCGCCATAGATGCCGATAGCAGCCAGCAATAAGGCCAACGCGGCGAAGATGGCCAGCAGCATGGTCTGCATGCGGTCGCTCGCGACAGTACTCGTCTTACCTGCTCCAGCGATTGCAGATCGGCGATGGCCTGATCCTTATCGACTCCATGGACCGCCGCGCGGATGGCCGAAGTAAGCGTCCGCGGATCGAGCGAACCGCGCAGGACCATGTTCACATCGTTGGTTGGGCTTTGATCGAAGGTGACGTACAGGCCGGCGCTCTTGATGTCGACCAGGCTGCCCGTCTGTTCGTCGCCCACGATTCCCACCACTTCCCAAGGGATCTCCGGCCCCAGCCCAGGCCGTAGAGGATCTCCTGAATGAGAATCCGCTTGCCGATCGGGTCTTCGCCTTTGAAATAACGCTTGGCCATCTCCTCGTTGATGACGGTCACCGGCGCGCCGCCCCTGGTATCGCTATCGGTGAAAGTCCGGCCCCGAATCAGGTGGATGTCGAGCGTGCGGAAGTAAGAACTGGTGACGCGTTTGTAGAAGCAGGCGCGGCGGTTGGCACGGTCGACAAATGGGCGTCCGGCGATCAGGAACGGCATACCGTCGCCCCAGCCCCGCATGGGCAGGACGTTGCTGAAGCCGACATCGCGCACGCCCGGCGCTGCCCGCAGGCGCTCGTCCAGGAGACGCACGTATTGCACGAGTTGCTCGGGGTGCGCAAAACGGTCGCGGGCGATGGGCAACCAGGCGGTCATGACGTTGGTGCTGGTAAATCCGGTATCGACCTGCAGCATGCGGAAGAAGCTGCAGGCCGGCTCCCGCCAGCAGCACGAAGGCCAAGGCGACTTCGGCAACGATGAGCGCGTTGCGCAGGCGCGCGCGGCCGGCGCCGCTAGTGGCCGAGCGGCCGCCCTCTTTCATGGCGGATGCGGGATCCACGCGGGTGGCGTGAATCGCGGGCGCCAGGCCGAACAGCAGCGCGGTAAGAAGGGAGACGCCCAAGGTAAAGAGCAAGATATCCACGTCGATGGATACGTCGGCTTCGCTGGGAAACGAGAACGGCGGCGCGAGTCGTATGAGTCCGCGTATCATGCCGTAGCCGAGCGCCAGTCCCAGCGCGCCGCCAGCGCCGGCGACCAGCAGGTTCTCGGTGAGCAATTGGCGGATGAGCCGCCAACTGCCGGCGCCCAGCGAAGCGCGGACGGCTATTTCCCGTTCGCGGGCTGCGCCGCGCGCCAGCGTGAGGTTCGCCAGGTTCGCACAGCCAATCAGGAGAATCGCGCCGACCGCGGCCAGCAGCACAAATAGAGAGCGGCGGAGTTCCTGGCCGACAACCTGGTCTTCGAAACGCTCCACCGTGACGCCCCAGCCTTTGTTCGATTCCGGGTAAGCTTCGGCGATGCGCGCGCCGATGGCGTTCATGGCGGCCTGTGTTTTTTCGAGTGTGACGCCGGGCTTGAGGCGGGCGAAGGAGAGTATCCAGTGATAGTCGCGGGTCATGTCGCCCGGCTCGAACGCTAGCGGCATCCAGAGCTGCGCGTAGGAACGGTCGAATGGCGTATTGGCAGGCATCACGCCGATCACGGTGCAAGGCTTGCCGCTCAACCTGAGTGTGCGGCCGACGATGGAGGGGTCTGCGCCGAAGCGGTTCTCCCATAAACGGTGGCTCAAGACGACGACCTGCGATTTGCCCAACTGGTCCTCATCGGGGGCGAAGGTGCGGCCGAGCACGGCTTGGACGCCGAAGATATCGAAGTACGATGCGGAGACGCGCACGCCTTGCAATTCCTCGGGACGGCCGGAGCCGGTCAGCGTCACGGAGCCGCCGTAATTGATCGCGGCCATATGCTCGAAGACGTCGTTCTGGTTCTTCCAGTCGAGGCCGTTTGCGCGAAAGGTTACCGGTAGCACCGCCTCAGCCTGTGACCATGCAATCTGTTATAAGTAATCCGTGATGCAACGCCGCCAATTCGTGGGAGCCGCCGCTTCCGCCGGCCTCGCCGCCGTCCCCGCCGCCGCGGCCCAACAGAACGCTTTCTTCGAACTGCGCTATTACCACCTGCGTACTGGCAGCCAGACGCAACGCACGGCGGACTTCCTGAGCAAACACTTTCTGCCTGCGGCACAGCGTTTGGGCATTGGCCCGCTGGGATTCTTCGGCGCGGTCATCGCCGAGGGCAGCCCCTTCATCCTGGCGCTGATCGGTTACCCATCCGTCGCGGCTTTCGCGGACAGTATCGAGCGCCTGGCCGCCGACAAAGAGTTCCAGCGGGGCTTCGACGAGTACAACTCCATGACGGAGCTGAGTTACATCCGCATGGAGAACTCCCTGCTGCGGGCCTTCGACATCATGCCGTCCATCGCCGTTCCGCCCGCCGGCCAGCGTCCGCCCCGCATCTTTGAACTGCGCACCTACGAATCCAACAACGCCAGAGCGGCCCAGCGCAAGATCCGCATGTTCAATGAAGGCGAAGCCGGCATTTTCCAGCGGCTCGGCATGGCGCCCGTTTTCTTCGGCGAGACCCTGGTCGGCCGAAACCTGCCCAACCTGACTTACATGCTGTCTTTCGAGAGCTTGGCCGCGCGCGACAAACTGTGGGGCGCGTTCGGCGCGGACCCGGAGTGGCAGAAGCTGCGCGCGCAGCCGGGTTACGCGGACGCCGAGATTGTCTCCAACATCGGCAACGCCATCCTGCGCCCCCTGGATTTCTCTCCGATCCGTTAGGGTGGGGCGGGCGCCCTCGCCCGCGTCGGACCCCCCGGTCCGACAGCCGAGCCAGGGCTCGGCGCGCCTTTCAGCGCCGATAGACGCGCACGTAATCCACCAGCATGGTCTGCGGGAACACGCTGGTCTCATCCGGATTCATGGGCCATGCACCACCCACCGCCACGTTGAGGATCAGGTAGAAAGGATGGTCGTACACCCATTTCGTCCCGGCCGGCAACGAAGCGGGCGTGACGGTGTGATAGCTCTGGCCATCCACCAGGAAGTCGATGTGCTCGGGCGTCCACTTGACGGCATAAATATGATAATCGTCGGCGAACCGCCCCGCCGCAATTTGAAAAGGCTTGCCGATGCCGTTGGCGCCCGAATAGCCCGGTCCGTGGACGGTGCCATGTACGGTACCCGGCTCGCGGCCGATGTTCTCCATAATATCGATCTCGCCGCAAGCGGGCCATCCTTTGTGCTTCGTGTCCGCGCCGAGCATCCAGAAAGCCGACCAGATGCCCTGTCCGTAGGGAATCCGGATGCGCGCCTCCACGCGCCCATACTCGAAGGCGAACGTGCCTTGCGTCTTCAGGCGCGCAGAAGTGAACTTGCCGGGCGTAGCCTGGAGGGCATGAATTACCAGGTGGCCCTGGCCATCCAGATAGGAATTCGCGCGGTTGTCCGTGTAGACTTCCAACTCATGATTGCCCCATCCGTTGCCGCCCAGATCGTACACCCACTTCGTGGGATCGGGCGGCGAACCCGGCGCGCCGCTGAATTCATCGCTCCAGATTAACTGGCGATCTTGCGCAACGGCGGGCGGCAGGGCGAGGCAGCAGAAGATCACAGGCTGAAGCCTGCGCCACCAATTCATCGTCGGTCCTCCGCCGTCACACTCATAATCTGTTCGCCCGAAGTACGCCAGAACGCCCAGATCACGATGGCCAGCACTAACGCGGGATAGGCGATCGCGGCCGACTCATACGGTTTCGTCAGCCCCTGCGCGCCGGGGGTCATCAGCAAAAAGTTGACGAAGAAAATCGCCGCCATGGTGGACACCAAGTCCAGGCGTAGCAGGACGAATATCAGCAGCGTGAAGATCGCCAGAAAGAAAAGGAAATCGAATAAGCCGCCCTGCACGGCCTCGCTTTCCGTCAATGTGAAGAGCACCGCGGCAGCCACGGATGCGATCCAGTCTTTGCGAAAAACCGCGCGCAAGCAGAAAATTGCGAACACCACGATCAACCCGAACTCCACGGCGCCCCTAGCCCGGCCCAGGACGTCGGCCATCCAGAAGCGAACGCCGAAGCCCGCCTGGGCGTCAGTCCACGCACTCGGGGACCCTCGCGAAATCTCGATCCAGTTGGTGATGAGAAAGAAGGCCGCGATCACCAGACCAACCAGCGCGCCATAGAGGACATGCGCGGCCACTTGAGCGTCCTGCCAGCGGCCGGCCAGCACGCGGCTCCAAGTCAGGATGGAACGCGGCCATCGCGCGCGCACGGCTGGCTCGAGCGCGATATATAGCAGCCAGATGAGGGCCGCCGACGTGAACCAGTCCCCCGCGTTATCGAGGAAGATGCGGATCATCGCTATGTCGGCCACCCAGTGCGCCGTGCACAACCAGCGGGCGCCCATCAGGATGAAATACGCCACCGACAGACGCCCTGCGCCGCGGCGGTCGCCACGGCCCGCGCGCAGATTGCGCGCCGCCATGAATGCGGAGAATAGGAACAGCAGTCCGTATATGGATTTCTCCACCAGCGAACGCGCCGAATCTTTCCAGTCCCTGGAGTACCACTCCGATTCTTGCCACGGCCTCGACCAAGGCCGCAGCACTTGCAAGTCGGTGATCCGGCCGTGCCAGGCGGCAGCTTCCACAGTGATATCGGCATGCAGCGCGGGATGCTGCCCTTTCCATGCCTTATGCCAGTCGAACGCATAAACAGGCGTAAATCTGGGCGCAGTCTCCGGCCACTGAGAGATGTCCAAGCCGATGGCGCGGGAGATGGTCTGCACATCGACCGGCGCGGCCGGGGCGGAGCTGTCCTTCTCCGGCGGAACGGCGTGGAAGAGCCGTAGCTCCCCTTTACTATTGACCCAGGCTTCGATCATGCCCGGGACAGTGGGAGCGGGGCGCTGTTCAGTGATTTCACCGTCCGGCGCCGCGACCATCGGCAGCGGACTCTCGCGATAGCCCAGGAGCAGAGGCGGCTCCCCTTGAAACCAGCGGCGGAGTTCGGCCGCGTTCTTGGCGTGCTTGCGTGCATCGACGATAACGTCCCGATCCCAGTGCATGTCGAACTTCTTGTCGGCGGGCAGTGCAGTATAGCCGAACGCCGCGGCATACTCGCGAATTTTGGCAGCCAAGGCATCCGGCGAAAGCTCGAAGGGTACCAGGCTGTGCAACTCGACATTCGTGCGCGCGAACGGCACGGCGATAATCAGCACGGCGATCCCCAAGGCCAGGGGCACGGATCTCTTCAGCGGCAGCCCTTCGGTCTTACCGGATGCGGCCACCAGTTCGGGAGACGGCGTCTCGCCCGCCGCCAGGGCAGCCGCCAGCGGATCGCCGCCGGGCAGCGCCGCGGCTACCATCAGCGCGCTGGCAGGGCGCTTGGATGGATCGGGATCCAGACAGCGGCGAATGGCTTTCTCGACAGCCGGGTCGATCTCGGCCGCGATGGACGACATGCTGGTGATCTGCGCGCTCTCCTGCATCCGGATCAGCTCGGCCATGCTGGCGGCTTCATAGGCGCGCTTGCCGGTGAAGATCTCGTAGAGCACCATGCCCAGCGCGTAGATGTCGCTCCTGGCGGTGACCTGTTCGCCGCGCAACTGCTCAGGTGCCATGTAGGCGGGTGTGCCGCTGCGGGCTTCGGTGCCGCGCAGCTCGTCGGCTACGGCGGCCAAGCCGAAGTCCATGATCACTACGTTGCCGCGCCGGTCGAGCATGATGTTGGCGGGCTTCAGGTCGCGATGGATGACGCCCTTATCGTGCGCCGCCGCCACGCCCGCGCAGATCTTGCGGGCGATCTCCATGGCCTTGTCGGCGGGGAGCCGGCCGATGCGCTGGAGCAGCGAGGCGAGGTCCTCGCCATCCACGTACTCCATGGAGATGTAGGCCATACCCTCCGCTTCGCCGACGTCATAGACGCGGCACACGTTGGGATGCGAGACTTGGCGCGCAATGCGCACTTCGCCGTGGAAGCGCTCCAGGGCACGATGGTGGTCGGGGCCGGATTCGGGCAGGAACTTGAGAGCCACGGGCTGCGACAGCGTCAGGTCGGTGGCGCGGTAGACTTCGCCCATGCCGCCATGGCCCAGCAGCGAGACGATGCGGTAACGTCCGGCGACCAGCGTGCCAGGCACGAAGCGGCCTTCATCCGGGGACGATGAGGTGCTGTGCGACGCGGGCTGCGACGGGCCCAGCGAGATTACCACCGTAGCCGATTGGGATTGTACGGGAACGTCCATGGCGCTTTATCAGAATAGCAGGGGCGGTGGGGCGGGCGTCCACGCCTGCAGCGGGTCTCCGGACCCGCTCTCCGCCGCCAGGAGTCGGAACTGGAGGCCTGGTTATGCCCTGGCGTGCAACGAACAGGGATAAGAGCAACAGACCAATCTCCAGCGCGGCAAGTACATAGAACACGAATCTGACCTTCGGCCAAAGGAACATCGGAAGCTGGTCGGACAGTTTGTCGCCGATGGTCTGATTCAACCGCGTCAGAGGCGCCGAGGACTCCTGACCCATAGCCCAACGGGCCGAGAGCCAGTTTCCACGGATGTTGGCGAACAACAGCGCGAGAAAGACGATACGCACTATTCCGAAGCCGCTGCCAGTGTATCGTTGCAGCACCAGGGCGCCCAGTAGGTACGCGGAGAAAGCGGCGATGGCCGCAACTCTACTCCGTTGGCGAACGCCGACGCCTGCAAGAAAGAAAAATATACCCTCGAACACGCCCCAACCCACAGAGCCATTGAACGGGCTGACAGCGAGCGTTATCGCGCCAACGCCGAAGCAAATCCAGAAGCCTTGCGTGGTGATGTAGTCGAAGTCTCCTTCGTTGCTAATCGTGGGCCACAGCAACGCTCGCCAGCGGCTCTCCGTGCGCGGCGTGGAGTCGGATAATCCGAGAGTCTGCATGTTTGAACCGGAATTTACAATTTGCCGGATTGGCCAGCATCAATTGTACATCCAACCGCCCTCCAGGGATCCCTTTTTCTCTTATTTGTGAGCGTCGAAGCATGTCCATTACTAAGCGCGGCGGACTATCGCGCGCGAATTCGCGATCCGCGAGCACTCATAGCGGGCAGGCGGGTCCGGCGGCTGCCGCGGTCCGCGGCAGGGAGATCCTTCCAGGGTATTACTTGCGGGTTTGGCTGGCGATAAACTCGCCCATGGCCGACACCAGCGAGGCGATGCGCGCGTCTGTCTCACGGAAGCGCTGGTCGGTTTTGGCGTCGCGCTCTTCGATGCGCGCGGCCACGCGCTGGTCGGCGGCGCGGGATTCCTCGGCGATCTCGGCAATGCGGTCGCCCAAGCCTGCGACCTTGTCCGTGAGTTCGTTGAGTTGCTTTTGCGTGTCGCGCCACAGGCCGCGGAATTCTTCGCGGTCCTTGCGGCGGTCCTCGGCCAGACCGGCGGTGACCTGTTCGATGCGGGCGAATCGTTCGTCGATGGTCACGGTTTTCTCCAGTATATCGGAACCAGATGGGGGTCTGCGGCTCGGGTTCAGCGGTTTGGCTTACGGGCGCACGCTGCCGCCGAATTCGGCCTCGCAGGTTTGCCAATAAGGGCAATGGTCGCGGCAGAGGTTCGAGTTGCGGCGCGGCAGGTACAGGCCGTCCGCGATGGCCTCGGACGCATCCACGTGCTCTTCCACAACCGGACGGGCGAAGGATTTGGGAGGCGCGGACGAACTCCGAAAGGCGCTTGCGGGCGGCACGCGCTTTAGGTCTTCGCCAGCCTTGACATTTATTGATCCGCTTCCGGACTCTTCTTGCGCTCATACGGCTTCTTCAAATACTTCGCCGCTTCCTCCTGCGCCCCTTGCGTATTATCCTTCGTGCGCACCCCCAGGTTGTATTCGTTCACCGCGCGGTCGCGCTGCCCGGTAATGTCGAAGATCATTCCCAAATGGATGTGCGCCCACACCTCCACCCACTTAGGCTCCAGGTCGCCGTTGAGCGCCTCGCGGAACTCGTTAGCGGCCGCCTGATAGTTGTTCTGGGTGAAGTACACATCCGCAATGCGATAGTGTGCCATGGAACTATTGCGGTTGTTCTCCAGCGCTTTCTGATACTCCTTCAGCGCATCGCCGAATTCCCCCACTTCCATGAACTGCTCGCCGCGGCGAATGGCCACCGCCGTGCGCACCTGATTGTTGAAGCGCAGCACACGGCGGTCCGGGTCGATAACCACGTTCTTGGGCTTGCCGAAAGTGTCGACGCTGAATTCCGAAGACGTGCCCACCACTTCCACGCGTTTTTCCTCGGGATTGCCCTCGGTCTCGATCTTCAGATCCACTGGCATGCGGAACGTATCCATATCCTGCGCCACTTTGCCCATCACCCGGAAGCCTTTCTGCGTGCGGAAAATGGTGTACTCGAGCTTGAATTCCGGCGCGCCGCTGGATTCGATCCATTGGATGAAGAAGTAACCCAGATCCTGCTTGGAAACATCCTGCGCCACCTTCTTGAAGTCCTCGGTGGTGGCCGATTTCCAACTGTAGCGCGTGGCGAACTCCTTCAACGTTTGGAAGAAGCTCTGGTCGCCGATCACGAAGCGCAACATGTGCAGCACTGCGGCGCCTTTGCTCCCGGTCAACGCCCACAGCTCCGGAGAATAGTCCTCCATGCGCGCGGATTGAATCACGGGAACGGTGTCCACCGTGAGGGCTTCCACGGCATCGTCGCGGAATGCCGATTCGAGCGCGGCCGGCCCGGCGGTATGCTCCGTCCAGAGGAGTTCGGAGTAGGCTGCCAAGCCATTGGTGAGCCAGAGATGATTGCGCGTCGTAGGCGATACCAGCACTTCCCACCACTGGCGGGAGATTTGGTTGGCCAACAACTTGGTCCCCACCTGCTTGCCGATGGCATGCGGATTCAGGAAGATCAAACCGGGAGCGGCATAGCCGTTGGGCGCGCCGCTTTCCGTCTCGACAACGGTGAGGTTGGCGTACGGCGGCAGGCCAAAATCGCCCGTGAAGAACGACATCATCTGGCCGGTCTGCTCGCCATACTGCTGCGCCATGCCCTTCTCGTCGCCGCGGAAGTACAGCGTGGTCGTGACACCCTCCGCGGAAGCCTTGGCTCCGGGTTCGCGTACTACCGCGATGCTGCCGGGAAACGACGGATGATCGAAATGAAAGCTGTAAACCACCTTGTCGCCGGCCGCCTGGTGCGAGTCGAGGCCGCTGCCCAGCACCTGGTATGCGGAGGGGACCGTGATGTGCAAGTCCGCCGTGAAGCGGTCCGTAGTATAACCGCTGACGGGAAACCAGCGCGCGGGATACAGCAGGAAGGCGTAATCGGGGTGTATGGCGGCGAACTTGATGCCGTAAACCGGGGAGTCTTCGCTGCCGCTCAAGCGCCCTTCATAAGCAAACTTCAGCGTGGCTGGCTCGCCTTTTGGCAGGGACGGATCGAAGCTGAGGCGCACGGTGGAATCCTGCTGGTTGCGCGTGTCGTTGATCTGGGCGCCCTTGCCATCCACCACGCGCGAGACGGTCAGCGCATTGTTCAACTCGAAGGAGAGCGCGCTGCCGTTGTTGTCGAGCGGCACGAAGCGCACGGCGGCGGTGGCGATGAGTACCTGGGTGGCCGGCTGAATCTCGGCGTCGATCGTATAATTTTCGACTCGAATGCGCCCGCGGCGCTCCTGCGCCTGCGTGACGGCAGCCAGGGATATGAGCGCCAGCCCGGTGACTACGACCGGCCGCAGGCCTGTCCGGCAGCTACGAAACATGAGCGGGTTGTCCTTCCATGATGTCTTGGATTATGGCGGAGGCGCGAGCCATGGGCCCCGCCGATTGCGGGGATAACCGTCCGGGGCCAGATAACCGGGCCGCCACTTCGGCCAGATCCGCGTGCATTTGGGCGCGCGCGCCCTCGTCGCGCAGCAGCCGCTGGGCTTCCGCGGCCAGACGTTCGCCGGTAAAGTTCGATTGCATCAGCTCCGGTACCGCCGCGCGACCCGCGATTAAGTTCACCATCGAATAGAAAGGTACCCGCACCAGCATGCGGCCCAACATCCAGCTTGCCGCTGCGACCTTGTAAAACGTAACCATCGGAGTGCCCAGCAGGGCGGCTTCCACGGTCACCGTTCCGCTGGCAGCCAATGCCAGGTCGGCGTGCGCAATGGCGTCCCAGTTTTCCCCGTCGATGACCTGAATCGGGGCTCCGCCGATGCGTTCCTGAAAAAAACCGACACCAGCCGTCGCCGATGCCGGCAGAATAAAACTCGCCGCTTGGTCGCGATAAAGACGCCCCACGGCTTCCAGCAGCGGCGGCAAATGCCGAGCGGCTTCTCCCCGGCGGCTTCCAGGCAACACCGTTATCAATGGACGGCCCGGAGGAAGTCTGTGTTTCCGAAAAAATTCCGCCCGTGGCAGGCTGGGCTTCACCAGGCCCGCCAGCGGATGGCCAATGTAAGTGGCGGGCAGGCCGTGACCGCGGAAGAACTCCTCTTCGAAGGGAAAGATACAGAGCACGTGGCGGAGCGTCCGGCGCATACCCGGCAGGCGGCCCTTGCGCCAGGCCCACACTTGCGGCGCCACCAGGTACACCACGGGGACGCCCTGGCGGTGCAGCTTGCGCGCCAGGCGCAAGTGGAAATCGGGGGAATCCGTCAGGATGGCGAGTTCCGGTCGGCGTCGGCTCGCGGCGGCCAGCAGTTTGCGGAATTCGCCGTAAATCCGCGGAATGTGGGAAACCACCTCGACCAGCCCGACCACCGCCAGGCTGGCGGCATCTACCACGGTTTCGACACCCGCGCGGCGCATGCGCGGACCGGTGCAGCCGAAGAATTGCGCGTCCGGCCAGATATGCCGCAACTCGTCGGCCAACAGGGCGGCATAGAGATCGCCGGAGGCTTCGCCGGCCGATATCAGGATGTTACGGGGCACCTAACGCCAGTCTAGCGCGCGCTACGCGACACCGCCGACCTGCTAAAATCGTAGAAATGGCAAAACAAAAGCAACTCAAGGATCCCCTGCCGCCCCTGCGTGTCTGGGCGGCGCCGGTAGCCCTGGGCTGGCTAGTCCCAGGCGGCGGTCATTTTCTCCTCAAGCGCCCTGGCCGGGCCGCTTTATTGTTGGTCTCCATCACCCTGATGTATCTTTGCGGATTGATGATGCGCGGGGCCATGTTCCAGCCGCAAAGCGGCGACCTGCTGACCATCCTGATCAATACCGGCGGTTTCATAGGCGACCTTTCGTCCGGCATCCTGTATCTGCTCACGGTCGGGCTGGGCTACAATCAGCCGGACGTGGCCGGACTCGTGCACGACTACGGCACAAAGTTCCTGGTCACCGCGGGCTTGCTCAACGTGCTGGCCATGGTGGATGCTTTTGAAATCGCGGCGGGGAGGAAGAGCTGATGTTCA
>Ga0302325_10015759_pt1 | contig 16053 bp, 18 predicted proteins | sample Palsa_T0_2_FD_201948 | JGI IMG/M metagenome (GOLD analysis project Ga0302325, IMG submission 201948) | Peat permafrost microbial communities from Stordalen Mire near Abisko, Sweden - Palsa_T0_2 | ecosystem: Environmental > Terrestrial > Soil > Palsa > Peat permafrost | place: Sweden: Abisko... | reverse complement strand
AGTACGCCCACGCCGTGGGCGAGACCAATCCCGTGCACCTCGACGTGAAGGCCGCGCGCGCGGCGGGCTATGCCGACGTCGTGGCGCCGCCGATGTTCGCAGTCGTCTACAGCAGCCCGGCGGTGGCCGTGCCGATGCTCGACCCCGAGCTCGAGATCAACTTCGCGATGCTGGTCCACGGTGGCCAGGAGTTCAACTGGGGCCCGTTGGTCGTGGCGGAGGATGAGATCACGACGATCGCCAGCGTCAAGGACATCTCCGAACGCGCCGGTCTCGGCTATTACGTGTTAGAGACGATCTCCACCAACCAGCGCGGCGAGCAGGTGTGCCGAGCAACGTGGACCAACATAGTGCGAGGAGTGTGACCGCGATGGCCGACCTACAGCCAGGAGCACAGATTCCAGAGTTGAGAGTCACCCCCGACAAGTATCTGACCGTGCGCTACGCAGGCGCCGGCGGCGATTTCAATCCGATTCACATCGATGAGGAGTTCGCAAAAGCCGTCGGATTGCCAGGACGGATCCTGCACGGCCTGTGGACGATGGCCCAGGTGGCCCGCGCCCAGACCGAGGCTGCGGGCGGCCCCGAGCACCTCAAGCGCCTGTCGGTGCAGTTCCGCGGCATGGGCCGCCCCGAGCAAGAGGTGCTCGTGACCGGGACCGTGCGCGAGGCCGCCGATGGACGAGTCGTGATCGACACCGTCGCCGAACAGGCGGACAAGCAGATCGTCCGCAACGCCGAGGCCGAGCTCGAGATCTGAGGCCCCGAGGTCTGCCCGGGCGCCAGCGCGCCTCCTACAATCAATCTCATGCTCACCTCCCGGCAGGAGCGAATCCTGTGCAAGGTGGTGGACGGGTACCTGCAGAGCGGCCAGCCGGTGGCGTCGAGGTCGATCGCCGCCGATCCCGAGCTCGACTGTGGACCGTCCACCGTACGAAATGAACTGGCTCTGCTGGAGGAGCTCGGGCTGCTCGCGCATCCGCACGTTTCGGCCGGGCGCGTTCCCACCGATGCCGGTCATCGCTATGTGGTCGATCGGATGCTCAGCTCCGGTCACGGGCTCGAGCTGGAGCGTCGGATGGAGCTTTCGCTGATCCGCCGCGAGGTGGAGGAGGTGATGCGCGCGACGACGGAAACGCTGTCGCAGATGACCAACCTGCTGGCGGTCGTCTCGGCGCCGTCTCTGCAGACGGCGACGATCAGGCACGTTGAGGTTCTCGCGCTGCAGCCGCAGGTGGTGATGGTGGTGATCATCACCTCCACGGGCGGGGTTTCGAAGATGCTGAGCACCTTTGACGGTCCCGTCGATCCGGGACTTGTGGCGTGGGCGGGCGAGTATCTGAACGAGCGCCTCCTCGGTCTCGGGATGGGCGCGCGGATGGTGCACCAACGTCTGGCCGAGCCGAGCCTGTCTGCGAGTGAGCTGGCATTCCTCGAGCACCTGATCCCGGCCTTTGGCGACCTGTCCTCAGAGGCGGAGGAATCCCTCTACGTCGATGGGACCGGTCGACTGCTCTCGGCCGGGCAGATCGCGGGCACGAGCGAGGTCAATGAGCTGATGAGCCTGCTCGAGCGTCGCGTGGCGCTCCTGCGCGTTCTGCGCGCGGCGCTCGGCGAGCCCGGCGTGTACGTGAGAATCGGGCGGGAGAACGAGATTCCCGCGATGCGCTCGCTCGCCCTGGTGGCGACGGGATACGGCGTCGGCCAGCGCAAGCTCGGCGCGGTGTCGGTGATCGGACCGGTACGCATGGACTACGCCGGTGCGATCGTCACGGTACGCGAGGCCGCGCATGAGCTGTCGCGATTCGTCGAGGATGCCTATGCGGAGAGCTGAGCCGGAACGCAGCATGCCTGAGCGTCTGGAGCCGGGCAGACCATGAGCACGACCTCAACGCCGCGGGATCCCTACGAGGTCCTTCGCGTTCAACGCGACGCTTCCGAGCAGCAGATCAAGAAGGCCTTTCGTCAGATGGCCCGCGAGCTGCACCCCGACGTCAACGCGCATGACCCCGATGCGGAGGAGAAGTTCAAGGAGGCGGCCGAGGCCTACGAGATTCTCTCGGACCCCGAACGGCGTGCGACCTATGACCGTTACGGCCATGACGGGCTGAGGTCGGGGGGATATGCGCCCAACTTCGACGGATTCGGATCGATCGGCGACCTGTTCGACGCCTTCTTCGGAGGTGGCACGTCCGGCCGCGGCGGGCCAGCAGCGGGCGCCGACATCGCGGTCGCGGTCGAGATAGACCTGATCGAAGCGGCCGATGGCGTGACGATGGAGGTGACCTATGAGGCCGTCGACCGCTGCGAGCACTGTCACGGCAATGGAGCCGAGCCGGGGACCCCGATTGAGACATGCGAACGCTGTGGCGGCAGTGGCCAGCTGCAGGCGGCCACGCGCACGCCGTTCGGGCAGATGGTTCGCACGATGGCCTGCGACGTCTGCCACGGGGACGGTCGTGTGCCCACACAGCCGTGCCGTGACTGCCGCGGCCGGGGGCGTGTCAGCGGACGGCGCAAGCTCGATGTGGAGGTCCCGGCGGGGATCTCCGACGGTCAGCGCATCCGCCTCACGGGGCGCGGGCACGCCGGCGAAATGGGAGCGTCGGCGGGGGACCTGTATGTGCTCGTGAGAGTGCGAGAGGACGAGCGGTTCGTGCGCGAAGGTGACCACCTGATCACGGCTGTCGACGTCCCCGCTCCCGTGGCGGCCCTGGGCGGCACGCTCGAGGTAGCGGCACTCGAGGGCAGCGTCTCCATCGAGCTCCCCGCCGGGACCCAGCCGGGCGATGCGCTGACGCTTCGCGGCCACGGCATGCCCTCGCTCGGGCGCGGGCGGCGCGGAGATCTGCGCGTGGTGGTCAACGTCGTGATTCCACGCCGGCTGACCGAGGAGCAGCGCGAGCTGCTCGAGCAGCTGAAAGCGACGCTCACGCCCGAGAACCTCCGCTCAGATGAATCGATGTTCGCCAAGCTGCGCCGCGCGCTGGGCAGCCAGGCGGCGTGATCCGCCTTGCAGTGCGGGTTCGGCGTGAGCAGGCCGAGCTTGTCCTGGCGGAGCTTCTGGAGCTGGTGCCCGCCGGCGTCGAAGAGGTTCAGGTGGGCGAGGGGACGATTGAGTACGCCGTGTACGGGGCGCCGGGCGAGCTGCCGAGCCTGCCCGACCTGAACGTGGCCGTCGGTGATGCGCTGGTCGAGGTGTCGACGAGCGAGACATCAGATGATTGGCAGGAGCGCTGGAAGCGCTTTCATCACCCGGTACTGATAACAGCGTCGCGCACTCCGGAGGGCGGCGAGCAGGTGCCCGACCTGCGCGTGCGACCGCCGTGGGAGGCCGCGAGCGAGCAGCCGCACGCGCGCCTGGAGGAGATCGTGATCGATCCTGGACAGGCATTCGGCACGGGCGGTCATGCCAGCACGCGACTCTGTCTGGAGCTGATGCTCGGGCTGGCCGGTCTCGGGCGCCCCGCGGGGCCGCTGCTCGACATCGGCACCGGCTCAGGCGTCCTTGCAATTGCCGCTTCGCGGCTCGGGTTTGCGCCTGTGCTGGGACTCGATCACGAGCGCGAGAGCGTGGACGCGGCCCGCGAGAACGCGGCGGTCAACGGCGTCGATATCAAGGTCAGTCGCTTCGACCTGCGCGCCGAGCCGCTGCCGTGGATGGGAGCCGAGGATGAGCCCTCGGGGGAACTGGTCGTGGTCGCGAACCTGCTGCGACCGCTGCTGCTGGAGCTGGCACAGACCATGCCCTCGGCGCCGGCGCACCTGCTGGCGGGCGGCCTGCTGAGCGAGGAGGTCGACGAGGTCGCGTGTGCGTTCGCAGAACGGCTTCAGATGAGCGTCCGCGAGGAGCGCCACAGCGGCGAGTGGGCGGCCGTTTGGCTCACCCGGTCCTGATCAGAGGTCTCGGCGGCCTGCCTGATCAGCCGTCGGGTATCTCGGTGGCTGCGCGGACGAGCGCCCGGTAGACAAGGTCGATGGCCGGGCGGACGTTCTCGTCGCTCTGCAGCAGCGTGGTGGCCGCGCTCAGTGCCGCACCGATCGTCTCGAGCGCCTCGCCCACCGAGCCCGGCTCGGGATCACGGCAGGCCGCGATGGCCATATCGAGCATCGCGCGCGCCTGCTCGATCGACCCGGTGAACAGCGACGGGCCGACCAGGCTGGCGTAGCCGTAGACCCGCGCGAGCCGACCGGACAGCGTGATCGTGGGCCCCCGCCTCGGGGGCGTGACAGGCGGCAGGGGCTCGCCGTCGAGAAGCTTCGCCATCGTGGTGCCGAGCATGGCTCTGGTGGCCGTCTCGTCGAGATTCGCGTGGCGCGCCACGCGCAGAGCCATGTACAGCGTTGTCGCCGGCATGCCGTAGGGCGGGTCGGACGCGAAAACTATGCGCTCGGCCGGTACCCGCGCGAACAGCTCGATGACGTCGAGCGGAAAGAAGCACGAGATGTCATAGAGAATGCCCGGGTGGTCGGCGAGGCCGCTAGTGATGATCCCCTGGTCGCAGATCGCTCCGTGCGCGAGGATCAGCACGACCTGGGGATGGCGCAGGGCGAGATCTACGAGCCCGGCCGCAAGCGGTGGCAGGCCGCGTCCGGCGTGAATGAGGATCGGCACGCGGGCGCTTTCGGCGAGAGCGAAGACCCCGTCCATGTCCTGGCCGTCGAAGACGAAGCCCTGGGCGCGTGGGTGCAGCTTGATGCCGCGCGCCCCCGCTGCCAGACACCTTTCGCTCTCCGCAAGTGGGTCTTCGGAGGGGTCAAGACGGCAGAAGGGCGCGAGTCGCCCGTTGCTTTCGGCGGCCCAGGCGAGCACGCGATCGTTGGGCAGGCTATAGGCGGGATGGCGCTCGGGGTCATGCAGGGGGAACACGCATGCCCTGCGCGCTTCGGCCTGATCGAGCTGCGCCAGCAGCTGCTCGAGGGTCAGTGAACGGCCATCCTCGTCCAACCCCAGATGAGTGTGCGCGTCGATGACTTCGGCTTCGGCGGGGCGCATGCGCTCCACCTCCGCGACGAACGGAGCCAGGGCGTCGGCGTAGAGGGAAGAGCTCATTCCGGGACCCTATTCTGTCCGGGTGGCTCGCCATGTCGTGATCGCGGGTGGAGGCTTCGGCGGCTTTTATGCCGCGCGTTCGCTCGAGCGCCTGCTGCCGGCACAGAGCGCCACGGTAACGCTTGTCAACGACGTCAACTTCATGCTCTATACGCCGCTGCTCTCGGGCGTCGCGGGAGCGACACTCGACCCGCGCCATGTGGTCGTTCCGCTGCGATCGGAGCTCAAGCGAACGGATTTTGTAATCGGGACGGTCACCGGCGCCGACCCGGACGCGCAAACCCTCGGTGTCAAGCGGATCGACGGGGTTCACCTCGACCTCGCCTACGACCAGCTCGTGATCGCACTCGGATCGGTCTCGCGTACGTTGCCGATCCCCGGGCTTGCCGACCACGCGCTCGGGCTGAAGTCGTTGATGGATGCCACGGCGCTGCGCAACCAGGTGCTCACCTGCTTCGACATCGCGGAGTCGCTCGAGGACGAGGCCGCTCGCACCGAGTACCTGGGCTTCGTGTTCGTCGGCGCGGGCTATGCGGGCGTCGAGGGACTGGCGCAGTTGCAGGACTTCGCTGCGCAGGCGATCGAGCTCTACCCCCGCTGTCGCCTCCAGGGAATGCGCTGGGTGCTGGTGGAGGCCGGGGAGCGGATCATGCGGGAGGTACCGGAGAGCCTCTCGGGGTTCGCCGAACGAGAGCTACGACTGCGGGGCATGGAGGTCTACACCCGCACGACGCTCCGCGAGGTTTCCGAGTCCAGCGCGTTGCTCTCAGACGGCGAGCAGATTGCGGCGCGCACGGTCGTGTGGACGGCCGGTGTCAGGCCGAGCGCCGTGCTGGCCAAACTCGGGCTGCCGCTGGCTGAGGACGGCCGGCTCCTCGTCGGCCCGACAATGCGTGTCGAGCGCGAGCCATCGCAGGGCGCCGGGTCGCCTGTCACCTCAGGCGCCGGTGCGGTGTGGGCGATCGGCGACTGCGCCGCGATCCCGGACGCACACCTACGGGGGCAGATCTACCCCCCGACTGCCCAGCATGCGATTCGCGAGGGACGCCGCGTCGCCCGCAACGTGGTCGCAACTCTGGGCGGCGGGACGGCCCAGCCTTTCCGCTACCGCACCAAAGGCGTCGTTGCCGAGCTCGGGCACAACAAGGCCGTTGCGATCACGCTCGGCATACGCTGGCGCGGCTTCCCCGCATGGTTCATCGCGCGCACCTACCACCTGCTGTTGATGCCGGGCCTCGGCCGGAAGCTGCGTCTTCTCGCCGACTGGAACGTGGAGCTGGTGTTCGGTCCCGACGCCTCGTCTCCGGGTCGTCTCGGCACTCCCACTCCCCTTCAGCCCGATCCCGAGCCGACTTCTCCCCCGACCGGCGTATCCTGATCTGTGGATGGCGATACTCGAGGAGATCAGGAACGACCTGACGAGCGCTATGCGGGCCGGGGAGAAGGAGAAGGTCGGCGCGCTGCGACTCGTGATGTCGGAGCTGCAGAAGGCTGCCAAGGAGGGCTCGGACGATGAGCTGGCGGTGCTACGCCGCGAGCGCAAGCGTCGCCTGGAGGCCGCCCGCGCCTACCGCGAGGCCGGGCGTGAGGACCTCGCCACGGGCGAGGAGGCCGAGGGCGAGCTGATCAGCTCGTATCTGCCGGCGGAGCTTTCCGATGAGGCACTCCAGGAGATCGTCGCGCAGGCCGTGCGCGACAGCGGCGCGGAGTCGGCGAAGGACATGGGAAGGGCGATGAAGCAGGCCATGGCCGCGGTCGACGGTCGCGCCGACGGCAACCGGGTGTCAGGGCTCGTGCGGGCGTCGCTCAGCGGATGAGGACCCAGGTCGAGCTCCCGAACGACGTCGCCGTCGAGCTGGCAGGCAGTCAGGATGCCGTGCTGCAGGCGCTGGAGGCCCACCTCGAGTGCAAGGTGTTCCTGCGTGGGAATCTGTTGACGTTCGACGGTGAGGAGTCTGAGACAAACGCCGGCGAGCGCGTCGTACGCGAGCTCTCAGAGCTGATCTCCAGAGGACATCAGATCGGCCCCGGGACGATCGCGGCAGTGACAGGCGCCCTGGACGCGCACGAGTCGCCGGCGCGGGTGCTGGAGGACGTCGTCTGGCGTCACCGTGGGTTGCGAGTGGCTCCAAAGACGGTCAACCAGAAGCGCTACGTGGATTCGGTGAGGAACAACACGATCACATTCGGCGTGGGACCGGCGGGCACCGGCAAGACCTTCCTGGCGGTGGCCATGGCCTCAGCCGCGCTCGCGCGCCACGAGGTGAACCGCATCATTCTGACGCGGCCCGCAGTCGAGGCCGGCGAGCGCCTGGGATTTCTGCCTGGCGACCTGATGGCGAAGGTCGATCCATACCTGCGGCCACTGTTTGACGCACTGCACGACATGCTCGATCCCGAGAAGGTCTCGCAATACATAGAGCAGGGAGTGATTGAGATCGCTCCGCTCGCCTTCATGCGCGGCCGCACCTTGAACGACTCGTTCGTGATCCTCGACGAGGCCCAGAACACAACACCCGAGCAGATGAAGATGTTCCTGACTCGCCTCGGCTTCGGCTCAAGGATGGTCGTGACGGGCGATATCACGCAGGTGGATCTCCCCCGCGAGCAGCAGTCCGGACTGATCGTCGTGGGCGATGTGCTCGAGGAGATCGAGGGCATCGAGTTCGTGCGCTTCGGCGCCGAGGACGTGGTCCGCCATAAGCTCGTGCAGCGCATCGTCGAGGCCTACGGTGTGCACGCCCAGCGTGATGTCCTCGACCGCTCAAACGCAGGCTCGCAAGCTGCAGATCCTTCCGCCTGAGCTTCGATGCTCGACGTCGAGGTCCTTGGCGCGGAGTACATCCGCGACGCACCGCCGTTCGAGGAGATGCAGCGCCTGTGCATCGTCGCAGCGGCGTCCGCCGGGATCTCAGACGGCCATGTGGCGGTCGAGTTCGTCGATTCCGAGAGGATCGCGCTGCTGAACGGCGAGCATCGCGGCAAGCCCACGGCCACCGATGTGCTCTCCTTTCCGATCGACGGCACCGGGACATCGGCGGGCGGTGTGTACGACGCCGGCCTGCGCGAGCTCGGCGACGTCGTGATCTGTCCCGAGCACACCGCTGACATTCGCGAGGCGATCGTCCACGGCGTCCTGCATCTGGTCGGCATGGATCACGAGACCGACCAGGGCGAGATGCTCGCGATGCAACAGGAGCTGCTTGACGGGGGGCCCCGGTGACCCGCAGCGGCTTCGTCGCTCTGGCGGGCCGACCCAACGTCGGGAAGTCGACGCTCGTGAACCTCGTCGTGGGCGAGAAGGTCGCGATCGTCTCCGATCGTCCGCAGACCACCCGGCGGGCGATCCGGGGCGTGCATTCAAGCGGCGACTGCCAGGTGGTGCTCGTCGACCTGCCGGGAGTTCAGCGCCCGCGCGACACGCTCACGGCCCGCATGGCCAAACGCGTCCAGCAGGAGCTCGCGGACTCCGACGTGGCCCTGCTGATCCTCAATGGCCAGCAGGGTGTGGGTCCCGGTGACCGCTTCATCGCCCAGGCACTCGCGAGCGCCAACACGCCCGTGACGATCGCCGTGAACAAGTCCGACAAGCTCTCCCGTGCGGCAATGGCGGCGACTCTGCAGGAGGCCTCCGAACTCGAGGTCGGTGACGAGCTGTTTCCGATCTCGGCGCGCACCGGCGCAGGCGTGGAGGCGCTCGTCGAGCACCTGCGTTCGCTGATGCCCGAGGGGCCGTTCATGTTCGGCGAAGACACCATCTCTGATCAGCCGCTTGACGTGCTGCTCGCCGAGCTCGTGCGTGAGGCCGTTATCAGACGCACCTTCCAGGAGGTGCCGCACGCCGTCGAGGTGATGGTCGAAGCGGTCGAACGCCCGCGCGAGGGGCTGGCGCGGGTGAGAGCACTGATCTGGGTGGAGAGCGAGTCCCAGAAGGGAATCCTGGTGGGCGCCCACGGAAGCATGATCAAGGCGATCGGTACGGCCGCGCGGCGTGAGGCAGAACGCGAGCTCGGCTGCCAGGTCTACCTCGATCTATCGGTCCGTGTGCGCCGCGACTGGCGCGCAGATGACGGATCGCTTGATCGGCTCGGCATCACCTAGCCGAATCCCGAGTCAGCTCCGACCGTTGGCTGAATCGCCTTTCGCACGCTGCCATGCCGCGAGGCCGAAGCCGATGACGATCCCGACCAACGCGACCAGGGCGATGCTCCCCAGAGTCCCGGCGTGGGTGATTTCCGCAAGCCCAAGTCCGACTACGGCGGCAATGATTACGACGCCGAACTGATGGATGCGGCTCAGTTCGGTTATGGCTCGGAGATCCATGGCGCAGGTGATGCAGCCTAACCCTCGACCGGGATTGCCCGCGCCTCGGCCGCGGCCTCACGAGCACGCGGGTCGCCATGGGCCACCGTGACACGCACCTCCGGCGGCAGCCGAGGCACACCGTAAGCGCGCACGAGCCCCTCATGCATATCGCGCTCGGCTGCGAACAGGATCCGCTCCCTTCCGGGGTATTCCCAGTCAACCGGATACTCCCCCGCGTAGGCGCGACACGCCTTGAGCAGCGGATCCGCTCGTCGTGCGCACTCGCGCGACCGCGCGCGGTCGCGACACACGAATACGACCACCGCCACGGTCTCCATCCGCGGTCCATACCTGCGGGTGTGCACAGACCAGCCCGCCAGGAAGTGGTCATAGCGCTCGAGCTTGCCCGCCGCGCGACCGCCGGGCAGACGATCGTCGAGCTCGATGATCACGTCGATCGCCGGGCCGCGCATCTCAACGATCGCGTCAGGACGCACCGTCTCAAAGCGCTCGACCTCGGCGCCCTCTCCCGACTGGTTACTGCGTAGGAAGTCGTGGGCTGCGCGTCCGCCGGGAAGGCGCAGGTCACCCGGCCCGATCCCGACCTTTCCCTCGGGGGTGGAGCGCAACGGCGGAGAGAGCACCGACTCCGCGGACCCGCGCACCGTGGGTCGTGCATCGCTCGCGGCCTGTTCCAGCGCAAGTGCCCAGCCGGCCACGTGAACGTCATGGCGCGCCTGGCGCAGCCGACCCTCCGTCTCTGAGGCCGACATCGGCGCACGGTGGCCGACGGACGCCTGCTCGTTCTCGCCGGTTGCCCGTAGGCGACCGTTCTCCCGCAGCAGCTCGAGACCCAGAGCGGTGATGACGTAACACATCGGCACCCCTCCACCGTCCTTGCGATGGAACTGAAAACGCCCGACCAGGCCCGCGTCCGATAAGCGCTTGAGCCTCCGCTGTGTCGTCGTGGCCGAACGGCCGGGGTTGAACCGCCGGTGGAGCTGACTGGTGAGCACGTGCGTCAGACTCGCGATCAATGCCAGGATCTCGAGATCCAGCGGATCGGGCGCGAGCGTCCGCTGCGAGTCCACCGGCTTGGCCCAGCGAACGCTGTGCGCTCCATCCAACTCGACCAGCTCGCGATAGCTCTCGGTCGGGTGGGCCGGGGCAGCTGATCCTCCGTCCTGCCCCGCACCCGGGCCGCGCGGGCCGCTCGGACCGGCCGTCAACGCCCGCGTGTCCTGCTCAGCACTCTGCGTCCCGCCACGCCTGCGGTCCCAGTGAGGTTGACGAAGGTCCGTGCGATGACGTCCGCCGCGCTCGAGCTGGGAGGCAGCGTGGAGGGCCAGCCGTGCATGGTCGACGTGCAGCGGGATCGTCTCTGCAATGAACGGAGCTTGGCGTCCATCCTCAGTTGTCCAGCTGGCGATCGCGTGGTGCCTGGGGAGGTGTAGGCGCACATCCGGTTGACCGAGCGTCGAGACGTGCCCGGCGCCTGGACGCACGCTGTCGGAGAACTCCGCCATCGTCAGACCGACCGCGGCCCTGGCATCGCGCGTCGAGGCCGTCGCGAAGTACACCCTGTGCGCAAACAGCGCGTCGAGCTGGTCGCGGATGTCTCGATCGGTCCACTGTGAGTCGGTCTGCCAGCACGCCACGGTCTCGAGGCCCGCCGATCGCTTCAATGCCATCGTCTCGGCGAACCCGCGGTTGAGCACAAGCGGCGCCTCGTCGACCTTCAAGGCAACGGTCACGCGCCGCTGCGCGGCCACGAGATCCTGCTGACGGCCAAGCGCGGCGTCCAGCATCCCCACGAGCAGCTGCATCAACACGGAGGTATTGCCGGCGCCCATCGCACCGAGCGCGCCCTTGACGACGAGCACCTCTTCGCCCGCGATCACCCGGTCGAAGTCGACCCTCAGCGAGTCGTTGAGCAGAACGCGCTTGATCGAAGCGGAATTCAGCAGGCGGGCGAGCTTGTTCACCGGTGCGTCCAGCTTGGCCGTGGTCATGCTCCTCGCGTCAGCCAGCTGCGCCGAGAGCTCGGCGGTGAAGAACTGCGAGATCTCCTTGAACTCAGGGAGCGTGCGCACCCGCGAGCCGACGCTGCTCCGGTAGGAATAGCCCTCCTCGCCCACCGACAACAGACGTGCAGCGTCCCACAGGGTTGATTCACGGTCGTAGGCGAGTACAGCGATGATCGCGTTGCGCAGGTACCGGTCCGAGGAGGCGCGTATATCCGCATCGGACGACGCGATATAGGGGCAACGCGGCGGCCTCTTTGACCCACAACTTTTGACCATCGATGCCCGATTGGCTCCATGGCGTGCCAACGCCCAACCGGGCGTTGACGCGCGCCCGTAGCTATCGTCGTGGCGCATTAAACGCGACGGCCCGGCGTCGACGAATCGGATGGCGACGACATGGCGCTTCAGCTCCGCCGCTAAGGCGCCAAGGTACCCTGCAGATGTATCGCACTCATCTGCCTGCGCCGGGCTCCCGCGCCAGGAATTTCTCAACCACGTCCCCAAGGATCTCCTCGCTGACCTCGTAGAAGTCGAACACCACGAGCAGGGGGTCCATGATCTGCTTGACGAAGCCGATCAGGTTCGTTTCCAGGTCGGTGAGCGAGGCGCGGATCTCCGTCTCGATGCTGTCCTCGGTCGTAGTGATCCCGTCTCGCGCGATGAAGCGCATCTGATCCGCTGCCCGGAGGGTGCGGCCCTCTAGGCCCGCGTGTCTGATCCTCACCGTGATCTCGTCGGTGTCGCTCGCCTTGAGCCTGCGATAGAAGCGTGCCAGAAAGACGAGCGCCTCTGCGGTGCGCACGGTCCGGATGTCCCAGAAGATCGTCTCCGGCACACGCTCGTCCTCAAACAGGCTCATCAGCGTGTAGAAGCGGCCATCCCGGAAAGCCATCCAGAGGTCGTAGGAGTCGCGGTCCAAAACGCTTTCTACCCCAGCCCGTGAGATCGCCACCTCGGCGATGATGCCCTCGCTCGTCGGCCGCGGGCGGTACTCGTCGCGGTTGTCGAGCGTAATGCCGATCGGCCATCCAAAGGCGCGTATCTCCGCCGCCTGTACCGCATCTCGCAGCTCGCCCGGCGAACTGATCGGCGCCGGCCGAATCGACGCGGCCACCTCCATGTATCCCGTTTTCTCCAGTCGCTTCAGTCCCGTCTCGCCGCGGGCTCGGAGCTCGGAAGCCCAGCTCTCGCCTGAGGGGGCGGGATCGTCCGTGGCTGTGCGGCGGACGATCGTGAGGCGGCGGCGAATGCGCTCCGTGAGTTCGTCGCGTAGCTTCGGGAGATCCTCCGGCTCCCAGAACAGGATGTCGTAACCCTCGAGGTCGAAATGCACCTTCGGCCCGTGCGGGTCGAATGCCGGATGCCCGTGGAAGTGATCCGCGCGGGCCGTCAGGATTAGGTTTGCCTTCTTGCCGAGCCCCATCGCGTACCCGATCTCCAGGTAGCAGTTCGGCCGCTCGTTCGTCACGTCCGCGACGATGATCTGCGCGCGCTCAAGGAACTGGACGATCTCGCTCTTCAGCAGATCGCCCTCGTTGTGGCGATCGACCCGCCTCGGCGCCAGGCCCGCCGCTTCGATCGCGGGCGCGATCGCCGCGTCACAGACCTCGTCCATCTCGGCGTCACCGATCTGCATGACGATGAACGCTTCGTCCATCGTCTACTTAGCGTGCGCTACGGCGGGCACCAGGCGCCGGAATCTATCAACCGAACTATCCGAACTCCGGGCGATGGTGGTGTCAATGCGACGTGGCACTATGACGCGAGCCTGTCTGCGATCAGCGAAGCGCCGCCCCGGATCGGAAGGACTGTGATCCGGTCCTCGGCTCGCGTCTCCACGATCGCACGGTCGACCGCACGTGCGACCGCAGGTGTCGCGAAGTAGTACACGTGGCTCACATGCCGGGCTCGAGCCCACCCACGACAGATTCCCGCAAGCCGTCTCGGAGCCTTGATCGACAGCTCGATCTCAACGCTGAGCACACTTCCTTCCGGAGAGACGAGCGCCAGGTCCGGCCGGTGAAACGCCGGCCGTCCGTCCGGGAGCTCACCGACTTTCGCCGAGGCCACCAGCTCGTTGCGGTCGCTTTCCTCGGCGCGGATCTCGCGCTCGCTGAGAATCTCCCAGCCTGGAAAGCCTCGATGCAGCCCGACCGCCGCTGAGGTGACCTCCTGGGCGTGCTCGAACCCGCCTGGGCTGATGCCGTAGAGCCCGAGTCGCTCAAGGCCACACGATCGCAGCCCGTCGGCAGTCGCAATGTAGAGGCCGGGCTTTCGGTGGAGCAGCGTCTTCTGTTCTAAGAGGCGGTCGCAGACGAGGCGACTCAGGCGGACGTACGCCCAGCTCTGGCCCATGTCGAAGCGTCCCATCACGTGCTCGGCGCCGGCCGCACCGAGACCCCCGATCCAGCGAAGAATTTCTGCGTCCCTCTCGGTCTGCATGACGTCCCCTTTCGGCGATCGACAACGACGGCTCTGAATGCATGTCGATCGAAGACAGGCCGAGACCCCCCTCCCGAAGGCGCTACGGGTCTTTAGCGAGCGCCGATCGCCACGACGCTCCCATGCATGATCGAGCGAGCCGACGCGCTGAGCTCAGCTGAGCTTCGTCCGGGGCACGTCCTCGCCGAATTCGACCTTGCGGTGGCCGAGCGTGATCCGTTTTGGGACGCGACCCTTCGCAAGTGCACGTTCCACGGCTGCCCGCCCCTTCGGTCCCACCACCCAAGCTGCCAAAAACTCTTGCGGCTGCGCAACGACGGCCTTAGGGATCGCCACTCGCACGTCGTCCACGACGTCACCGTGCTTAACCCGGTAACGGAACACGCGCATACCGTCCTCGGGCGGCTCCTCAGTAGGCTCACCTACGATCTCAGGGTCGGTCGGCATCTCCTAGTAAACGCTAGCCGACGAGTCATGGAGCCACGAAGGCGAGGTGTGTCCGACTCCGCCAGTCGGCGGTGGAGGGCTCCCATGCATCGCTACTCGACAGCGCCGCGACTAGCTCCGAGGGGTTGACCAGCGCTGGCTGTCCGTCTGGGCCTAGGTCGTCCAGGTCGCATGCCCGTGCAACCACGAGCAGACCGCGGCCGGCAAGATCAACCAGCACCGATGCGCACAGCGCACGCGGCCACTGCTCTCGAATCTCGCAGAGACCAGTCACGTCTTCGCTGCCGAACTCGAGCAGTCCGTGTTCGATGCCCTCACGGGTCGGAGCTGGCTCGGGGCTCATTGGGCGAGTATCGCGCTGTCGAGCAGTGCGTGACCGCACTATCGAGAGTTACGGCGCTCCCGCCGTAGTTCGACGTTCACGAGCGCGAACCCAACGAGCCACATGGCGGCTAACCCGATCACGATCAGCCAAATCCATGGGGTTGTGATCGCAAACACGGCAAGGAGCAAGAACATAGGGACCTCGACCCGCAGGAGCCGCACATACATTCGCCGTGTCCAGGCGAGCAGGTCGACCTTGGGTGCACCCGGCGGTGGGGTCGCGCGAAGTACATCCTCCCCTAGGATCCAGGCGTAGCGAGGTCGCATCACCAGCAACATCGGCACCTCGCCAGCGTTAGGTTAGAAAGGTCCGCGACGCCTGGCGCAGCAAGCCCTTTCGCGAGAGCAGTCACGCGCTCGGCGACGCGCGGCACGACCCTGTCTCGTCTATCCGACAGTCTTGATCGCTCGAACGACCGCTCGCTTCTGTGCGAAGGGGACACTCTCGCCCGAGGGCTACGGGGAAGTGCCTCGTGCTCCTGGAGGCGTGTCGGAGAGGAGGTCGTCCCATGCAGGCGCTTTAGACTAACTTCGTGTCCGGGCCAGAGGAGTTTTGGGGCGACCGCGGACCGCCGTCAAGTGCCGGTGAGTTCGCCGGGCGACTGTGGCAGATCGGTCGCGAGGCGGCGGCGAAGAAACGACAGGTCGTTGACGCTGTTCGCCTCGTGCAGGAGGGCAAGGGCAGGGATGAGCTGCGGAGAGACTTCGAGGCAGAGCTTGCTGCGCAGCGGATGTCGCAGGATCCGATCTGGGTCGAGCGGACGCTCGACGAACTGGAACAGTCACCCGCGGACCAGATGAGGAAGAAGGCTCAGAATCTGCTGCTCGTCGGGAGCACCCTCGGTCGCCTCGCACGGTCACGCCGGATACCAGACGCTCCTGGGTGGATGAACCCACCTCAGGCGGCGAACTACGACGGGCCGCCCCGGCGTGGCGACAAGGTGCCGGTCGAGGTCGATCCTTACGCTACTGACTGCCTTGATCGCGCACTGGAAAGTGCGCCAGGTCATGTCGGTGACGTCCAAGCGTTGGTGCCGGTGTGGTTCGACTGGGACACCGACGCTGTCCGTCGACGCGTGGCCGTATACATTGGTCCGACTAGAGTCGGGGCACTCGACCGGAAGTCCTCGGAGTCCTTCGCAGCGGTCATGAAGGAGGCCGAGGAGCGCGGTGGTAAGCCGCGGAGCATGTCGCCGCTCGCTCGGGCGAAGCACTTGGACCCGCCCTATCTCCTCGTAGTCGATCTGCCGGAGGGGCATATCGTCTAGTCACGCGGCCCGCATCGCTCGACTGACATCGCCCGCACCGCTTCCGGCCAACCCGTCGCTCGCCTCCAGACTCACTTCCTTCTACCTCGAGCTTGCCTCCCGCCTGTCCCCGCCTCGTCCATCTCCT
>Ga0302325_10015756_pt1 | contig 16055 bp, 14 predicted proteins | sample Palsa_T0_2_FD_201948 | JGI IMG/M metagenome (GOLD analysis project Ga0302325, IMG submission 201948) | Peat permafrost microbial communities from Stordalen Mire near Abisko, Sweden - Palsa_T0_2 | ecosystem: Environmental > Terrestrial > Soil > Palsa > Peat permafrost | place: Sweden: Abisko... | reverse complement strand
CTGGCCTTCTCACTCAGCGGCAATCTCGCCCACGCGACGCCGATCGACGGCACCATCAACTTCGACGGCGAAGCCACCACCAACAGCGGAAACCTGGCCACGGCCACCTCATTCACCAGCATCATCGGCACGATGGTGGTGCCGCAGGAAACCGGCTCCTATGCCGCGATTCCCGCCGTGACTCCGGTGACGTTCACGCCGTTCTCGTTCAGCGCCGCCGGGGTTACTCCCCTGTGGACCCTGACCTTGGCGGGCATCACCTACAGCTTCAACGCGACTTCCATCGTGGTCGACGCCCAGAATGCCAACTTCCTCAACATCTCCGGAACCGGCATCGCCAGCATCACCGGCGACACGAGCACCGCCGGGACCTGGAGCATCACCGACACCAGCGTCGGGGGCAGCCCGACCTTCACGTTCGGGGCTGACTCCGTCGTGCCCGACAGCGGCGTCACCGCCCTCCTGATCCTCCTCGGCCTCGCCGGCGTGGGACTGGGAGTGCTGGCCCAGCGCCGCAAACTCGCGCCCGCCGCGGCGTAAGGCGGTTCAAGAATATCTGTAATTCTGCAAGAGGCTGCATCGGCGAAAGCTGATGCAGCCTTTTTATGTCGTGAATTTTTCGACCCCATTATCCTTCGCCGGCGCCGCCGGGGCCGGCGCGCTGGCGATCGGCGCGCTTTTGCGGAAACGGCGCCATCCCTCCGACTGGGCGTTTGCCGCGGGCATGCTCACGCTCGCCGCCGCGGAGGTCTGCGCCGGTTTGACGGCGCTTCCGCCCTTTGGGCCGGCCGCCATGATCCACCGGGAGGAGGGGAGGCTCCTGGCCCTCTCCCTGCTGCCCGGCTTCTGGCTCTGGTTCAGTCTCAGTTACGCGCGCGGCAACGCGCGGAAATTCCTGGCCCGGTGGAGCCTGCCCCTGGCCGGCGCCTTTCTCCTGCCGGCCGGCCTGGCGGTCGCCGGGCACAATCGATTGATCGTCGCCCTGCGCCAGGGCGGGGACGGCTCGTCCTGGACGTTCGGCCTGGGCTGGCCGGGCATCGTTTTGAATCTTCTGCTGCTGGCGGCCTCGATCGTGATCCTGATGAACCTGGAGCGCACGTTCCGGGCCTCGGTCGGGACGATGCGCTGGCGCGTCAAATACATGCTGATGGGAGCGGGCCTGATTTTTGTCGTCCGGGTCTACCTCGCCAGCCAGGCGCTGCTGTTTCACCGGATGGATTCATCCCTCGACGCCCTCGACGCGGGGACGCTGCTGGTGGCCTCGCTGCTGATGTTGCGTTCTTTTTTCCGCGCCGGGCCCGCCGACCTCGATGTCTATCCTTCCCATTCGGTCCTGCAAGGCTCGGTCACCATCCTGCTCGCCGGGATCTATCTGCTGATTGTCGGGATCTGCGCCAAGGGCGTCGCCTATCTCGGCGGCGGGGACGTTTTCGCGCTCGAGGCCTTCGTGGCCCTCATCTCGCTGGTATTGTTCGTGGTCCTGGTGCAGTCGGACCGCCTGCGCATGCGACTGGGCCGGTTCGTCAGCCGCCATTTTCAACGGCCGCTTTACGACTATCGAACCGTGTGGAGGAGGTTTGCCGAAGCCACGCCGTCCCAGACCGAGCCGGTCGAATTGTGCCGGTCCCTCGTCCGGCTGGCCGCGGATGTCTTCCAAACCCTTTCGGTGGGCATCTGGCTCGTCGACGACAAAACGGTCGTGCTCGCGGCGTCGACTTTTCTCTCCGAGGCGAAGGGGCGCGAGCTGGCGCCCCCGCTGGCGGAAGCGGGCGATATCCTGGGTTATTTTCGCGAGCATCCGGAGCCGGTCGATATCGAGTCCGTCCCGGAAGCCTGGGCGGTTTCGCTTCGCGGCATGCATCCCAGCGAGTTTCCCCGCCGGGAAAATCGCGTCTGCCTTCCGATGCTGGCCCGGGGCAAGGTGGCCGCGCTGCTGATGCTGGGCGACCGGGTGGGCGGAACCCCCTTTTCGCCGCAGGATTTCGAGATGCTCAAGTGCGTCGGCGACCACGCCGTCGCCAGCCTGATCGCGGTGCAGACCGCGCAAAAGCTCCTGCAGTCCAGGGAACTCGAAGCCTTCCAGGCGATGGCGGCTTTTTTTGTGCACGACCTGAAAAACGCCGCCTCCACCCTCAGCCTGATGCTCGAAAACCTGCCGGTGCATTTTGAGGATCCGGCCTTCCGGGAAGACGCCCTGCGGGGAGTTTCGAAATCGGTCGCCCACATCAACCATGTCATCGGGCGCCTGGGCCTGCTGCGCCACGAATTGAAGATCAAGCCGGTGGCTTCGGACTTGAATCACGTGGCCGAGACGTCCGTCGCCGGCCTCGAGTCCGACCCCGGATTCCGGATCGCCCGGGAATTTTCGCCTTTGCCGAGGCTTCCCTTCGATCGGGAGCAGATTTCGAAGGTGGTCACCAACCTGGTGCTCAATGCCAAGGAATCCATGTCCGGCCGGGGCCTGGTCCGCATGGCGACCGGCCTGGAGCAAGGCTGGGCGGTCCTCGCCGTGGCCGACGATGGCTGCGGCATGAGCGCCGATTTCATCGCCCGCTCGCTTTTTCGCCCCTTCCAGACGACGAAGAAAAACGGCCTGGGAATTGGAATGTTCCAAAGCCGGATGATCGTGGAAGTCCACGGCGGCAGAATCGCGGTCGCGAGCGAGCCGGGCCACGGCACCACTTTCAAGGTGTTTCTGCCGCTCCAGGGGGCGGGCGGCGCACCGGTTTGAAGAGGGGTATAAGACCCCATACGTTTCCCGCTCTTTTGTGCCTGGCGGGGGATACCTGACGGCACTCCCGGAGTCTCTCTTACCGGTCGCACCGACCAGCACCTGCCCCTGGATGAAACCCTCATTGCTCATCGTCGACGACGACGAAGAAATTCGCACCCAAATGCGCTGGGCTCTTGCTGCGGACTACGAGGTCCTGTCGGCGGGGGATCGCGCCGGCGCCATCGAATCGTTCCGCGGTGCCCGTCCCGCGGTCGTGCTGCTCGACCTGGGCCTGCCGCCGAGCCCGGGGACGCCGGACGAGGGGCTCGCCGCCCTCTCCGAGCTCCTGGCCATCGACGGCCTGGCCAAGATCGTCATCATCAGCGGCCAGGGTGAAAAGGCGGTCGCCCTTCAGGCCATCGCGGCGGGGGCTTATGATTTTCTCGGCAAACCGCTCGACCAGGGCGAGTTGAAGATCCTCCTGAAGCGCTGCTTTTACGTCGCCGGCCTCGAGCGGGAATTTCGCGAGATGCAGCGGCGGCTGCGGGAGGATTCCTTTGAGGGATTGCTGGGGGCCAGCGATTCCATGCAGGCCGTCTTCAATTCGATCCGCAAGGTGGCCGCGACCGAGGCGCCGGTCCTGATCCTGGGCGAAAGCGGAACCGGAAAGGAAATGACGGCCCGGGCCCTGCATCACCGCAGCGACCGCAAAGCCGGCCCATTTGTCGCCATCAACTGCGGCGCGATCCCGGAGACGCTCATGGAAAGCGAGCTCTTCGGCCATGAAAAGGGCTCTTTCACGGGGGCGCACACCCAGCGGAAAGGGCGGATCGAGGGCGCCGGCGGGGGCACGCTTTTTCTCGATGAAATCGGGGAAATTCCGCCGTCGCTCCAGGTCAAGCTGCTGCGGTTTCTCCAGGAGCGCTGCATCGAACGGGTCGGCGGAAGGCAGGAAATCCAGGTCGACACCCGCGTGATCGCCGCCACCAACGCCGACCTCAAGAAAAGGATGGCCGATGGGACGTTTCGCGAGGATTTATACTACCGCCTGGCGGTCGTGCAGATCGTCCTGCCGCCGCTGCGGGATCGGGGCGGCGACGTCGACCTGCTGGCCCGGGCGCTTTTGCAGCGCCTCGGGAGCGAGAACGGCAAACCCGGGATCTCTTTCGGCGCGGACGCCCTGCGCGCCCTTCGACTCTACCCCTGGCCGGGGAACGTCCGGGAATTGCAAAACCGGGTGAAGCGCGCCGTGATCATGAGCGGGGGCAAACGGGTGACGGCGCCCGATCTCGATCTGGACCAGTCGCCCCCTTCCGTCCCGCTCAAGGAGGCGCGGGAGACGCTCGAACGGGGGATGGTCCGCGAAGCCTTGCGGAGGCACTCCGGGAAAATCACCGCGGCCGCGGCCGATCTGGGGATCAGCCGGCCGACTTTTTATGAGCTGATGGAAAAACTCGGGATCCAAAAACCCGAGAACCAGGATCGGCCCAGCCCGCAACCCTCGTATTCACCAGCCTCAACATGAAAACATCAAAAGCAAATTCGGACCGGGGAAAAAACAATCGCGTTTGCCGCCTGGCCACGGCGGCCGGAGCGGCGGTGGCGCTCGCTTTGTCGATCGCGCTCTCGGCCTGCCAGACGCCGGCTCCGGCGGCAACGACCTCCGAAAACGAGCGCACCGAGCTCACCCTGCACGAGGGGGACGTGGTGAAGATAACCTTCCCCGGAGCCACGGACCTGAATCCTCCGGAACCCCTCCAAATCAGGAGAGACGGCAAGATCACCCTGCCGATCGTCGGCGAAGTGACGGCCGCGGGCCTGACCCCGGCCGAGCTGCAGAACAATCTGCTCGGGCTTTTTTCCACGCAGCTGGTCTCCAAGGAGGTCATTGTCACGGTGGTGTCATCCTCCTTCGTCGTTTTCGTGGACGGCGATGTGCTCCGCCCGGGAAAAGTGGTCTCCGATCATCCGATCACGGCGCTGGAGGCGGTCATGGAGGCGGGGGGATTCGACTACAACAAGGCGGATACGGCGAAGGTCATGGTGATCCGCCACAAGGGCGGGAGCAAGGACTACAGCTACTACAACGTCGACTTGCGGCTCGTCCTCGATGGCAAGGAGAGCGACGCCTTTTATCTGGCTCCGGGCGACGTGGTCCACGTGCCGGAGAAATTCTCCTGGTTTTGATTCCATCCAATTTTAAACATGAAACATCCTACCAAAGTCCAACTTAGCCTGGTCGTCGCCTGCGGTTTTCTGGCGATCGGTTCACGCCCCGCGGGAGCTCAGAGCACCTATCCGTATCCTTATACGATGAATCTTTTCGCCGGCGTGACCCGCTCGCCCGGCAATGCCGGAGGCACCCCGGGACAGTTTTCCTTTCCCTATGGCGTGGCGGCGGACGCCGCGGGAAACGTGTATGTCGGGGACACCGACAACGACACGATTCGCAAAATCACCCCGGCGGGCGCGGTCAGCACGCTGGCGGGGCAGGCGTCCGTGACGGGCAGCGCCGACGGCACCGCCGCCAGCTTCAACCATCCGGAAGGCGTGGCGGTGGACGCCGCGGGCAATGTCTACGTCGCCGACATCTCCAACACCACCATTCGCGAAATCACCCCGGCGGGCGTCGTCACCACCCTCGCGGGACTGGCCGGCAGTTCGGGCACGGCCGATGGCACCGGCAGCGGCGCCCGTTTTAGCGGGCCGTCCGGCGTCGCGGTCGACAGCGGCGGCAACGTGTATGTGGCCGACACCTACAGCGACACCATCCGGAAAGTCACCCCGGCGGGCGTCGTGACCACCCTCGCCGGCCTGGCCGGCAGCCCGGGAAATGTCGATGCCGCGGGCAGCAGCGCGCGGTTCAACCAGCCGGCGGGCGTGGCGGTGGACGCCGCGGGCAATGTTTACGTGGCCGACACCTATAATGACACGATTCGGAAGGTCACCCCGGCGGGCGGCGTGACCACCCTGGCCGGAGTGGTTGGCAGTTCGGGCAGCGCCGATGGCACGGGCACCGCGGCGCGCTTTTATCTCCCGATCGGCATCGCCATCGATAAAGGCGGCAATATTTACGTGGCCGACACCTACAACGATACGATCCGGGGAATTACGCCCGCGGGGGTCGTCACCACGCTGGCCGGCCTGGCCGGAACCGCCGGCGCCGCCAACGGCACCGGAATCGGCGCGCAATTTTATCTTCCCTACGGAGTGACGGTGGACACGGCGGGAAACATTTATGTGGCCGACACCCTCAATGTCATCATCCGCAAGGGCGCGGCCGCCGCCGCCGGCAGCCTACCGACGATCCAGACCCAGCCGCAGAGCCAGACCGTCACCGCCGGCGGGTCCGCCTCCCTGAGCGTGGGCGCCACCGGAGGCCTCAGCTATCAATGGTATTTGAACGGCGTGGCGGTCCCCGGCGCGACCAGCGCCACCCTGGCGATCCCGCTCGCCGGCACCAACCAGGCGGGAAGCTACACGGTAGCCGTCTCAAACAATGCCGGTTCGGTCACCTCCTCCGCCGCCACCCTGACGGTGAATTACTCGGCCCGCCTGATGAACCTTTCGGCCCGGGCCTATGTGGGCACCGGCGGAAACATTTTCATCGCCGGTCTTGCGACCAGCGGAACCGGGTCCAAGAACCTGCTGCTCCGGGGAAACGGCCCGGCGCTGACGGGACAAAACGTCGCCGGGGTGCTCGGCAATCCCATCCTGACCTTGTTCGACAACCACAGCACGGCGATCGTCACGAACACCGGCTGGGGCAACAACCTGGTCGCCGGACTTTCCACGGCCCAGGTGTCCCCCCAGCTGGCCACCGCGACCTTCATGAATAGCGTCGGCGCCTTTCCCCTCACGGCGGGTTCGGCCGACTGCGCCATGGAGGTGACGGCCCCGGTCGGCAACTACACGATGGAAATAACCGGGGTGAACAGCTCCACCGGCATCGCGCTGGCCGAGATCTACGACGCCGACCCGGGCACGCCGCCGGCGCGCCTGGCGAACATCTCCGCCCGCGGCTATGTGGGCACCGGCGCCGACATCCTGATCGGCGGGTTCGTGAACGGCGGCTCCACTCCCGAGACGGTGCTGATCCGCGGGGACGGCCCGGAGCTGATCCCGCAGGGCGTCACCGGAACGCTCGCCAATCCCGTGCTGACCCTGTTCGACAGCAGCAACGCCGTCATCGCCACGAACACCGGCTGGGGCAATGTCTCGGTCGCGGGCAACTCCAGCGTCCAGGCCGGGATCCAGCCCGCCACGGCGGCCGTGATGAGCGAAGTCGGCGCCTACCCCCTGGCCGCCGGATCGGCCGATTGCGCGATCATCGCCATCCTGCCTACCGGCAACTACACATTCGAGGTGACCGGCGTCGGGGGCACCAGCGGAGTCGGCCTGATCGAGATCTACGAGGTTCCCTGAGGCCAGCGCAGCGCGGCAAGACCCACGATGTCGACCGGACGGGGATTTCACCCCTGGCTTCACCAGGTCCTTGCCCTGCCGGTTTTCCATTACGCGGCATCCCGTTTCTTCGGCGCGGCGATCGCCCGGCTCGCCTTTGACGCAAAATTTGGCGGTTCCGACCGCGGCTGGGGCGAATTCCACGAGCGGCCGGAATTCATTTCGCCGCTGGCCGCGCACGCGATGTCCTTCGGGCCGGGCGTCGCGCGGATTCTCCTGCTCGGATGCGGCGGGGCGGGCCTGGTCGGCGACCTGCCGGCCGGCTGCTACCGGTCGGTCATCGGCGTCGATCTTTCGCCCAAGGCGATTGACCTTGCCCGGAGCAAATGGGACCCGGGAAAGACCCGCTTCGAGGTGGCCGATATGTGCGCCTATGCGCCGCCCGAGCCCCAGGACATCATCGTGCTTTCCGAGTCCATCTACTATATCAAGAGGCGGAAGTGCGCAAAACTTTTCGCCCGGTTGCGGGCGGAAAATCCCGGGGTGATATTTGCGGTCACGATCGCCCAGCCCGGCCGCTACCGCGGTTATCTGCGCGACATCAGGAAAAATTCTCCGGCGGTCCTGGAGGACCGCGCTCCCGTGCCGGAAAAGGCGCGGCATCTCATCGTCTTCAAATAGCGTTATTCGTCCAGCTGCTGGATGATGAGCTCCTGCATCGTCGCCAGGAAAAGGTAGCACATGAAGGCCTGGCGGGTCGGATCGTCGAGCCGCGCCATTTCGATGTCGCCGGACTCGAGGGCCTCGTCGCCCACCGACTGCAGGAAGCGTTCCCGGAGGCACAGGCGGACCGCCGAGCACGCGCGCACGATGGCCTCGGCATTGCCGTTGTTCAAATAAACCGCCCCTTCGGAGAAAAATTCCTCCCCGAAAAGGGCGAGGAAGGTGTCCACATCCCGATTTTGCGCGGCGAGCAGGTCGCCCGCCCACATTTCGCTGAACTCCGCCTCGAGGGCCGGCGCCGCGTGCGGCAGCGCCGGGGCGCTCTGCAAGCCGTCGGCGAGGCCCTTGATCACATCCAGCAGCGGCCCGACCACCGGCAGGCTGAGTTTGACCTTAATGGGCTTCATCGGATTCCAGCACGGTCGTGAGATGCCATTGCTGCAGGGTGAACGCATAGGCCTCGGCCTTTTCCCTCAGCCCGCACCACACCACCGACCGACCGCGCTCATGCACCTCCAGCATGTGCTTGCGCGCGGTGGACTCGTCGAAACCAAAGACCTTCTTGAACACGAGCACCACGTAGGACATCAGGTTCACCGGGTCGTTGAGCACGACCACGCGCCAGAGGCCTTGCAGTTCCAGCGCGGCCGCCGTGCGCTTTTCAGGCAGGGTGTGCGTCTTGGACTGGGCCATGGGCTTTGATCTCGGCCTCGATCCGCGCCCCGGCTTCCGCCAGGGGAATCTTCATGGCCTCCTGCTGCGCGCGCCACTTCATTTCAACCAGGCCCTCCTTCAGGCCCCGGCTGCCGATCGTCACGCGCAGCGGGATGCCGATGAGGTCGGCGTCCTTGAATTTCACCCCGGGGCGCTCGGCCCGGTCGTCGATCAGCACGTCGGCGCCGGCGCGTTCGGCCGCCGCGGCCAGGCGCGAGGCCAGCTCCGCCGCCTCGGCCGCCTGGGGATCGAGCAGGCAGATGAGCACCTGGAAAGGGGCGATGCTCCAGGGCCAGACGATGCCGTCACCGTCATGGCTTTGCTCGATGCAGGCCTGGAGGGTCCGGCTGATGCCGATCCCGTAGCAGCCCATCACCAGCAGGTGGTTTTGCTTGTGCTCGTCCGTGTACCCGGCCCCGAATTTCTCGGAGTACTTCGTGCCAAGCTTGAAGATGTGGCCGACCTCGATCGCGCGGGCGATCTGGAGGGGCTGCCCGGACCGGGGACAGGGCTCGCCCGCCCGGACCCGGCGGAAATCGCAGAATTTCGTGATGGCGAGGTCGCGGGTGACGTTGACGTTGCGCAGGTGGAAACCGTCGCGGTTGGCGCCCGTCGTTCCGTTGCCGACGAGCCGGATCGCGTGGTCGGCAAAAATGCCGGCCAGCGCGCCGGGATTCCTGATGGTGCCCCTGACCGCGCCCAGGCTGCCGGGCCGCGCGCCCATGACCGGCTCAATCTCCTCGGCCGTGGCCTGGCGCCATAGCGCAAAACCGAGGGCGCCGACCTTGGCCTCCTCCAGGTCGTCGCTGCCGCGCAGGATGACGAGGAACGGCTTCCCGTCGCCGACGAGGACCAGGGTCTTGAACTGAAGCTCGGCCGGCACCCCATGGGGCGGCGCGGCGAGCGCGGCGATGGTCGCGACGCCGGGCGTCGGGAAATCCTCGATCGGCCCCGCCGGGGCCGCGTCGCCGAGCCCGGCCGGCACCAGGGCGCTGGTTGCCTTTTCGCGATTGGCCGCGTAACCGCCCGCGTCGCAGTAGACGATATCGTCATCCCCCACTTCCGCCGGGACCATGAACTCGTGCGACGCGCTGCCCCCCATCACCCCGGTGTCGGCCTCCACCACCACGGTTTTCAGGCCCGCCCGCGCGAAAAACCGCTCGTAGGCGGTTTTCATCGCCCCGTAGCTTTTCGTCGCGCCGGCGTCGTCGGCGTCGAAGGAGTAGCCGTCCTTCATCACAAACTCCCGCGCGCGCATCAGGCCGAAGCGCGGGCGGATCTCGTTGCGAAATTTCGTCGCGATTTGGAAGAAATTCCTCGGCAAGTCCCGGTAGCTGGCGATCTCGGCCTTGATCAGCGGCGTGATGATTTCCTCGTGCGTCGGGCCGAGCACGAATTCCGGCTCGCCGGGCGCGCGCCGGCCGGCGCCGGCGTGGTCGGCGCGGTACATGATCTCGCGCGCGGCGGCCCACCGGGGCCCTTCGCGCCAGAATTCCGCCGGATGCAGGTGCGGCATCGCCAGCTCGATCGCGCCGGCCCGTTCCATTTCCTCGCGGCAGATCTGGCTGAGCTTCCGCATCACGCGGAGGCCAAGGGGAAAATAAGCATAGAGCCCGCCGCCGACCTTGCGCACGAGACCCGCGCGGACCAGGAGCCGGTGCGAGGCGATTTCCGCGTCGGCGGGGCTCTCCTTGAGCGTGGGGATGAAAAACTTCGACCAGAGAGTCATGCAGTCCGCGAACAAAACAGACCCCCTGACATGGAGCAAATAGAATGATTTTTGAACAGGAAGGCCGGGAAGATGGGGAAGTAAGCCAGTTGCCTTGAACGCTTCCCGATCTTCCCGGCCTTCCTGTTCAAATCCTGCTAAATGATCGTTGAACGGCGGCCTGGGAACGGTGAATGTTTCCGCGCATGTCTCCCCGTTCACGCAAGCCCTGGCCGATGCGGTGGATCATTCTCGGAATCATCCTCTTCATCGTCCCCTACACCTACCTCACCCTCCACTATCGCAAAACGACGCCCGCCTATCTGCCTTACGAGGACACGCGCGAACGATCGCGCGCCGCGCGCGCCGGATATGAGCGAATCGTGGGCAGCCTCGCGCGGCCGGCGGATCCGCCGCGGCTGGGCGACGGCGCCCCGGACGAGCCGGCCGCGGGCGGGCTGCCGGAGTCCCTGCGCGCCGCCCTGGCGGAGCCCCTGCTGCTCCCGGCGGAGATTGGCCGGGTCGCCGCCGCTCCCTCCGCCGACCATCTGGCCGCGTATCCCGTCGCATTCTCCTGCACGCTGTCCGACAACAAGCAGCAGCCGGAAGGCGTTCAACTCTACCTGAAGGACGACGACGTCCTGATCGTTCCGGCCTGCGAGCGTCTGGCCGGCGGCCTCCTCGCCCGCACCCGCGAGGCCGTCATCATCGCGACGGTGCCCCCGGGCTCGCTGCCGCCCGGACAGTATCACGTGACGCTGGTCGGGGAGCGCGCTTCGCGCCGATGGACGCTGCAAGTGCATTGACGCGCAGTGCATTGTTCATTTGTCATTGTTCATTGAGCAGCACCAATAATACCCCCTCGACGGCGTCACCCGCGCAGGCGACGACGATCAAACCCACGGACCTCCGCGGCATCCTGAAATATGTGCCGCGCTTCCAGGGGCAGATCTTTGTCATCGCGATCGACGGGGCGATCGTCGCCGACGAGAATTTCGGCAATCTCCTCGTGGACGTCGCCGTGCTGCGCAGCCTCGGGATCAAGGTCCTGCTGGTCCACGGCATCGGCCACCAGCTCCAGGAGCTCGCCACGCTTCGCGGCGTCGCGATTTCGAACGCCGACGGCACGGGCGTCACGGACGCCGCCACCCTCGACCTCGCCATCCGGGCCTCCTCCCGGGTCTCCCATCTGATCCTCGAGGGGCTGACCCAGAATTCGCTGAAGGCGGTGATCACCAATGCCGTCCGGGCGGTCCCGGTGGGCATCCTCCGCGGGGTCGACCATCACTTCAGCGGCAAGGTGGAGCGCATCGACAAGGAATTGATCGGCGAATTGATCGACCAGCAGGTCGTCCCGCTCGTGTCCCCGCTCGCCTTCGGCCCGGATGGAAAGTCGCTCCGCGTCAATTCCGACCTCCTGGCCGCCGAGCTCGCGGAAGCGCTCCACGCCACCAAGATCATTTATCTGCTCCCGCAGAGCGGGATCGAGATCGACGGGGAGGTGCGCCGGGAAATTTCCGTGGACGTGCTGCGCGCGCTGTTGCAGGACCACCCGGAGCGGATCGCCGAGGCGGGCCTGAGCAAGGCCGTCCACGCGGTGAAGGCGATCGAGACGGGGACGCCCCGGGTGCACATCCTGGACGGGCGCATCTTCGACAGCCTCCTGAACGAGATTTTTTCCAATGAAGGCGTCGGCTCCCTGGTTTACGGCAACGATTACCAGCAGATTCGCAAGGCGACCAAGCGCGATGTCCGCCTCATTCACTACCTAACCCGCAATGCCGTGCGGCGCGAGGAGCTCATCCACCGCACGCAGCAGGCGATCGAGAAAAACATCGACCAGTTCTTCGTCTTCGAAATCGACGAGAACATCATCGCTTGCGTCACGCTTTACTTCTACCCCGAGCAGCCGCAGCTGGCCGAGATCGGCTCCCTCTATGTGGTGCCCTTTTACCACAACCGCGGCATCGGCCAGAAGATGGTGGAGTACGCCTGCCTCCAGGCGAAGGAGCGGGGCGCGACGACGGTCATCGCGCTCTCGACCCAGAGTTTCGCCTTCTTCACCAACGTCTGCGGTTTCGAGGAAACCACCAAGGAAGTCTTGCCAGAGTCCCGGCTCAAGCAGTACGATGAAAGTGGTCGGAATGCCAAGATTCTGGTGAAACTTTTGTCCTGAAACGACGTCTAACCAAGTGCGATGAATACACGAAGCCTGGGTTTCGTGGCGGTTCTCACCCTCCTCGCCCCGTGGGTGCGGGCGGATGATATCCCCGCTGTGGCCCCGCCGCCCTCGGGCGACGTGCAGCGCGAGGTGCTCCGCGGATTCAACTATCACCTCCCGGTCCCGGCTAGGATTGCGGTCCCGGTCCTCACGGCCGAGCCCGCCGCCGCCGCTGCGGACGACGACGGCATGGTCGTCCAGCTGGCCGCAGTGCAGGTCAACGGGAAACAGGACCAGACCTATCGCGATCTCAACGCGGCCATCGCCGACGAGCAGCTCAGCGTGCCCTGCGATCTCTTTGTGAGAAATTCCGCCAAATTCCAGTTTCGGGCGCTCGGACCGCCGTTGTTTCCCAGTCCGATGGACCGCGAGACCCCCAGCGAGCAGCTGCCCGCGCTTTTTCCGCTGGTGACGCTGGCGTGGTAGCGGCTCCCAAACTCCGCGCCGCGGCGCTTTCGGATATCGGCTCGTTTCGCGGCGAGAACGAGGACCGCTGGCTCTGCGACCTCTCACTGGGGCTGTTCGGGGTGGCGGACGGCCTGGGCGGACTGCCGGGTGGAGGCGAGGCGGCCCAGGCGACGGTCGACACGGTCGCCGGCGCCTTTCGTGGGTTGCCCGCGGGTGCCGCGCCGGAACTGGAGCCGATCGTGCAGCAAGCGCACCGCTTGGTGAGCGCGCTCGGCCGCGTGATCAGCCCCGCGATCGGCATCGCCACCACGCTCACGTTCGGCCACGCGCGCTCCGGAGTCCTCCATCTGGCCCACGTCGGAGACTCGCGCTGTTATGCCTGGCGCGACGGGAAGTTATTCCGGCTCACGGAGGACCACTCCGTCGAGAACGAAGCCCGCCGCCAGGCTCTCGCCGGCCGTCCCACCCGGTATGCGCCCGAGAACCGCTCCGCGCTGACCCGCTGCGTCGGCCAGCCCGGGGCGCTCGAGGTCGATCTCATCGCCCGGCCCCTGCTGCCGGGCGATCGCATCCTGTTTTGCACCGACGGCATCACCCGCCTGCTGTCGGACCGTGAGATCGGCGAGATCGTCGGGCAGAATGACGACCCTGCCGGCGTCCTGCAGCGGCTCATTGCCCTGGCCTTGAAGCGCGGCGGCCCGGACAATGCGACGGGCGTCGCGATTTTCGTCGATCAGCCTGATTGACTTTGGCCGGGTTTAGTTTGGATTTTCCGCCCAAGGGCCAGCCTCCATGAAACCAGCTGCAACGAATCTGAGCGTCAATTGGATCGTCGGAAAACGGGTTGACCTCGCCGCGTTCATCGGCGGAGCCCTGGCCGGCTACTTGGTCTTTTTCATGCACGCGGGCCTGGGCTGGGACATGCTGCTCATTTACGTCCTTTTTATCACTTTTCTCGATACCCCGCACTTTTTTGGCACCTATTTGCGGACTTATCTGGACAAGCGGGAATTCCGCGCCCGCCGCGGATTCCTGCTGGGGAGCCTCCTGTGGCTCCTGGCCGGCCCACTGGTCCTTCTGTTCTGCTACGGCCTCTTTGCGGCGGGGATCGGCCGATACATGGTGCCGTTCGAGGTTTTCGTGCTGGCGGTCGGCATCTGGGCATACTGGCACGTGGTGCGGCAGCATTACGGGTTCATGCGCCTCTACCAGGTGAAGAACGGGGAAGTGTCGCCCAAGGATCGCCGCCGCGACGGGCTGCTGATGCACCTTGGCCTGACGCTGCCGTTCGTGGTCTTTGTCCTCCGCCATCCGGAGAGCCGGCAGGCGTTCGGCCTTTCCGCGCAAATGCCCCCCCTGCCCTCCTGGGCGCAGCTCGGCGGACTGCCCGGCATCATGGCGGGCAGCTGGATCGGACGCGTGGGCTGGGAGCACTTCGTCACCGCCGGCTGCATGCTCGCGCTGGCCGCCCTGATCGTGGATTTCGTCGTCCGGCAGGCCGGAAAATGGCGGCGCGGCGAGCCGGTCAATGTGCCCAAGATCCTGCTGTTCACGGCGGTGCTGCCCCTGCACATCCTGGTATGTTTCTCGGCGGCGGTCCTGACCGCGCCCCTCGTCACCTTCAGCGCCTTCGTCACGATCTATCACGACATCCAGTATCACGTCCTGGTCTATTGCCATCAGCAAAACCGCTTTCGGGACAAGGAGGTCGCGCGCGAGTCCGGGCTGGCCGCGACGCTTTCGCGCAACGTCCTCGTATTCGGGTGCACCGCCGTCGCCTTCGGCCTGGTGGTCCGCGGCCTCGGCTGCAGCGTCCAGATCTTCAATGGCGCGCAGTGCTTCACGCCGACGCTCGTCGGCAAGGTCCACCTCTTCGGCAACATCTCCAGCGACACCCTGCTCGGCGCGTTCTTCCTCGGCTTCCCCTGCCACCATTATTTCGTGGACCAGTTCATCTGGAAACCCAGCAGGGACAAGGGCCTGCGCCGCGACCTGAATATAGAGCAGGCCGGAGCCCCGGCCGCCTCGTAAGTATTCCTTAATTGCTGCTCGTATTCGTGGTGGTCGTCGTGACCGGAGGAGGCTGCGTGGTCTGTTGCGACGTGGTCGTCGTGCTGCTGGTGGGAGGAGGATTGGCGGCGGCCGGGGCCGGATTTGTCGTCGAGCAGGCGGACAGTGACACAAGGGCGGCGGCGGCCAGGCACGGGATGATGAGTTTTTTCATAAGTATGATTGTTGTTCAGATCGTTTCCATATCGTTCGCCGACATGATCACATGATCGGCGGGGCGATACTATGGGGTGTTGACCTGATTGGCTCATTTTGCGGGCCCAGGATAACGGCGTGTGCCGCAATCTGAAAATAGGGACATCCGGCAGTGTCACCCAGACGTAACTGTTTTGCACCGGTCGGTTTTAATCGGTCCGGGCGTCCGGTTCATTTGCTTTACCGCTTTTCTAAATCTCATTGTCGGCTAACTTGATCCAATGAAATATGCCCTGGCTTTGTTCTTCGCAGTCACAGCCACCCTGTGCGCTGAATCCACCATGAAAACCACCTCTTCGTCAGGCTCCGTCAGCGACGGGGCCGCCTGCAAAATCGACGGACCGAAGTCGGCCTGCGGGCTGCCCTCCAATGTCGTGATCGACATGTCGAAGGCGGCCGTCAGCCACACCGACGCGGAGTGGCAGGCGCTGCTCACTCCCATCCAATACGATGTCGCGCGCGAACAGGGCACGGAGCCTCCGTTCCACAACGCCTATTGGGACAATCACGCCGACGGCGTCTATTTCTCCATCTGCAGCGACACTCCCCTTTTTGACAGCCGCGACAAGTTCGACAGCGGCACCGGATGGCCGAGCTTCACCAAGCCGATCGAACCGCTCTTTGTGGCGGTGCAGACCGATACGAGCTACGGCATGAGCCGCAACGAGGTGCACTGCACCGTGGACGGCGCCCATCTCGGCCACGTCTTCGACGACGGCCCCGCGCCCACCTTTCAGCGCTACTGCATCAACTCCGCCTCCCTGAAATTCATGCCCCGCAAGGAATACGACGCCTGGGTGGCGGCGCACGGAAATCCGGCGGCCAAGTAAAGTGGACGCGGCGGGACGCCGTGCATCGACAAGGAACGCAGCGGGACGCAGCGTGTACCTTTTCAAGCC
>Ga0302325_10015755_pt1 | contig 16055 bp, 14 predicted proteins | sample Palsa_T0_2_FD_201948 | JGI IMG/M metagenome (GOLD analysis project Ga0302325, IMG submission 201948) | Peat permafrost microbial communities from Stordalen Mire near Abisko, Sweden - Palsa_T0_2 | ecosystem: Environmental > Terrestrial > Soil > Palsa > Peat permafrost | place: Sweden: Abisko... | reverse complement strand
GTGGGGCCGTAGCCGGGGCCGGGCGGGAGCAGGTTGGCCACGGTGATGAAGTCGTTGAGCATCGTCTTGTAGGCGGCCTGGTGGATGGCGGGGAGCAGGGCGGGGGTGGCCAGGATGGTGTTGGCCTGGGTGCGGACGGTGCGGGCGTCGGCTCCGAAGATGAGGTGGTTGGCGACGGTGGGTGAGTAGTTCTCGGCTTCCAGGGCGGCGGCCAGGGTGTCGACGTCTTGGTTGAAGGTGACCTGGGCCTGGCCGCCGGCTGATGCCAGCCACTTCATGGCGGGGGTGGCGGCGGGGGTGGCGGCGAGCAGGTGGGTGGTGGCCGGGTGGGTGGTGGCGGTGGCGGTGGCGGCGGCGTGGGTGGGGGTGTGGGTGGTGGCGGTGGCGCCGTGGTGGGTGACTCCGCAACCGGAAACAATGGCAGCTACTGCGATGGTGGCGGCGATTCGGCTGAGCTTCATGATGTGCGCCCCTCATTAGCTGCTATTGCTTCTTGCTGCTTATGAGTTGAGTGTCGTTCGCGGGCGTAGCGGCCCGGTTCGCTGTTCGGTTGCAGGCCGGTTGCGCTGTCTGGGGAATGGCGGAATCGCGCTTGTAGCGGGTAGGTTTTCGTTCAGTTGCAGGCCGGTTGCATAGTCCGGGGAATGGCGGCATCGGCGCTCGGCGCGCTGCCGGACGACTTAGACGCGAAAGGCATCGGGATCAGCCCGGCGGGCTAGCTAGGTGGCGCTGACGCAGGACACCGCTGTCCGTTCGGAAGGACGGGCGGGGACTGGGGCGGACCGTCAGGTGGACGGGCTAGGCGGTGCGGACCAGGGTGTCGAAGAGGTGGGTGAGCTCGGCGGCTGGGTCCTCGGTGAGGCCGCTGTGGACGGGGCCGGGCTGGACAATGGTGGATCTGGGGGCGGTGAGCCAGCGGAAGCGCTCGCCGAGCGGGCGGCCGGCCAGCGGGCCTTCGGTGCAGGCCTTCTCGAAGGCGGACAGGGCCGAACGGACCGCGTCCACATCGGCGCCGGGATCGACCGCGAGCAGCCGGGCCACGTCCAGTTCGATCCGGGTGGCCAGGTAGCGGTGGCCATGGGAGTAGACGATCACCCCGGCATTGATGGCCTCGCCTCGCTCGACCCTGGGAACCACGCGGACCAGCGCATACTCGAAGACCTCGGTCATCGCCTGATCACCTCGGCACGATCGGCGCACGCTGCCCGAGCTGCTCCACGTAGGCGTCGGCGCCGCGGTCGCCGAACCACTCGGGCGGGACCAGGCCGGTCACTTGCCGCAGCAGGGGCTCGGTGATCTGGGGAGCGAGCCTCGCATGGGCTTCGGCCAGGTCCGTGGCCCGCCCCGCGAGCACGTGCTCGCTGGCGTCAAAGGGGCGTTTGGGATCCGCCGTCGGCCAGTTGTGGTGGAAGTACAGCGCCGCGCCGTGATCGATGAGCCAGATGTCGCGGTGCCAGACCAGCAGGTTCGGGTTGCGCCAGGTGCGATCGACGTTCTGCACCAGGGCGTCGAACCAGAGCACCCGGCTGGCGAAGTCGCGGTCGGCGGTCCAGCCGAGCGGATCGAAGCCGACCGACCCGGGCAGGAAATCCACCCCGAGGTTCAGGCCCTCGCTGGCCCTCAGCAGATCCTGGATCTCCGGGTCGGGTTCGCTGCCCGGAATCCGGGGGTCAAGCTCGGCGAGGACCAGCTCCGGAGTGCGCAGGCCGAGCCGGCGGGCCAGCTCGCCGGCGATGATCTCGGCGACGAGCGCGAGGGGACCTTGCCCGGCGCCGCGGAACTTCATCACGTAGGTGCCGAGATTGTCCGCCTCGACCAGGGCAGGCAGCGACCCGCCCTCGCGCAGCGGGGTCACGTACCGCGTCACCGTCACAAGTTCGAGCACGCGGGCCAGGCTATCGCCCGCGCCTGGCCTGCGGGGCGGATGGGGTACGGGGCCTACGGAGAGCCGGGGGAAACTCATCGGTGCCGCGATGAGATGACCTGACTTATGTTCCCGGATGCAGCCAGGACCGGGCGAGTCGTTCCAGCGGATGCGGCGGCGCTCCCGATGGGGCCAGAACCACCCCGTCGGCCCGGATCGTTGGTACCGGCAGCGCCCCACCGCGCTGCGCGGCCTGCACCAGCCTGCGCATCCGGCGCTGGATGGCCAGGTAGAAGCGCCGCTGAGTCCAGCGACCGAACAGGGCGAAGCCCCACCGGATGACCGGGCTCGGGATGGGAGCGGCCCGGGAGTAGCCGGACACACGGAAGGTGACCCGGCCGGAGCCCAGGTTCTTGATCACCTCGTAACTGAGGCGGCCCTGTTCCAGGTGACCCTCGAGCGTCTGGTAGCTCCAGCCCCAGGCCCGCTCGGGGCCACCGTCAGCATCCCTGGTCTCATCGATGACCCCAGTGACCCTGACGCCGAGGTAAAACCGCAAGCCGAAGAACCTGCCCTCGAGCAGCATGTCGCGCCCCGCGAGTTCACTATCGCCGCGATAGACGGCACGCAGGATCCGGGGATCGGCGAACTCGTACTGCCGGACCAGAACGCATCCCATTTCCCAGGGGCCTCCGCGGACGGGCGGGCCGGGAGGCTCCTGGCCGATGACCGCGTCGCCGGAGTCAACGTGCCAGTGCCCGTCTGGCCGGCCATCCTGCGGCGCCCGAGCTGGGTCGTAGTTGACCTGGCGACCGCGCAGCCCCGCGAGCGCGGTGCCCTCGTCGACCGAGCCGAGCAGGTCCTGCCGCAATTACTCGGCCTTCTGCACGGAGTCGCCGATGAGCCACAGCGTGGGCGGCCACAGTCCGACGAACAGCGCACGCCGCTCGGCATTGCCGCGTTCGTCCTGATCGACGGTCTTCGCGCGAATCCACAGGCCAATGCACAGCGCCACCGACGCCATCGAAGCGGCGTGCAGATACGTACTGCGCAGCCCGGCCCGCCGCAAAATCTCCCCCGTGGTCATCCAGCACCTCCCTGTCCGGCACCCGCAGCACGGAACCGCTGCCGGGCATGGGACGATCCTGCCATGGCGACGGCGAGCCGAGCGGACCGGCTCGGGATAGTGCTCCGCTGGCCGATCGGGATCGCCCTGGTCAGCTGGCGGTACATGTGGCGGACCACTCCCCTGCACCGTTCAGAAGAAGTCGGCAGCAGCGCGGATCTGCCCGGTCCGGCGGACGAGGACAACGACACCGCAGCGGGGCGCCAGCCGCTCGCGGCGGGCGTCGGTCCGTTGCTGCACCGCTCGTACGCGGTGCGGATCACGGGCAGCACGATGAGCCCGGCGGCGCTGATTGACCTCGTCGCCGCTAACCTCAACCATTCCTCGCCGGAAATGGCGGTATTCCGCAAGACCCGCGGTACCAGCGACGCGCTGCGCCGCGGCGACGAGTTCGTGGTGCGGATGCCGGGACCGTGGGACGGCCCGGTCCGGGTGATCCGCCGGGACGACACCTCCTTCCGGCTGGGCACCCTGACCGGTCACCTGGAAGCGGGAGAAATCGAGTTCCGGGCCACCACCTCCGGGGATGTCCAGCACTTCGAGATCGAGTCCTGGGCCCGGGCCGGGGACCGGCTCGCCGACGTGCTCTACAACAAGCTGCGGCTGGCCAAGGAGATCCAGCTGAACATGTGGTCGCACTTCTGTGTCCGGGTCGCGGCGCTGGCCGGCGGCCGGCCGCAGGGAGGCGTCACGATCCGCACCTGGTGGGTCACCTGGCCGCCGCGGGACAGCCGGGACTAAGGCCTCCGACGCTAACCCGGGACGACCGCGGTGCCGTGATCAGCAATCGCTGTGGTCACCCGACGCTGTGGCCACCCGACGCTGTGGTCGCCCGACGCTGTGGCCACCCGACGCTGTGGTCACAGGTCGAACTGCGAACGGCGGTCGGCCGGGACCAGGTCGGTATATTCGCGGTGCCCGGTGATCCAGCTCCGCACGAACGGACAGTAGGGCAAGACCTCCAGGTTCCAGTCCCTGGCTGCCTCCAGCGCCGACTGGACGAGGCGCCCGGCGAGGCCGTGACCGCGGAAACGATCTTCGGTTTTGGTATGGGTGAAGGCGATCTCGTCGCCGCTCACGGAGTACTCGGCGAAACCGGCGAGCTCGCCGTCGGCGCGAATCTCGAACCGCGACTGCGCCTGATTGTCGGTAACCTGCAGGTCCATTTCTGCCTCCGGCCCGTCGGCTATCCGCCTAGGCCCCGGCCCTGCCGCGAGACCCGCCCGGTCGGGCCGGACATCGCGGCCGACAGCAGCCCGCCGACACCGACGGCCGCGTTGAGCAGGCCGAGGGTCTGCGGCCGACCGCCGAAATGCGCGGCGTTCAGAGCGGGGAAGATCGCCACTGGCAAACCGAGCAGCATGGCGTCCAGGTCGGTCAGGAACGCCGCGACGAGCACCGGGCGGCGGCCGATGAACCACAGCCCCTCGGCGGTGGCGCGCAGGCTGGGACGAGGGGCCGCCCGCCGCGCCCGGCCGGATCCGGCCGCCCCGGGCTTAACCGTGGTCCCGGCTTCGGGTGGCTGCGGGCGCATCGAGGGAAGCCGCGCGGTCGCGTACAAGGACGCGACAAAGCTGACCGTGTCGACGGCGTAGCACAGGCGCAGACCGAACGCTCCGGCGATCACCCCGGCCAGCGCCGGCCCGAACAGCATGGTGATGCGTCCGGTGAGCGTGTTCAGCGCGATCGCGGCGGTGAGCTGATCTGCGGGCACCAGCCGCGGCACGAAGGTGCGGCGGGACGGGGCACTGGTCGCCTGCAGTACCGCCTGCACCCCGGCCAGCAGGTAAAGCAGCCACAGCCGGCCGAACTGAGCGTAAGCCTGAACCGCATAGGCGGCCGAGACCGCCATCAGGCCCGCGCTGGTAACCAGCGCGAGTTTGCGCCGGTCCACCACATCGGCGATCGAGCCGCCGAGCAGGCCAATGATCAGCACAGGGACGAAGGTCAGGCCCAGCAGGCCGACGGCGAGGGAGGACCTGGAGCCGTCCCAGATCTGCAGCACGACAGCGAAACTCGTCATCGAGCCGCCCAGAGACGACAGCAGGCCGCCGGCCAGCAGGCGGCGGAACGCAGGGTTCTCCCGCGCCGGGCTGAAGTCGGGCAGCAGGGTCTTCACGCAGGCTCCGGCCCTTCGCCGACGATCGCGAGCAGCGCCGCCCGTGGCCCGGCGTCTGGGTCACCGGGGGGAAGCGCCCCGTACAGCGTTCTGGCCGCGTCGGAGATCCGGGTGCGCATGGGGCGGGAAACCACGGCCCGTTCGGCCAGAAGAAGAATTTCCGTCAGGGCGGCGGGAAGCTCGGCCTCAAGCTCAGCCGCCGCCAGATCCGTGGCCGCCCATTCCGCCTCGATGAGCGGGAGCAGCTGGCGGGTCCGTGCGGTGAGGCTGGCGATGCGCTGGCGGGCGTCGGCGCCTGGCTCGAGTGTGAGCAGGCCGGCCCGGGCCATCTGCGCGGCCGTCTGGCTGGCGGCGGAGTGCGTGACGCCGACGGCGCGGGCCAGCTCGCGGATGGACAGCGGGCCCAGGGCGACGAGCGCCCGGACCACCGGGCTGAACCGCGGCCGGTAGTCGATGAGGCCGAGGTCGGCATAGACCCGGGCGACGTCGCCGTCGAGCAGCTCAAGCACGTGCCGCATCCTGGTGCCGAGCCCGGCGAAGGTTTCCATCGCAGCAAATTCTAACAGCACTGTTATATTTTTGGAACGGGCGCATTCAGATCGCGGCAATTTCGCTTTCGTCCGCTAAGGCCGCCTTGCGGCAGGCCGTGAAGCCGTAGCATCGTGCGCAAGTTCGCCCAGTTATGCACAGCAGAACAGATCGCTCGGGGGGGAACCAGTGAGCGACAATTCGTCATCCAGCGATGGCGGTCCCGACCCGGACCAGATCGTGACCCAGCAGGATTTCGGCCGCGGGCTGACCTTACTGCGCAATCGCGCCGGGCTGACCGTGCGGCAGGTGGCGCGGGCCTCCGGCTTGCCCGCCAGCACGGTCGGCGACTACTTCTCCGGCCGGCACCTGCCCGCGACCGGGCAGGCAGGATCACTGCACCGGATCCTGGCCGCCTGCGGGGAGACCGATTCAGCGCGGCTCGCGTCGTGGACGGACGCCCTGGGCCGGGTCAGGCGTCAGCCAGGCAGGCGGATGGCGCTTCGGGTCGGCGGGGACGTGCCGTACCGCGGTCTGGCCAGCTTCGAGCGCGAGGACGCACCCTGGTTCTTCGGCCGGGAGCAGGTGATCCAGCGCCTGTTCGAGTTCGACCTCGGTGCCGGCCTGCCGCTGATCGTGGTCGGACCTTCGGGTTCCGGGAAATCCTCGCTGCTTCGGGCCGGGTTGATGGCGCAGCTCACCGGGCCGGTGGCCCTGTTCGTGCCGACGGCCACGCCCGCGACGGATTTCGCCGCCGTGGTGACCGACCTCGCTGCGTCTGCCGGGGCCTTGGGATCTTCGGGCGAGCCGGGGTGCGTGATCGTGGACCAGTTCGAGGCGCTCTTCACCCGGTGCCAGGACGAAGAGCAGCGGCAGGCCTTCATCAGCGCGGTCGGCGAGCTGGCGGAGACGGCCACGGTGATCTTGGCGCTGCGGGCCGACTTCTACGATCAGGCGCTGCGCTATCCGGTGCTGGCCGCCGCGCTGCAGGCCAGGCAGGTCGTCCTCGGGCCGATGACCGCGGATCAGGTCCGCCGGGCCATCGTGGAACCGGCCAGGCGGGCTCACCTCGAGGTCGAAGACGGGCTGGTCGAGCTGCTGCTGCGTGACCTGGACCCCAGGACCCCGAACGCGCGCAAACCCGGAGCGCCCGAGCGGGGAGCGCACGAACCGGGGGCGCTGCCACTGCTCTCGCACGCCCTGCTGAGCACCTGGGAGCACAGCAGCACCGGCGCGATCACCGTGGCCGACTACCTGGCCAGCGGCGGGATCTCCGACGCGATCACCCGGACGGCCGAAGGCGTCTTCGGCAGGCTCCCCGCCGATCAGCAGCAGACGGCGCGGCGGCTGTTCCTGCGCCTGGTGCACGTCGCGGATGACGCCCCGCCGACCCGCCGCGCCGTCCGCCTGACCGAACTGACTCCGCTGGGCGGCCAGGACACCGAGGAACTGCTCGGGCGGTTCGTTCACGAACGCCTGATCACCGTGGACGCGGACACCGTCCAGATCACCCACGACGCGCTGCTGACCGCCTGGCCGCGGCTGCGGTCCTGGATCGATACCGGGCAGGACGACCTGCGGACCAGGCGGCGCATCACCGAGGCGGCCCGCATCTGGCAGGAGAACGACCGGGACAGTTCGGCCTTGCCGCGCGGACTGCAGCTGGCGATATTCGCGGGCTGGAACGCGGATCCGGACAACCGGGATTCGCTGGGGCCGCTGGCGAGCGGGTTCATCACCGCGGCGATCGCCGAGGAGCAGGCCCGCGAGCGTGCCGAACGCCATCGTACCCGCCGCCTGCACCGGCTCGTCGGCGCGCTGACGGTCCTGGTCGTCGTGGTGGTCGGGCTGGCGGGCTACTCGTTCCAGCAGCGCGCGACGGCCGCCACCGCGCGCGACGACGCCGACTCCCGCGAGGTGGCCGTCATGGCCGGGCAGCTCAGGGGCGCCGACGTTCCGCTGGCCGCGCAGTTGAGCGTGGCCGCCTACGGCATCGCCCGGACCCCGGAAGCCGATGCCAGCCTGCTCGAGTCGTCGGGCACTCCGTCCGCGGCCCAGCTGACCGATTCGCCGGAGCTGGTCCAGGCGGTCAGCCTCAGTCCCAGCCACACGCTGCTGGCCGTGGCCGCCGCCGACGGGACGCTCCGGCTGTGGAACGTGGCCAGCCCGAGCCATCCCGCCGGCCTGGGTGGCCCGCTGGTGAACGACCCGGACAGCCCGCTTTACACCACGGCGATCAGCCCCGACGGCAAAATCCTGGCCGCGGCGGGCGCCGGCCGCACGGTCTCGCTGTGGAACATCACCGACCCCGACCGTCCCATCCCGCTCGGCAAGCCGCTGACCGGTCCGGCCAGCACGGTGTACTCGGTGGCCTTCAGCCCGGACGGCCTGATCATGGCGGCCGGGAGCGCGGATGACACCGTCCGGCTCTGGAACCTGGCGGATCCGCTGGCTCCCAAGGCCCTGGCCACGCTGCGCGGGCCGGCTGGGTACGTGGAATCGGTCGCGTTCTCGCCGTCCGGCCGCGTGCTGGCCGCGGGGAGCGCGGACAGGACGGTCCGGCTGTGGAACATCGCCGATCCCTCCCGTCCGGCCGCCCTCGGCCGGCCGCTCACCGGACCGGCGAACATCGTCACCTCGGTGGCCTTCAGCCCCAACGGTCAAACCCTGGCCGCGGGCAGCCAGGATGACAAGGTCTGGCTCTGGAACGTCGCGGCACCCGCGAAGGCCACCCCGGACGGCACGCTGACCGGTGCCACCGACTGGGTCAACGCGGTCTCCTTCAGCCCGGACGGCCAGACGGTGGCGGCCGGAAGCAGCCAGAACAGCGTCCTGGTGTGGAACCTGGCCTCCAGGTCGCTGACCGCGCAGCTGCCGCAGGCGGACCCGGTCACGTCGCTGGCCTGGGACGGCGCCGGCCGGCTGGCCGCGGGCGACGCGGACGGCACCGTGTCGTTCTGGTCGCTGCCGTCGCCCATCCTGCTCGCGGGCGCTCCGGTGAACAGCGTGGCGTTCAGCTCGGACGACAGCATGCTCGCCGTCGGCAGCCAGGGCCTGCAGCTGTGGGATCCGGCCAGCCGCTCGCGGCTGACCAGCCTGCCGACGCCCAGCACCACGTTCGTGAACGCGGTCGCGTTCGCACCCGGCGGGCGGCTGGTGGCGGCCGGTTACGGCAACGGGAGGTTCCAGCTCTGGCGCACGACGGGTAAGGCTCCGGCGCCCCTCGGGCCTGAACTCACCGCCTCGAACTCCGGCATGATCGAGTCCGTCAGCTTCAGCCCGGACGGCAAGATCCTGGCCACGGGCGGTGACGACGGCACCGTTCGGCTCTGGTCGGTTCCTCCTCCGGGTCCGGCTCGCCCTGATGCCGTTCGGCTGCTGGCCACCGAACACGACTCGGGTAGCTACGTGTTCTCGGTGGCCTTCAGCCCGGACGGCCAGACGCTGGCCGCCGCGAGTGCCGACGACCTGACCCAGCTGTGGTCCGTCCGCGATCCGGCCCGGCCGGTCCCGCTCGGCCCGCCGCTGACCGGCCCGGCGAGCTACGCCTACTCGGTGGCCTTCAGCCCGGACGGCAACCTGCTCGCCGTCGGCAGCGCGGACAAGACGGTGCGGCTCTGGTCGGTCAGCGACCCGGCCCGGCCCCGGCCGGTGGGCGCGCCGCTGACCGGCCCGGCGAGCTACGTCTACTCGGTGGCCTTCAGCCCGGACGGGAAAACCCTGGCCGCGGGGGTCACCGACGGGACGGTCTGGCTGTGGAATCTCGCCGTACCCGCGCACCCGTCCCTGGTGGCGACCATCACCGGGCCGAACGGACACGTGTACTCGGTTGCGTTCTCTCATTCCGGCCAGGTGGTGGCCGCCGGCAGCGCCGATGGCACGGTCCGGCTATGGGATACCAGCGCGGCGCAGGCGGCGTCGGCGGTGTGCGCGAACCAAGGCCAGCCGCTCAGCAAGTCGGCGTGGGAGACCAGCGTGCCCGGGATAACCTACCGGGTTCCGTGTTCCTGAGCTTGTCCGAGGCTGTCCGGGATTCTGCCGGGCTGCCCCTGACCGCCCGGCAAACGGATAAATTCTTCGCAGCTACCGGACATCCGGGCGGTGACACCAACCGGCCCGGTATGACCGGACATGCCGGGCGGCGAGCTGGCTGGGAGGGGGGCCAGCCAGCCCGCCGCCGTTGCCGCCTCGCCGGATGCGTCCGCGGGCTCGTCAGCTCGCTTGCGCGGCGTAGACGACGATGTTGCTCAGGTAGTGACCGGTAGCGGTATCGAACACCCCGCCGCAGGTAATGAGGCGCAATTCCGCGTCGGGAGTGGGTCCGTACACAGCCTGCGTCGGAAATTGGTTCTTCAGGTACTGCTGGACCGCGGTCACCAGGAACTTCACCAAGGTTCCGTCGGCCCTCCGGACGTAGACCTGATCACCCTTGCGCAGTTCGGACAGCCGGTCGAACACCGCGGGACCGTGGACCGTGTCAATGTGCCCGACGATGATGGCCGATCCGATGGCCCCGGGCCGGGGGCTCCCGGTATACCAGCCCGCGACGGCGGTGTCGGTGATCGGCGGCACCTGCAGCGAACCGTCGGACGCCAGGCCGAGCCTGATCAGCTTGGTGCTGACGCCGATCAGCGGGATGGTGAGCGAGACCGGGGCGGCCACGGGACGCGGACCGGCCGACTGCGGCGGGGCCACGATCGGACCCGTCGGCGCGGGTAGTGCCTCCAGCCCGGCCGCGACGGGTCGCATGGCCGGGGTCGAGTGGCGCGTCAGCAGCAAGCCGGCCGTCCCGGCCGCGATCACAACCAGGCCGGCCGCGAAAATGATCGCGGCCGGCCTGCGAAACGCCATTCCTCAGACCTCGGCGGGCAGCTGACGACGCAGCCCGCGGCGGCGCAGCCTCAGCCCGCCGGTCAGGGCGAGCAGAGAGCCGGCTCCGATGAGCGCCGCCCACGGCAACGGCGAGCCGGGCCCGTGCGGCGCGGTTCCGCCGAATCCGGTCGCAGCGCCGCCCAGGGGCGGCTTGCCCGCGCCGGCGGCATCCTCCAGGCTGATCATCTCAAGGCCGTTGGATCCGTCCAGGACCACCAGCGTGTGGACAGTCCCCGCGGCGAGCGTGACGCTCTGGGTCGCCGTCCCGCTGCTTCCGATCGCGGCCATCGTCCAGGTCCCTGCCGGAACGGTCAGGTAGGAACTCACGGAGGCGAACGACGCCTTGGGGACGATGGTCTTTCCGCCGCATGTCACCTTGACCGTCTGCTGCTTCAGCGAGGCCTGGATCACTCGCACCAGGGCCTTGCCCGGCGGCGTGGTCAGGTCATCGTCCATGACCTGGAGCCGCAGGCCCTTCTCGGGTCCCATGCCCGCCACCGTGTAGGCGTGGTCGGCACCGATGGTCACGCTGGTGGACAGCACAGGCTGGCTCGAGGCCGAAGCACCCGCGGCCCGCATGGCGACGCTGTAATCACCGGCGGTTACCGCCTCGTAGGGCGACACGGTGCCGTAGGCGACGTGATGAAGGACGATCTGGGCGTCGGAATTGCCGAACGAATACAGGTACACGTCCACGGCGGGCGTATTCGGGGATAGGTGAGCCAGCCTGATCCACCCGGTACCCGGGGTGGCCGAGGACGCGTGAGCAGCGGCGGCCGCCGGAACCCCGAGCAGCAGGGCCGCGGCGGCCAGTAGCATGGTGATACGTCTTATCGTTCGCGTTATGCGCGGAAACCTCATGTTGAACCCTCCCCGAGTGAAACCTCTACGAACCTGGTGCGTCCAGGGGACCGGGAGCGCCGTACCAGACGGCAACTACTCGTTCGCCGCGGACGGTGGTCAGCCCCTTCCACGCCGGCGCGAAGTTGCCCTGCTGCGCATCCAGGATCTGGAGTATCTCCGACAGGCCAGCCGGCGTGGCACTGATTTCAGCACCGCGCAGCGGAACGGCATAACCCTCACCTGGCGACTTGTCGTCGAACGCTACCAGTTTTAGGGATATCTTGCTGGCAAGATATCCAAGCGTTACAAGCAATCGCGGGTCGACTTGACCGGCGAGAAGCTGGGTCCGGGTGGCCGCATTGGCGTGGATATTGCTGTTCCTCAGCAGCTGGCTGCCCGCGCCAATACGGTCCTGGCGATCCTTGGCGAGCTGGGCGTTGAAAGCGGCGGCGCCGTCCGGCGCGATATCGCGGACAACAACCTGCTCAGGACCCGAACCGAAGCTGGCGAGCACCTGCGGCGCGTAGACGGTGGCGAGCCGGACGCCGAATTGGCTCTGGATGGCCGGCGTCGCGATCACCACCTCAGAGCCCAGCGGATCCGGAGCCGTCGGCGACAAGACCATCAGCTGGCCTGCGGGGAAGCGCTGCTGTTGCAGCTCACCGCACATCTCGAGGTCACACGACACGATCTCGCTGGTGCTCATCTGGTTGGCGACCCACTTCGCGGCCGCGAGCCGGTTGTCCGCGGCTTGCTGCAGCGGGGTCGGCTGCGCCGGATCGCTGGGCCGCGCTCCCGGCGACGCCTGCTGGTTCGTCCCCGTGAAGGCAAGCGTTATGCCGGCCCCGAGGGCCATCGCGGCGAGCGCGCTCAGCACGACAAGGAGCCGGCGGCGGGGGCCTGCCGGACGCTGATTGACGACGTGGTGGCGTTCCAGCCACAGACGCACCGTGGTAGCCGCCACCGTCCGCCACGATGGCTCTGACCGTGGTTCTGAGGGTTGACTAAGCGTTCCCGGTGCGCGCCGCTCAATCTCCTGGCTCATCTCCGCTCCCCCACGGTCCCGCAAGCGGGCGGGGCCGTCTACCAAGGCTGTACGATCATACGCTCTCGCCCTATTTCCGCCAATACAACCATTAACCGGCCACTACCGCCTTGAAGTTCGCGATCATCACCTTGCCGTAACACGGAACGATCTTTCACCTCATATGCTTTGGCGCATAGTTGAGGAACTGAAAGGTCGCATCTCGGACTGCGCTCGGCATAGGGCCGGGTCTGCCCCCGAGCCCTATCCGAAGTAACGAGCCGAGGCGTCTGCGCCCCGGAGCCCTGACCGGCGGAGGCCGCGGGTCCGGCTCGGCGGGCAGGATCTGGTCGCGGATCGCGGCCCACTGGAGGGAATGAGCGATGCCGTCGGCGACGTCGTACCGCGGCCGCCAGCCAAGCAGGCGCTCCGCCCGGCCGATGCGCGTGTAGGCGCCCACGGTGTCGCCTGGCCGCCGCTGCGCCTCCCGGGCCTCGATCCGGTGATCGGCCACTCGGTTGAACGCGCCCAGAAGCTCCCGGACCGTGGTACCGGCTCCGGTGCCCAGGTTGATGGCCGTGGCCGGCCCGGGCAGCGCCTCGAAACGGGTCAGGGCGGCCACGTGCGCGGCGGCCAGGTCCCAGACATGGACATAGTCCCTGATGCCTGAGCCGTCGCGGGTCGGCCAGTCGGTTCCGGTGATCAGGAACGGCACGCCTTCTTCGTACGCCTGAAGCATCTTGCCGAGGGCATGAGTCGGCCGCCGCAACTGCAGGCCGGTGCGCAACTTCGGATCCGCGCCTATCGGGTTGAAGTACCGCAGGGACAGCACGCGGATCAGCCCGGCGGCGGCGATATCGGCGAACATCGCCTCGCACACCGCTTTGGTCCGGGCGTACGGGCTCTGCGGGTCGATGGCCGAGTCCTCGTCGACGGTGAGGTCATCGCGGGCGCGGTAGATCGCCGCCGACGAGCTGAAGATCAGCCGGCGGCAGCCGTTGCGCAGCAGGTGGGTGACGAAATCCAGGCTCTTCGCCACGTTGGCCCGGTAGTACCCGACCGGATCGGCCACCGAGTCCGGGACCACGATCAGCGCCGCGCAGTGGATGACCGCGCTGATGTCGCGATGTTCGGCGAAGATGCGGTCGATCAGCGGACCGTCCGCGATATCACCGGCGTAGAACTCGTGGCCGGCTGCGAACTCGACTCTGCCCGTCACCAGGTTATCCAGGACCACCGGGCTGATGCCCGCGTCCGACAAAGCCGATGCGATCGTGCCGCCGATGTAGCCCGCGCCCCCTGCGATCAGGACCTTCATCGTCGGTTCCCACCCCCAAAACGTCTCAGCGATGGCTGGTATCGGCGCCGAGGATCTCCACCGAGCGCTCGCGCATCTCCACCTTGCGCACCTTACCGGTCACCGTCATCGGGAAATCGTCGACGACGTGCACGTACCTCGGGATCTTGTAGTGCGCCAGCTGGCCGCGGCAGAACTCCCGCATCGACTCGGCGGTCAGCGTCGCGGCGCCGGGCCGCAGCCGCACCCAGGCGACGAGCTCCTCGCCGTATCTGACGTCCGGAATGCCGATGACCTGGGCATCCAGGATGTCCGGGTGAGTGTAGAGGAACTCCTCGATTTCCCGCGGGTAGATGTTCTCGCCGCCGCGGATGACCATGTCCTTGATCCGCCCGGTAATGGCGAGATACCCCTGGTCGTCCATGACCGCGAGGTCACCGGTGTGCATCCAGTGCGCGGAATCGATCGCCTCGGCGGTCTTATCCGGCTGCTCCCAGTAGCCGAGCATGACCGAATATCCCCGCGTACACAGCTCGCCGGGCGTGCCCCTGGGCACGGTACGGCCCGTCTTCGGGTCGATGACCTTGACCTCGAGATGAGGCCCGACCCGGCCCACGGTGGCCACGCGGCGATCAAGGGAGTCGTCGGCACGGGTCTGGGTGGATACCGGCGAGGTTTCTGTCATGCCGTAGCAGATCGAAACCTCGGTCATCGACATCCGCTCGATAACCTGCTTCATCACCTCAACCGGGCACGGTGATCCGGCCATGATCCCGGTCCGCAGGCTGGACAGCTCGTACCCGGCGAAGCCCGGGGCGGACAGCTCCGCGATGAACATAGTGGGCACCCCGTAAAGCGAGGTGCAGTGTTCGGCCTGCACGGCTTCCAGGGTCGCGACCGGATCGAAGGTCGGCGCGGGAATGACCATGCAGGCCCCGTGGCTGGTGGCCGCGAGGTTACCCATCACCATGCCGAAGCAGTGGTAGAACGGCACCGGGATGCAGATCCGGTCAGCTTCGGTGTAGTTGCACAGCTCGCCGACGAAAAACCCGTTGTTGAGGATGTTGTGGTGCGAGAGCGTCGCACCCTTCGGAAAACCAGTGGTCCCCGAGGTGTACTGGATGTTGATCGGATCGTCGGTGTCCAGCTCGATGCGGTCAAGCGCCCCGCGATCAAGCCGTCGCCCGTCGTCCAGCATCGACTGCCACTGCGGGCTGCCGAGCAGGACAACGTCCGTCAGCCCAGGACAGCGCGGACGCACCTCGGCGATCATCCCGGCGTAGTCCGAGGTCTTCACCTGCTCGGCCGCGACCAGCAGCCGCGTACCCGACTGGTTAAGCACGAACTCAAGCTCACGGGTACGGTACGCGGGGTTGATATTCACCAGGATCGCGCCGATCTTGGCCGTGGCGTACTGGGTGAGCGTCCACTCCGCGCAGTTCGGGGCCCAGATGCCGACCCGGTCCCCCTGGCCGATGCCCAACTCGAACAGGGCGAGGGCCAGCGCGTCGACATCCGCGGCGAGCTCGGAGTAGGTCCAGCGCCGTCCCGCAGCCCGGTCCACGAGCGCCTCGCGGCCGCCGAACGCCCGCACGGTGGCGTCGAAGTTGCCACCGATCGTATCGCCGAGCAGCGCCGTCGCGGATTCTCCCGACGAGTAACTAAGAGCTGCAGACATGCCCGCTCACCTCCAAGCCTGGTTTTACCTGGCAATAGCGTCGCCGTCCAGCATGGCATGGTTTGCGGGTCAGTCTTTTATCCGCGACATGACCTCATGCACTCGGTTTGACGGCGGATAATAGCTTTTATATACAGGCGGCCCTGGATATAACCTCCGGGGCCGTGGAGGGTGAAGATGCGACTCCGGCTGCTTAACGTTCCTGTGGACGACGGCGATCTGCGGGTGCTCCTGTGGGGCACCGGCAAGCGCGTCGCGGTTGCCGTCCACGGGATAACCGCTTCAGGCATGTCATGGCAGGCCGTGGCGCGCCACATGCCCGCTGACTGGACGTTGGCCGCTCCTGACCTGCGCGGTCGTGGCTACAGCAGCGACTTGTCCGGGCCCTACGGACTGGATCGGCACGCCAGGGACATGGCGGCCGTGCTGAGGCATTTCGGCGGGCGACCGGTACTCGCCGGGCATTCGATGGGCGCATACGTCGCCCTGCTCACCCGCGACGCGCACCCGGAACTGGTGCGTCGGCTGGTCCTGGTGGACGGCGGCCTGCCCCTGTCGCTGCCGGAAGGAATCGATCCCGACGCCGCGCTGGACGCGACCTTGGGCCCAGCGATTGCCCGGTTGCGGCAGACCTACCCTGACACCGAGGCCTACCTGGATTTCTGGCGGGCGCATCCGGCGCTAGCCGAACACTGGACCGCCGA
>Ga0302325_10015753_pt1 | contig 16056 bp, 18 predicted proteins | sample Palsa_T0_2_FD_201948 | JGI IMG/M metagenome (GOLD analysis project Ga0302325, IMG submission 201948) | Peat permafrost microbial communities from Stordalen Mire near Abisko, Sweden - Palsa_T0_2 | ecosystem: Environmental > Terrestrial > Soil > Palsa > Peat permafrost | place: Sweden: Abisko... | reverse complement strand
CTGGTGGTGCCGTTGATCAACGCCAAGCCTTCTTTGGGCGCGAAGCGCATGGTTTCGAGTCCCGCTGTGCGCAGCGCCTCGTCGGCCGGTATGCGGCGGCCCTGGTAATCGACTTGACCAACTCCCAGCAGCGTACGCGCGATGTAAGCGGAAGGCATCAGATCGCCGCTGGCTCCCACCGATCCGTAGCGCGGCACCACCGGCACAATGCCGTTGTTCAGCAGCGCCTGCAGCCCGGCCACGAGTTCCCAGCGCACGGCGGACGACCCTCTGGAGAAGGTCGCCAGGCGCAGCAACATGGCCGCCCGTACCACATCTTGCGGCAAAGGCGCGCCAGTGCCGCAGGAGAGATGATTCATCAGGTTGTGCTGGAATTTCTCGGTTTGCGCGGCATCCAGGGAGTATTTGATATTGCCGCCCACGCCGGTATTGACGCCGTATATGCGGTCGCCCGCGGCCAGCCGCTCTTCGAGCCGGCGGCGGCCTTGCTCGATACGGGCGCGCGCGATTTCGGCAAATGCGACGGCCGCATTGCGGCGCGCCACGTCTTCCACATCTTCTACAGAGATTGGGCGAGCGCCCAGCGTAAGGCTGTTTGACATGATTATTCTTATTCGACGCGGGGTATGATTATTCGATTGTAAACCCCTGGCGGGCTTCCGAGGTTTGATTGCCCACGCCATCGTGCGCGGTGAGCACTACCACATACTCGCCGGGGTGCGTGTTGGGCTTGGTTACCAGGCTCATGACGGCCGGCACGAAGCGCTTGGGATAGAACGACTGGCTGTGTTCGGAGTCCGCCTGCGGCTGGGAGTAGAGCACCTTGCCGCTGGGCGCGAGCACTGCCACGTCGTAGCCCACATCGATGGCATTGGCTTCGCCGTATTTGAAGCCGATGATGTCAAAGCGGGCCCAGACGGTTTGTCCAGGCCGGTAGGCGGCTTTAGCCAACGGCTGCTTGTCGTCCTCCGAACGGTAGAAGCGGATATTGCGAATCACCAGCGCATCGCTGGGGTCCACATGATGGCCGCGCACCTCGAAGGGGACCTCTTTGGTGGCCGTGCCTTTGCCGATTATATCGGTCAACGAAACGACGATCTTATAGGTCCCCGAATCCGCCAGCGGGGGGATGACGATTTCCTGGCGAGCATTGGGCTTCCAGTTCTTATCCTCGGGGGCCAGGGTTTCTTCGATCTCGGCCGTAACCGTTTCGACGATGCGCAGGGCGTGCGGATCGAAAACATCCATTTTGTAGGTCAGGTGCACCTTGTCGGCCGAAGAAGCCGAAAAGCCATCCACCACGAAGCTAAAGAACAGGGTTTCGCCCGGATCGTGCGCAAAACCGGTAGGCAGGGCTGCGCCGCCATCGCGGTCGGAGATGATGGTTCTAACTATCGCCAGGGGCGCGGTGGCGCCCCACAGCTCGCAGGCCAGCGCGGCCAGTAGCAGAGCACGCAGCGGCATCAGCGGGTCCTCATTGCTGTGTCGGCATGTCCGGCGTATCCGACGTAAAGGTGAGCGGGATATCGATACTCTTGGTCTTCTGGCTGTTCTCATCGGCTACCCGGAGGATATAATGCTTCGGCGCCACGTCGAAGACCACATAGCCCTGCAGCGTGTCGGCGGGCTTTACGCGCCGCAGGAAGCCGGCCCACTGGGGGACTTTGTCGCCGTCGGGAAGTTCGCTATAGGTCTGGCCGGAATCGTCCACCAAGGTCAGCGCGGGTACCATCAGATCGGCGGCGCCGCCATTCACCACGCTGAGGCGAATCAGGAAAAAGCGGTCCTTGGGAACGCGCGCATCGGGGCCGTCTCCGAGCTTGGCTTTCCACTGGTCCTCGAAGACGTTGTAGACCAGCGAACCGGCCGTCACGCGTTCGCCCATGCGGTGAACCCGGTCGTCGGCCGGGATGGCGGGGGCACATCCGGCCACGGCCATCAGGCACGCTACGGTGGCGCCTCCCGCAAACGACTGCAAAGTGTGCATAGAGGAATCTTGCGCTGCCAGGTGGGCGCGTGTCAAGGACCCTGGGCGAGCAGAACTCGCTGTGGCCGGTGATTGGTGGCTGGTGGCTGGTGATTGTGTCCAGGGAAGGGCAGTCCCGCGGCACTTAGTTTTCGCAAAGATGACATGCTACATAAATAGTGGGGCAGGCCCTGGGCCTGCGGCGGCCTCTCAGGCCGCCATCTTCTCTCCTGTAGAGCAACGGGTCCAAGGGACCCGCGCAGGCTGGGAGCCTGCCCCACCAAAGGCTAGCGGGGGCGCTCTTTCAGCATCTTCTCGAACTTGACCTTTTGCTCATCGTTCAAGATGGCGAAGATACGGGCTCTGCCGTCCGACAAGACGGTTTGGTAGTACTTGGCGAAATCGTCCAGAATGCTCTCCATCTGGGCTCTCTGCACGGGAGTCAGATCGAGCTGGCGGGTCACGTTTTTCAGGTATTCGGTCTTGGAACTGTTGTCCCAGAAGGGGCGCGGATGAAGCGCATTGTGGGCGCCCAGGTTCATGGCCACCGCCCCGGCTACAGCCCCGCAAAGGAACACGAGCAGCAGCACGCCGACGCCGGCAAACTTGGGTGAGATCCACAACGGCTGTTGCGTGGATCTGGCCAGCAAGTTATGGCTCATAGTTTGCAAGGGTCACCAACATCTGGTCCGAGTTTGGGGCGACTCCGCCATCGGCCATCACAGCCTCGGGAGTGGGTGGGGCGGGCGCGTAGGCTTCTTCGCGGGACACCAGGACGGTACCCAGCACAGCGAGCGTCAGCAGAGAAGCGAACACTACACGGCGCCCGAAGGCGAAATCCCGGAAAGGACTCCAAAACGATTGCACCGGGCATGCCGCGACGCCCTGCATGACTTGCGCCACGAAACTCGCGGAAGGTTCCAGCGTTTCGGCGCCTTTGACCGCGGCAAGCAGCCCGTTGGACTCCTCGATTGCGTCAACTTCCCAGCGGCACTTGCCGCAGGTTTCCAGGTGGGCTTCGAAGCGGTGTAGAGCCGATGGCGGCAGACTACCGCTCAAGTACTCCTCAAGATTATCGATGATAACCGCGTGCATAGCCTTCTTCTTCCCTTACAAAATCGACCTTCCAAGCTTCCCCCCACGAGTCTTTTCGTGCATTGCCCGCTTCCGGGGGATCCAACTTTTCGTGCAAACTCTTTATTCAACCTCTGGCGGCGGAGCGGCCAGGCCCCACCCGTCAACCGGCCACCAAACCGGGCGCTTTATCCAGACGTTGCGCCGCTTTCACCAGTTTCTGCCGCGCGCGGAACAATTTCACCTTGATGGTGTTTTCGTTCATCCCCGTCTGGGACGCCAGTTCCTCCACCGAATAGCCCTCAACCTCTTTCATCATCAACAGCATGCGTTCCTCTTCGGAAACCCGGCTGAGGAGCTTCAGGACGTAATCCCGGCGGGCCAGGGTCTGATCCGCGGCCGGTTGGCGGTCCACGGCGGGATCGGCGTTCTCCACGCGGCGCACCTCGTCCTCGCTCAAATCGCTCTCATACACCAGTTTGCGCACCTTCTTCTTGCGCAGGTAATCGAAGCACTCGTTTACCGTGATCTTATAGATCCAGGTGATCAGCGAACTGCGGAAATCGAAATTCCGGATGGACAGGTAAACCTTTGCAAACACTTGCTGTGCAATATCTTCCACGTCGTTGCGCTGGCGCACGATGCCGTGGATGATGGAGAACACTTTGGACTGGTAGCGTTCCACGATTTCGCGAAAAGCGGCTTCCTCGCCGGCCTGCGCGCGGCGGACCAATGCGCCTTCCTGGGTGTTCAGGTAGTCCACTCTTGTCTTTATCGCAACCCTGGTACCGAACGCGGGGAGTGGTAACGCGCCGCTCAGTGTTCCCATACACCGCTTCCGACGTTGACCGCCTATGCGCGGTTTCAACTTCCCACCCCAAAAATAGCAGATTCCCGCAACTTAAGAGCCGAGGGGCCATCCATTAGGTAGCAGGGCGGATAGCCCTTTGAACGCGCCTCTTGTATAATGACAAGCGTAGCGGGGATATTTTTCTACGAGGAGTTAAGTCTTCTATGGTTCAATTGACAGAAAAGGCAGTCGGCAAGGTGCAGGAGATTCTTGATTCGCAGGAGCCCAAGCCGGCCGGACTGCGTATCGCTGTGGTTGGCGGGGGATGCTCAGGCTTCAGCTATTCGATGGCCTTCGAGAACCAGCCCAACATGCTGGATAAGACGTACAGTTTTGGCGGCTTGAAGGTTTTTGTGGATCAGGCCAGCCTGCTATATCTGGACGGAGCGGAAGTGGACTACGTCGAAACCTTGGAAGGTTCCGGGTTCAAATTCAGCAATCCGCAAGTGAAGTCCACCTGCGGCTGCGGTAGTTCGTTCAGCGTGTAAAGGAAGTGGGGCAGGCCCGCGGCCTGCGGCGGCCTCCCAGGCCGCCATCTTCTTTTCCGCTCACTCATCCTGCTGGGGGCGGTAGAAGCGCAGGCCGCAACTCCGGCAGCGGTAAGGCACCAGCCCGACGATCCGCACTACCTTGTCGACGAAGCCGTGCGGCATGGAACGCCGCACGTCCATCCAGCCGCATTCCGGACAGCGCGGACCTTTTGCCGGTTCACTGGCGGTCTCTTCTTCGGCGTTTTCTTCCATGACGCATCTCTAGCGTACCAAGCAGCACCAGCGGTCGAATACGGTCCTGGCAAGCACGGCCAGACTGCCCGTGTGGGCATCGGGATCGATGGGCATCAGCGCTTCGCGGAGATCTCCGCAAGCCGCGTCGTGCCCCAGCCAGCCGGCAATAATTTGCGGCGTGACTTCGAGATGGAACTGCAAGGCGTACACGTTTCCATGCACCCGGAACGCCTGGTTGCGGCAAACCTCCCCGTAGGCCAGGAGATCGGCATGGGCCGGCAGATCGAACGTTTCGCCGTGCCATTGAAAGACGGTTTGCGGAGCGCGCAAGCCGGAAAACAGCGGATCGGTTTGCGCGGCTTCGGCGAGATGCAGCCGGGACCATCCGATTTCTTTCTCCGCATTGCGGTACACGCGGGCCCCCAGCGCGCGGGCGATCAATTGCGCTCCCAGGCAGATGCCCAGCACCGGGATGCGGCGCTCGACGGCCTGCCGGATGGCAGCCATCTCATAACGCAGCCAGGGCAAATCGTCGTTGACGGACATCGGCCCTCCCATCAGGATCAGCCCGGCGGCGTCCGCAAGATCCGGCACATCGGCAGGGTTCAGCGGAAGGTTGGCCACGCGGCAGGCGATTTTGTGCCGGTCGAGCGCGCCCGCGATGGAGCCGATTCCCTCTGACGGGGCATGCTGAAAAACGAGCACCTGCATGCGCGTGGGATCAGTTCTTCATCTGGCCGGCGGCTTGCGCCATTTCAAAGTGGCTGAGGCTCTGCGCGTATCGCGACACGCCGTGGTACAGCGCTTCGGCCAGCCGCTGGCGGTGTTCGGGTTTGGCCAGCATGGCCTCTTCTTTCGCGTTGCTCAGAAAGCCAATCTCGGCCAGCACGGAAGGCATGGACGCGCCGATCAGCACCACGAACGGGGCCTTTTTGACGCCCCGGTTCTTGATGCCCGGATCGTAGTGCGCGGCGAAAGGAAACAGAGCGGCCTGTATGCGTCCGGCAAATTCCTTGGATTCCTCGGCCTTGTCCTGCATGGTGATCTTCTGGATCAGGTCGCGCAGCTCGAAAACCGATTTGTCGGATGAAGCGTTTTCGCGGCTGGCCACGGCTAACGCATCTTTCGCGGTGGTGAAATTCAAGTAATAGCTTTCAACGCCGCCGATGCGGGGATAAGGCGAGGAATTGGCGTGGATGGAGAGGAAAAGGTCGGCCTTTTTCTCGTTAGCGATGGCCGTGCGCCGCTCCAGAGGAATAAAAGTATCGTCGGACCGCGTAAAGATCACTTCGCTGCCCATGCGCGACTCGATGAGCTTCCCGAGGCGGAGGGCAACATCCAGCACCAGATCCTTCTCCAACAGTCCGGATGGACCGGAAGTGCCGTCGTCTTGCCCGCCGTGCCCCGGATCGAGTACGATGCGGCGGATCTTGAGCCCTAGCGCGCGGGTGAGCGAACCGGCGCCGTCGCTGGTCAGTTTGGCGGCGCGGCCGGCTTCGGGGGAGGGGCCGCTGGCCGACGCGCGCGGCTCGACAAGGGGTTGAGGGAGCGCTGCCGGCGTGAGAGCCGGGGGCACCGGCACAGCTTGCGTTACGACAGCCGGCGGGGCCGGAAGCGCAGCACCTTTGGAGCGCAGCTCGATCACCAGCCGGTCCGGATTAGAAAGCTGATTGGCGGTGTAATCCGCGTTGCTCTGCAAATCCAGAACGATGCGGGTCACTCCTTCCAAGGCCTCCGCAACCCGTATCTTCTTTACCAGCCTGTCAGCCAAAGTCTGGGCATAAAAATGGCGTCCATCGATGTGTGGGCGCGAGTGCAAAACGTCGAAGAATATGCGCTCGGGATTATGCGCCCGGTCCGCGTGAAATTCAAATTCGCCGTCTACCTCGATGACCACCCGCGTGGCTTCGCTCAACGACCAGCAGCGCACCGCCGTGACCTGCCGCAACTCCTCCGCGCGCGCCTGCCCAGGCAGGCCGGCCGCCAGCAGCGCTAGAAGCGGGATGAGCGTGCGTGTCATCGGGCGTTCACGGTGAAATATAGTGGATCTTGCCGTCCGCGTCCACCACTTCACGGATCGGGTTATACGCTGGAGCCGGAGGCGCTTCCGCCGGCTTTTCTTCGATTGATTGGACGGCGGGGGCCTCGGTTCCGCTTTCCTTCCGGGCGCCCGGGCGATCCAGCCGCCGGCGAACTCTGGCCACGTAGTCCTGCGTTTCGGCAAACGGGGGCACTCCCCCGTAGCGCGCCACCGCGCCCTCCCCGGCGTTGTAAGCGGCCAGGGCCAACGCTTCGTCGCCTTTGTAAAGCCCCAAGAGATATTTCAAATAACGTGCGCCGCCCTGGATGTTGTCGGCGGGATCGAAAACGTTAGATACGCCGAATCGCCGGGCGGTGGAGGGAATCAACTGCATCAAGCCCTGGGCTCCCTTGGGCGAAACCGCGTTCGGATCGTAGTTGCTTTCCGCTTGAATAACGGAGTGGACAAGGTTCGGAGAAAGCTGATTCTGCTGCGCGATGCGGTCGACGGTTTCTTTCAGGGGCGCGGAGGGGCCACGCGTTGCTCGTGGCTCAGTGCTCACCACCGTGCGCACCAGGCGCCCGCTGCGCGGGTCTGGCCGGACCACCGAAACCGCTCCGCCAGCTTGCACAGCCGCCGCTGCCACGCCGTACATGCAGCCGATTATAAAACATTTGCGCACGGTATTGTTTCAATCCTTTATAAATAATAATCCGTCCGGCGCCAGATCGCTGTTACTGTCAATGTTATCATTTCTTTTGTGAGCAGGGCCGGGTTCGTACTGGCGGGCGGGAAAAGCTCCCGCATGGGCAGGGACAAAGCGCTGCTGCCCTTTCGCGGAAGCGCCCTGGCGGGCCACGTGGCGGCCGTGGTGGCCGCTGCGGCCGGATCGGCCACCTTGATCGGAGATCCTGAAAAATACGGGCACCTGGGCTATCCCGTGCTGCCCGACCGCAGTCCGGGCGCCGGGCCGCTGGGCGGCATAGAATCCGCCCTGACGTATACCGCCGCCGACTGGAACCTGGTGCTGGCCTGCGACATGCCGGGCATCTCGGCTGGATTCCTGCGCGGCCTGCTGGATGCGGCCGAAAGCTCGGGGGCCGACGCGCTGGTGCCCGCGGGGCCCTCCGGACGCCCGGAACCGCTCAGCGCCGTATACCACCGGCGTTGCGCCGAGCCCTTCGGGCGGGCGCTCGACGCAGGCGTGCGCAAGGTGACCGGCGCGCTCGCCGGCCTCGACTGGCGCGTGTGGAGCGTGGACGATCCGGTCTGGTTCGAGAATCTCAATACCCCCGAGGAATGGGCCTGCTACCGCCATGACGCCCACTGATCAATATCCGCACTACATCGAATTCCGCCACGTGTATAAGACGTTCGACAAGCCCGTTTTAGTCGATTCCAACTTTCACGTGGATGCCGGGCAGACGGTGGCCATCATCGGCCGCAGCGGCGTGGGCAAGTCCGTGACGCTGTCGCATATCATGGGCTTCCTGAAGCCCGACACTGGACGGGTGATTGTAGGCCACGAGGACATCACCGATTATCCGGAGCCGGAGCTGCGCCGCATTCGCCGGAAAGTGACCATGGTGTTCCAGTCGGGCGCCCTGTTCGACTCTCTCACCGTGGGCGAAAATGTGCTGTTCTCGCTCGAGTTGCGGGAGGACTACAACGAGCGCAATAAAGAGGACGTGGTCAACGGGCTGCTCGGCATGGTGGACATTCTGGAAGCCAAGGACGCCTATCCGGCCGACCTGTCGATGGGCTATAAGCGCGCCGTGGCCATTGCGCGGGCGCTGGCGGCGCAGCCCCAATGCGTGCTCTACGACGAGCCCACTACCATGGTGGATCCGATTATGTCGGACCACCTGAGCGACCTGATGCTGCGCCTGAAGAAGCAGCTTGGGCTGACCTCGATCGTAGTGACGCACGATCTGGACCTGATGTACAAAGTGGCCGATCAGGTGGTGTTTCTGTTCGAGGGCAAGGTGATCTTCTTCGGCCCTCCGGCGGACCTGGCGAAGTCCGATCACCCGCACGTGCAGGAGTTTTTGGAGATGGACCGGGTGGCGTAGGCATGACTGCGGACCGGACGCTCTATAATGGATTCGTGGGGCGCGAATCCGAAGTATTCCGGGCCACCGTTGTTGCATACTACGGCCAGAAACCGTTGCAACTTTTGAACTTCGTCGTGCAATCGCAGCAGCGCATTGCGCGGGCGCTGTAGCGGGCAACGTCACTCACTTTTCGCCTGGAAGCGATTCTGCACAGATAGTGGGGCAGGCCCTCGGCCTGCGGCGGCCTCCCAGGCCGCCATCTTCTCTTCGCAAAGGCTCGATTTCGGAGCAGGAAGCGGGTCCAGGGGACCCGCGCAGGCCAGGGGCCTGCCCCACTATTTATGCAGACGTGACATTGGGCGTAGCGGGTGTGCCTCCGGGCGCCATTCGGCAGCCGCAAATATGCCGGAGCCGCAAGGCGGCTTAACGCGGTCGATCATCGGGCCGCGGCAGCACTTAGCGAGTCGTTGAACGTCTTGAAGAACGCATCGTAGCCTCCGTTTGCCTCGGCGAAGCGCAGGGGTTTCACCCGCTCCACACAGATCTCGGTAGCGTCGGGCGACGTCTTGAGAATGTTCATGGTTTCGGCGATGAAGTCTTTCAGCGGCATGGCGTTGGGATCGCCTGCCTGCCCCGGTCCCATCAGTTCCGTCTGCACGTAAGGCGGTATGAGTTCGAGCACTTGCACGGATGTGTCCCTGAGCTGGTAGCGCAGTGACTGCGTGTAAGAGTGAATGGCCGCCTTGGTCGCGCAGTAAGCAGGCGCCATCGCCAGCGGCAAAAACGCCAAGCCGGAGGAGACGGTCACGACCGCAGCCCGCGGCTGTGCCAGCAAAAGCGGAAGCAGCGCCGCTGTCAGCCGGACCGGGCCCAACAGATTCGTGGTCACAATGGCTTCCGCGCCGGCGAGTCCGCCGCTTTTCAGGTCTTCCGGCCGCATGATGCCCGCGTTGTGAATGACTGCGTTCAGGTGCGGGTAGTCCTTGGCCAATTGTGCCGCAAAGCTGCGAATCGCGTCCGCGTTGTCAATATCGAGCGCCACGGACTGCATGCCGGGGTTTGCGGCGATGGTCGCGTCCAGCACCTGCTTCCGGCGGCCGGCGACGATCACTTGGTTGCCGATGGCATGAAAAGCCTCCGCAAGACCGCGGCCGATGCCGGAACCCCCACCCGTGATCAGGATCGTGTTGCCACTCATTTGCATGTTGTTTCTCCCAGGCCGCCATCCCATTATTTCGGCGCAGGCCCGCGCACGACCTGGACAAAATCAGCCGGCCGAATCCACTTCTCGAAAGCCGCCCGCACATCGTCGGCGGAGAGCGCGAAATAGCGCTGCGCGGCGCGGATCGGTTCATCGAGCGGCAAGCCGATCAGGGCGCGGGCCACGAAGCCTTCCGCCACGGCGTCTTCGCTCGATTCGGCCAAAATGATCTGACGCAGCAGCAGCGCCTTGGCTTGCTGCAATTCGGCCGGGTTCACGTTTTCGGTGCGCATGGCCGCGAGCTCTTTCTCAACCAACAGCCGGGCCTTCGAAACGTTCTCCGCATCGCAGCCGTATGTCACCGCGTATGTGGCGCGGGTTTCCGTGGCGCGCAGTGCGTTATCCACGTTGTAAACATAGCCCGCCTTCTGCCGCAGATCGCGGTAAAGGCGGGTAGCATAGAATCCGCCGCCCAGAACGTGATCGCCGAGTTGCAACGCGTAGTAATCGGGATGAAAGCGATTGATACCGATCTCCTCGGCGAGCTCCACCGAATCCTGTACCGCGGTAGGGTCGGGCACGTTGACGGCGGAAGGCGGATTCGCCGGCACCGCCGGAAGCGTCACCGTGGGTTTCGGTCCGGCCGATTTCCAACCGCCGAACCATTTCTCGAATATGGGCTGAGCTTCTTCCGGCGTAATATCGCCAATTACCGTAATGGTGGTCATGTCGGGGCGAAACACTTGCGCGTAATAATCCCGGACGTCCGCAAGAGTTAAAGCGGAGACCGACGCAGGCGTGGCCTCGCGCAGCGCCGGATCGTTCTTGGGGAGCAGGGCCATCTCCAGAGCCCGCCGCGTCCGGTACCCCGGGCTGGCCAGCGTGCCTGCGACAAGCTGCACCGATTGATCGCGTACGACCTTAAACGCGTCGGGCGGCAGCGCGGGGTGCAGCTCATTATCCGCCAGCAATTCCACGCCCCGCGCTACATACTGTTTCAGTACCTTCAGATTGAAATTCGCGCCCCCGGATTCGGAAGCCGCGATGTCGTCCAGCGCTTCCTGGAACGCCAGCCGGTCGCGGGTCGTGGTTCCGTAGGAAAACAGTTCCGACAGCACGCTATCCGCGCCATCCTTGCCCGCGGCGGTCTGCAGATCCGGTTCATGTTTGACGGAGCCGGCCACCGTGACAGTTGGGCTGATCTTTTCGGTCTGTACGATCAGGCGCAGGCCGTTCGATAGAGTCAGATCCACCGGGTGAGTGACCGCTTGGGGCACCTTCAACGATTTCACCGCTGTTTCCGCCCAATCGGGCAGCGTAACGGGCTTGGTTGGAGCCGCGGTGGTCGTTTCGGCCCCACCGTAACCCTTCCCCGCGATCGCCTCGCCGGAGGCCGAAGGTTTCAGCGTCGCTATAATCGCACTCTGGACAGTCAGATAATTCTTCGCTGCACGATCCACGTCCGCCACCGTGACTTTCTTCATGGCCTCGACGATGTCCGAAGGGGAATCGCGGCCCTCGCCGGCCAGCGCCTGCGACCATGCGGATGCCAGGTCGGTTATGGAGTTCCGCTGAAACTCGGCAGTGGCGATCTCGCCTTTTCTGGCGGCCTCCACCAAGGCAGCGGGCACGCCCTTGGCGGCGTAGCCCGCCAGAATGGTCTTCATCTCCCCGGTAATCGGGCCGGGATCGGAGCCGGCGGGTATGGCCGCCAGCGCATAACCCACACTGGCTTTGGGATACGTTTCGGCCAGACCGAAGTCTGTCCCCAGAGCCTTGCCCTGTGGCACCAGACCGTAGAGGTCGGCGCGCTGGCTGGAGACCACATCGCTTAATATGCGGACCGCCGCAAAGTCGGCGCTATCGGTACCGGGCATTCGGAAAGCAAGGAAAACCAGTTCATAGGGGAGATTGCTATCGAGCGTGAAACTCTCGGTCTTGACCGGTTGCAGGTTGACCGCGGGGTGCGCCGGAAGAGTCTTACGGGGGATGCTGCCGTAAAGGTGCTTCACTCTCGCCAGCGCCGTTGCCGGGTCGACATCGCCGGCGATTACCAGAATCGCGTTGTTGGGCGCGTACCAATTCCGGTAAAACCCCCTGAGCATGGCGCCGGTGGTGGCATCGAACGATGGCTTGGTCCCCAGCGCGTCGTGCGCGTAGGGCGTGCCGGAGAACAGGTCCTCGTTGAGCCGCGTAATGAACTTGTAGGTTGGATTGGACAAATCGCGCGAAACTTCCTGCTCGATAGCGCCGCGCTCTTCGGCCCATTGCTCGTCGGAGTCCTCGACGTCCTGCATGCACGCGGAATCCACGCGCAGCGCGACCTCCATGTCCTGCGCCGGCACGGTAACGAAGTATTGCGTGATGTTCTGCTGGGTATCGGCGTTCTGGTTGCCGCCCAACTGCGCATAGATGGCGGCGATCTGGTCCGCGCTCAGTCCCGCACAACCGCGGAACGCCATGTGCTCCTGCGCGTGGGCCATGCCGGGAAAGCCGGCAGGCGTCTCGTCGCCTCCCGCGATGTAATTCTCCTCTACGGTGACGACCGGCGCCAGTGGATCGCGAACGATTACCACGCGCAGGCCGTTATCGAGCGTGGCGCGAAGTACGTTGTCGTCTTTCTCGGGCGCGGCGAGTCCGGCCATCGGGGCCAAGATAAATAGCAGCAGTATGCGGCGCAAGCAACTCTCCCAGTCCGATTATCCCGCACCGTAGGGCGGGCAATTCTGCCCAATGCCACTTAGTTTTCGCAAAGATGGGATTCTGCATAAATAGTGGGGCAGGCCCTCGGCCTGCGGCGGCCTCCCAGGCCGCCATTTTTTCTTCTGCACAGCTCAATTTCCGGGCGACAAGCGGGTCCGGGGGACCCGCGCAGGCCAAGGGCCTGCCCCACTATTTATGCAGAGGCATCGACGACCCTAAAGTAACCGCCTGACAGGCGGCTGTGGCCATGATTGGCCGCCCTACGCTGCAAGCAGCCGGTTTATCGCGGCAGTGGTTTATCCAGCAAATCCCAGTTGTACGCGGCGGCGACCCGCGCTTCGATTTCGCCGATCAGCGGGCCGCCATTGTCCCCATTCGTGAGTATTGCCACGCCATAGACCTTCCGGACGTGCCCCAGAATGTCGCCCCGGAATCCCCAGTTTGAGCCGCCATGGCTGAAATACCAACCTTCGCCGCGCTTTTCGATGGACAGCCCGACTGCGAACGGTCCCACGCCGACCGGGCCGACCATTGCCGAGGCGGCGGCTTGCGTCAGCACCGCGCCTTTTGGCCCGCGCACGGCTTTCTGCACCTCAATGATGAACCGAGCCAGATCGCCAGGTGTGGTCCAAAGGCCCGCCGCGGCCTGCTCCGGATAAACGTGCCACGGAGCGCCCATCGACTTTCCCTCCCCGTCATGCGCCCTGGCGGCGCGGCTGGCGAGCGCGGCGGGCAACGGCTGCGCATACGAGCTGTCGCTCATCCCCAACGGATCGAGCACCGTCGCTCGCATGAATTCGGCGAACGGCCTTCCCACCAGGTCCATGAGCGCAAGCTGCATCACGGTGACACCCCCGCCCGAGTATTTGTACGCTTGAAACGGCGGCCGCGCGAAGAGCACCGGCCCGACGTTGGAGGGCGGCTTACCGTCGAGGATCTGAACCAGGCTGGGCCTCGGCGCGGACGGATCGTATCCCGGAAATCCAAACCCATCGTCGGCGCCCGAGGTGTGGCTCATCAACGAGCGCGGCGTCACAGCGTGGCCCGGCACGTGCCACGACTTCAGGATGCTGTTGATATCGTCGTCGAGCGAAAGGCGGTGCTCGTCCACCAGCCGCATGGCAGCCATGGCGGCGACCGGCTTACTGATGGAGGCCGCCTGGAACAGAGTAGTCGTCTCTGCCGGGCGGCCCGATTCCACATCGGCGATTCCATACGCCTTCACCCAGTGAATCTTGAAGTCGCGGACCACGGCGATGCTGAGACCGGGCACGTGGAAGCGCTGCATGAGTTCGGGCAGTGTGAGGCCGGCAAGTGGCCCCTGGCGATTCGGCGGCTGGGCGGCTTCGATCCGGGCGATCGTCGGCGCGGCGTCGTCCTGGGCATGCAGCGCGGCCGCGCCCAGACAGGCGGCGAGCAGCGGCAATAGCTTTCCGGCTCGTTTCTTTCTCATTCGGGGTAGCTCCTCAAACACGCAGGCCGAATCGACTGAATATTTCGCGCCGCCCCAGACTGGTCACCTCCAAGGCCCGGCTGTCGAGATCCTGGAGCACCCATTTCCTTTTCCGCGCGACGTCTAGAAGCGCCGCCCCCAACGCGCCACCGACATGCGGCCGGCGCTCGCTCCAATCCAGGCAAGCGTATGCGAACCGGCGGCGCAGCGTGCGGGCGGCATCCAGGTCGATGCCCAGCGCTGCAAACGCCTTCGTGCCATCCGGGGTGAGGTCCAAATCATTGCCAGTGCCCGCCGAACCCGCCGACAGCCAGCCGAGTGCCTGGAACCGATCGTGGAGCGCGACGCTCAGCGTTCCGGCCATGTGATCGTAGCAAGTGCGCGCGGCGCGCAGCCGGCTGGGCGTGTTTGGCACGAACTGCCGGTGGGAGCTTCCCGCGAGGACGCTCAGCCCTTCCAGCGCTCTGGCCACATGGGGCCCTTCCAGGCTGTAATACCGATGCTTTCCCTGGACGAAGACTTTCACCAGGTGCTCGGTCCTGAGCCGATTCAGGTGGACGCTGGTGGTTGACGGACTGACTTCGGCCAACATGGCCAGCTCGGTGCTGGTGCGTGCGTGGCCGTCCACCAGGGAGAAAAGCATGCGAGCGCGGGCCGGCTCGCCGATGGCCGCCGCAATTCTGGAGACCGCTACGTCAACTTGCTCTTCGACATGCATGTTTTGATTGTAGACGAAGTGTCCGTGTTTGCAAGCCGGCCTTGCTACTTTGCACCGTGGGGCGGGCAATCTTGCCCGCAGCCGGCTTTCAGCCGGCTCTGGCCGCCTAAAAGGCGGCTGCGGCCATGATTGGCCGCCCCACGGTGAACGGGGAATCGCGTATTTGTCCAAAAGTAAGTGGCATTGGGCTCCCAGCCTGCGGCGGCCTCCCAGGCCGCCCGGGTGGGCTGCGGAGATCCGCCTCCGCTGCGCCGATTTCGCACTCATGGCTAGCAATACTCCGCACCAGTGTGCAAGGAAAGCGCCCGATTGGCATCGCCGGGATTTGGCCAGGATTTTGCGAAATATAGGGTGGAAGCCGCCGGTCCGCGCGACGAGTGCACATACAGGCGGCCTTCGATTTCGCCGTCAGCGAGTTATAAAGAATGCGGCAGCCGGAATGTGGGTAGTGGGTCGGTTTGTGTTTGGAGGGCGGGCAATTCTGCCCTGGGGTCCCCTCTGGGGACGGCTTTCAGCCGGCTCTGGCCGCCTTAAAAGGGGGCTGCGGCCAAGATTGGCCGCCCTCCAATTCCAAACTGACCCACTACCGGAATGTGGCAGTTACTGCGAGATCACCATTTGGGAATCGGCCGTTAGTTTGATGGTAGCGAGACGGAGAAACGGGATCTGCGAAGAATATGGGAATTGCACGATAACCTGTACGGGGCAACTGGGGGAGTTAAGGGGGGCGTGGCCGCTGTTGGGCGATAAGGCGGGGCAGGCCGTTCCAGTGGCCGGCCAGGTCGTGGTCACGGTAATGAGGTGCCCGGCGATTCCCGGCAGGTGAAGACCCTGCACGTACGTCTGAATATCGGTGTTTTTAGCACCGCCGTTGTAGGACGTGCCGCCGGGGTAGCAAAATGCGGCCGCGGCGCTGGATGAGGTCACACCGTTGGAGGTTAAGTTTGTATAGCAGCTACTGCCACGGACTACGGCCCAACGGGCTCCGGCGCGTGCCGCATAGGTTACGAATTCGTAAGCATAGACGGCTCGGCAAAAGTCGATGATGCCGAACAGGAGCGCCAGGAAAGCAATAGAGGCAAGGGCAAACTCGAGCGCTGCGCTTCCCCGTTTCCGTGCGCGGCTCGTTTCGGCTTGAAAGGCATCTGCTCGCATCGTACCGCTCTCCGCGCGCACTAATACTGCCCCGTCGGCATCATGGCCTGTCCCTTAATGGTGAAGGTTTTGTTGAACGGGGGAAAAGGGATCCATGGGCTGTATGTCGCCTGCGTGTTTACTTGAAGAAGAACAAT
>Ga0302325_10015751_pt1 | contig 16059 bp, 13 predicted proteins | sample Palsa_T0_2_FD_201948 | JGI IMG/M metagenome (GOLD analysis project Ga0302325, IMG submission 201948) | Peat permafrost microbial communities from Stordalen Mire near Abisko, Sweden - Palsa_T0_2 | ecosystem: Environmental > Terrestrial > Soil > Palsa > Peat permafrost | place: Sweden: Abisko... | reverse complement strand
ATCGAGTCAAACCTCTTCGCCAACAACGGGACCGCGACGCCCAACTACACCGGCTCGGTCTCCGTAATCGGAGACAGCTTCACGCAAACCGCCACGGTGCAGAACAACCTCTTCGACGAGCCGGCCGGCGGCCTTCTCGCCACTAATGGCGCGACCGGGTCGGGAATCACCGATTCGCAAAACCTGAACGTGAGCAGCGAGACCAACGCCGCGGAGTCTTTCTCAGCCACTCAGGGCTCAGGGAACTGGTCCTATGAGTACAGCACGACGAGCGGTGCGACCTGGTCGCCGCTCACGTGGGACGCTACCCTGAACCAGTGGGACACCGGGTCGGCCGCGCCGGCGGTCTCGCAGTTCGACGAGCTGCCCGCCGCCTGCTCCGGTTGCCTCGTATCCCGCACCTGGACAGCTCCGGCCAGCGGGCTTGTCTCGATCCGGGCGGATGCCCTCGCGCTGCAAAGCGGCGGGGCCGGCGTCACCGCGGGCGTGCAACTGAACCAGAACCCGCTGGTGGCGAATTCAACGGTGACGACATCGGCCGAGGACCCCATCTCGGCGGACACGATCAGTGTCGCGGCTGGTGACAAGGTTCGATTCGAAGTCGGCTCAAGCTCCGCCTCAAGCAACGCCGACGACTTGACGAGCCTCGTTCCTTCGATCGCCTTCACGCAGGCAAGCGCCCTGGGTGACACCTCATTCGAGGTGCCGCCTCTCTTCCATTCCACTTACACCTATGAGCCCACAGGCTCACCGTGGACCTTTGGAAATCAGGCAGGGATAACCTCCTCGGGAAGCGCGTTCGGCAACACGGCTCCCGTCGGTACGCAGGTTGCCTTCGTTCAGGGCGCGGTCGCTGGTTCCTGCATGTCACAACCCGTGACCGGCCTCACCATCGGAGACAGCTACTCGTTCACCGTGAGCGCGGCGCAGAGGTCCGGGACGGAGGGGGGCCAGACTGTTGCCGCCACCCTGGGAGGCGCCTCACTCGGAAGTATCACCCCGTCGTCGACGTCCTTCGCTGACGTGACAACCGGGGCCGCGACCGCAACGGCCACCACGGAGACGTTGGAATTCTGCGGAACCGTGCTGGGCGATCACACCGCGTTCATCGACAACGTTCGTCAAAACAATCCGATCATTGCCGGCCCCGGGTTTGAATCACCATTGCTGGCCACCTACTCGTATGGGCCGATCATCAGTGGATCGTCCTGGACATTCGGTGGCAACGCGGGCATCGAGCACAACGGCAGTGCGTTCGGCGCTGCGAACGCTCCGCAAGGTACTCAAGCGGCGTTCCTGCAAAACGCCGGAGGGTGCGTCCAGCGCGCGGTAAGCGGATGGCCGGCCGGCCCGCACAGCGTCACGATGCAGGTAGCCCAAAGGGGAGGCAGCCTCGGCGGTCAGACCCTGCACGTGTTCCTCGACTCGGTGTTGGTTGGCACCGTGACCCCATCATCCACGAGTTGGGCGTCATACACGTCGGGCGCCACAACGCTCACCGCCGGAACGCATCTGATAAGGATCTGCGGCACCGTTTCCGGTGACCATACGGCCTTCGTCGACGCGGTTCAGCCTAACTAACGGCAGGCGGCTGATCCGGATCGAGGCGACCTTGCCTGTGGCGGGAAAGGTCGCCTCGATTCTCGGAGAAGGGCCGGCTTCCCGGCGGGCGAAGCCACGCGTGCGTTCCGTATGAAAAAGATCTTTCTTATGGAACGGTCGCGGGTTCCTCTTGGCTGCGCTCATGGTCCGCCGCTGCGTTCTCCGCCAGCAGCGGGGATCGGGCCAGCATGACCACGCCCGCGACGATCACCCCGGCGAAGAACACCTCGCCCAGGATGTACCAGCCCTGCCTGACCTGCTCGTGGAAGGCAAGCACGCCCCACAGCACCGAGATGAGCGGGTCGGACAGGGTCAGGCCCGGCTGCGCCGCGATCAGCTGCCCGGCGTTCATCGCGGCCTGGGTGAGGAACATCCCAAGCGCTCCCGCCGCGACCATCGCGTAGACCGGCCAGTCGGTGAACAGGTGACCAAGGCCCTCGGCCAGGGTCCTGGTCATCGCCTTCATCAGCGCCGCCGTCAGCCCGAAGGTCGATCCGGCCGTGATGGCCAGGATCCCGCCGAACCACACCGGCTGGTGCAGCAGGGTCCAGATCTGCCGCAGGCTCAGGTCCTCGCTCTGCGGGACGCGCTTGTTCGCCTTGCGCTGCAGCACCGAGGAGACGGCGTTCGAACACGCCGCCAGCACCGCGAGGGCGTAGGTAAGCACGGTACTCCTCAAGCCGGACGGAGTGCTCCGCTACCCGCGTTGTGGCAGCTCATGCCTTTAGTCAGCTGAACAGGAGCACCGCGTAGGCCGCGAGCCAGTGCTCGACCATGTAGTCGTCGCCGGTCACGTAGCCCAGGGACGCCTCGGCGTGCACGTTCGCCGCCTGCACGCAGGCGGCCACGCGGGGATCGCCGCTGGGGAGGCTCTCGGCTAGCCGCCGCCAGCACCACGCCCGGCTGAGGTTGAGGCCGCGCAGGTGGGCGATGTAGCCGTCGGAGGAGTCGGTGACGACCGCGGGGGTGAACAGGGCGGCCGGCCGGCCGCCGGCGATGCCGGGGAGGAAACGGCCGAGCCAGTCGGGGTAGTCCTCGCGCGGCAGCAGCCGTTCAAGCAGCTCGGCCTCGCACAGCGCGGGCGACAGGAAGTCCTGGCCGGACGGCTCCCAGCCGCCCGGGTAGTCCTCGTCCGCGCCGAACCAGCGGCTGGCCGCCCCGCGCAGCGCCTGGCCGAGCTCGCCGTCGGGCTCCAGGTCGGCGTAGCCGAGCGCCCTCGATATCCCGAACGCGCTGTTGGTATGCACGCCCGTCCGCAACGGGTACGTTGCCCGCGGCAGCCAGCGCAGGAAGTTCCCCGTCAGGGTCTGCGCCAGCGGGCGGCAGCGGTCGGACCAGCGCCGCCCGTCCGGGTCGTCCCACGTTTCCAGCTCCGCGACGAGCGCGAGTCCCCAGCCCCACCCGTACGGGCGCTCGCTGGCCGCGTCGCGGATGAAGTCCGCCTCGGCCTGAAGGCCTTCAGGGGTCAGCCGCGCCTCGAGGACGTCCCTGATGTCGCCGGCCGGCACGTCGTCCGGTGCCTCCTTGAGCAGGCGGACGAGCAGCCAGAACATCTCGACGCAGGAATGCCAGTCCAGGCTCCCGTAGAAGACCGGGTTGCGGTCCCGGGGCCGGAACGGGAAGTCGCCGGGCTTGTTCATCAGGTGGATGACGTGCGCGGGGAACTCGCGGCCGATGTTGTCGATGGCGACGCTCGCGTACCCGGCCAGCTCGGGCCGCAGCCGGTCAAGCCAGCCTGCCGCAAGACTGCTCATCGTGACCTCCGTGCACTCGCAGCCGATGATCTACCCGTTCCTGTGTACCCGCGGGCCGGGCCGGTCGCGGGACCGGCCCCGCGCATACCATTACCCGCATGGCCCGTTCTACCCCTGGCAGCGCCGCGGCTGACCGCCTGGCCCGGCTGCCTTCCGCCATCGAGGCGCGCGGCGTCCGGCACAACAACCTGCGCGACCTCGATGTGGACATCCCGTTGTGGTGCGTCGTGGCCATCGCCGGGGTGTCCGGCTCGGGCAAGAGCTCGCTCGCCACCGGGACCCTCTACGCCGAGGGCATGCAGCGTTTCCTCGAGGCCCTGTCCACCTACAGCCGCCGGCGGCTGAGCCAGGCGCAGCGGCCGGACGCCGACCGCATCGATCACCTGCCCGCCGCGCTGGCGCTGCGCCAGCGGCCGCCGATCCCCGGGGCGAGGAGATGACCTGCCCGGTCTGCGGGGTGCGGTTCACCCATCCGGGGGCCGAGTCGTTCGCGTTCAACTCCTACGGCGCCTGCCCGGCCTGCCACGGCACCAGGCTGCGGCCGGAGGCGCTGCGCAGCACCCTCGACGGGCGCAACCTGGCGCAGATCAGCTGTACGTGCTCGACGAGCCGTCGGTCGGCCTGCACCCGAGCAACATCGAGGGGCTGCGCGACACGATCAAGATGCTCGCCGCGAACGGCAACTCGGTGGTGATGGTCGAGCACGAGATCGAGATCATCAACGCCGCCGACTGGGTGATCGAGCTCGGCCCGGGCGCGGGCACCGGCGGCGGCACCGTTGTCGCGCAGGGCACCCCGGCCGACATCCGCGCCAGCGAGGACTCGATCATCGGCCCGTTCCTGGCCGGCCAGCCGGCCGTCAGCCGGGAGCGCCGGCCGGTCGACGGCGACGCGGTCACGGTCGAGGTGGCCGACCTCTACAACCTGCGCGACGTCCGCGTTTCCTTCCCCGAGCGGGCGATGACCGCGGTGGCCGGGCCGTCCGGCGCGGGCAAGACCGCCCTGGTGCTTGAGAGCCTGGTACCCGCGCTGCGCGCCAGCCTGGCGGGCGAGAAGATACCGAAGCACGTCCGGCGGCTGGACGCGGCCGGGATCCGCGGCCTGGCCGAGATCGACGCGACGCCGATCGGCCAGAACTCCCGGTCGACGCCGGCCACGTACTCGGGCGCGTTCGACGCCATCCGGCAGGCGTTCGCGGACACCCCGCTGGCCCGCCGCCGCCGCTGGAAGCCCGGGCACTTCTCCTTCAACACCAAGGCCGGCCAGTGCCCCGAGTGCGAGGGGCTTGGCCACGTCGACCTCGACGTCCAGTACCTGCCGGATATCCGCGAGGTCTGCCCGCTCTGCCACGGCAGCCGCTACCGGGAGGGCGGCGAGTCCCAGCGCCTGCGGATCGCCTCCCGGCTGCGCAGCAGCCAGCGCGGCATCCTCTACGTCTTCGACGAACCGTCGACCGGCCTGCACCCGGTCGACATCGCCGTGCTGGTCTCCGTGTTCGACCGGCTGCTCGACGGCGGCGCCACCGTCGTCGTCATCGACCACGACCTTGACCTGCTGGCAGCGGCCGACCACCTCATCGACCTGGGCCCAGTCGGCGGCCCGGCCGGCGGCCGCGTGGTGGCCGAGGGCACGCCAGCGGATGTGGCCGCGGATCCCCGCAGCGTCACCGGCCCGTACCTAGCCCATCACCTAACCCGCGCCTCCCGCCACTAGTATTACTCTGGCTAATTTCGGTTAGCGAGTAGTTACTGATTTTGAGTCCGCTACCGCCGCTGACCAATTCAAAGCCGTAGTCAACTCCGGTGAGGTACCAGGACGGTGAAACCTTACCCTGAGCTTCCGCGTACCTGATGAACGGATTCAGCCAGAGCCTGCTAACAGAGTCTCTATGATGTGCGGCGGTAAATGCCATGTAGTTCCACGTTGTCCCGGTGTGGTGGTTCCTCGACACGTGCCAGGTCCATAGCCATCGGATACCGTCGATAGTGACCGGATGATAACCTATGCAGTTGTCGTGACAGTCAAGCCAGATCATGACCTCTGCCCCGTTATTCTGCCCAACGGTCGGATCATCGGTCTTGTTAAACCAGATGTCGAATGCCGAGTTGAAGACCCCGGACACGGACAGAGAGTCAGTCGTGACAGACGCTACCGGCATACCGTCATCGTCGGCCTTGACCGGTAGCCAGGTACCGGCCGGCCTTACACCCCATTCGTTGCCCTGGCCGATGTTCGGGTAAGCACCGTATCCCTTGGCCACGTCACTAGAGCTGATAGTGAAGCCGCTACCGTGAGATGCGACATCGGAGAGACAGACAGTCGGGCTCGGTTGGTTCACGTTACCGAATACGTTGCTGTAGACGTTCTGCGGTGTGCCGTTTCTCTCGTATTGCAGTGTCCACGCATTGTTCGTGACGGTACCGCAAAACGAATCACGGGAGAACCCAATAGACGGCGTTTTCACTGCTGATGCTACCGGGGCGGTTATGATGGTGAGCGCGGCTAGCATCGCCATAACAGCCGGCATTAGCTTGATAATCTTCATTGCGAATTCCTCTAACGCTCGGATGAGCATCTCATCGGCGGAACGTTTCGGGTTATCCGCGTATTCCGATCGAAACTGGTACTTTATTTAACTTAGTAACGTTCTTCATAACCCGAATCCGGGTACAAGACTATAGGAGAGGCGACCACGGGAACCGGCGGCCCGCGAGGGCAGGCCCTGGAGGCCCACGGGTGCGACGATCACGTCAACGGGGGAGACTGAACCTTAACAGCGTCAGGCCCGTGTTCTACATCGGGCTTGGGGAAGAGTTCGACGCCGGGAAACTGCAGGCGTACCCGCCGGGCGCCGTCCTCGTTCTGCCCGGCGGCACCCCGCATTTCCACTGGGCCAAATCCGGTGAGTACGTCACCCAGGTGACGGCGATCGGGCCGATCAGCCTCGACTACGTGAACCCGGCCGACGACCCGCGGAACAAGTGAGCGCGCTTCGTCAGGCGGCCGCTTCGGCGGGCAGACCGAGCTTGAGGAGGCATAGCCCGGGCACCGGGCGCTGCCCGGGGGAAGCCTTGGCGGCCGACCCCGGGCAGCGCGGCTGGCGTCAGTCGACGTTCAGCGCGTTGGTGTCCTCGAAGAACTGGGTGTTCCCGCCGCTGACTTCGGTGCCGATGAACTTGATGGTGATGGTCTGGCCGATGTAGGGGGCCAGGTCGGCGGAGTACTCGACGTAGCTGTCGCCGTTGTTCGCGGCGGTCACCACCGTCGTTGACTTCTCCACCGTGCCGGAGGAGTTCAGGACCTCGAGCACCAGGTTGTTCTCCGCCTGCTCGGTTGTGCTGGTGACGGTCGAGCTGACCTCGACCCAGTAGGTCAGCGTCGCGCTCACGCAGGTGGCGGGGATCGCGACCGTCTGCGCGAGCGTGTCCACGTGGGCCTTGCTGTAGCCGTCGATCCAGGCCAGGTAGCTGCCGGCCTGCGCCGGGTGCGCGCTGGTGCTGCTGGCGAGGACCCCGGAGGAGGCCGTCCACGGCGAGATGGAACCGGTTTCGAAGCCTCCGTTGACGAGCAGCTGCTGCGCGCCGCAGCCGGCCGCGGCGGCGCTGATCGTGAACGTGAACGACGCCGACCCCGAGGCGCCCGTCGTGTCGGTCGCGGTGACCGTCACGGCACTGCTGCCCGCGGCGGTCGGCGTGCCGGAGATCAGGCCGGTCGTGGAGCCGATGGACAAGCCCGCCGGCAGGCCGGTGGCGCCGTAGGTCAGCGTCTGCCCCGACGCGGAGTCGGACGCCGCTATCTGCAGGCTCACCGCGGTGCCGACAGCACCTGACTCGCTGCCGGGGTTGGTGACCGTCACCGTGTTGGCGGCCCCGGAGCCGACCGTCCAGGTGAAGGTCGCCGAGCCGGACGGGCCGGTAGTGTCCGTGCCGGTCAGGGTCACCTTGTAGGCGCCCGCGGTGCTGGCGGTGCCGGAGATCACGCCGGTCGACGAGTTGATCGACAGGCCCGTCGGCAGCCCGCTGGCGGCGTAGGACAGGGTCCCGGTGCAGGTGTCATCCGCCTGGACCTGGTAGTCGACGGTGCTGCCGACGGCGCTGGTCAGGGATCCGGGTCCGATGATGGACACCTTGCCGGTTGAGGAACCGCTGAAGTCCCCGTCGAACGTGGTCTCCAGGCCGTCCACCACGCCGGCGTCGGAGACGATCAGCCCGAGCTCGCGGTTGTCGTTGAGCGAGTTGCTGGTCAGGTTCTCCGAGCCGACGAAGGCCTTCTGCGCGGACGTGCCGTAGTCCGCGATGATCGTCTTCGCGTGGACGTAGAACCCGGTCGTGGAGGAGTAACCGGTCACCTGGGCGCCGGCCGCCTCGATGTCGCTGACCTCCGACGAGTAGTCCGACGGGTCTTCCAGGACCATGCGGACGGTCACGCCGCGGTCCCCGGCCGCGACCAGCGCGCTCACGACGTTGGTGTCGCTGAACTCCTCCGCCTCGATGTCGAGGCTCTTGGTCGCGCCGTTGATCAGGGCGAGGAGCTGGGTCTGGGAGTCGGTGGGCGACCAGACCAGGTCGTCGCCGTCCGACGGGGTGATGGAGGTGTGCGCGTAGTCGGCGTTGAAAACGGCCACGATCGCCGCCACGTCGTTGGCGTCGGTGTCGAACACCCCGTAGTCACGGGACGTGGCGTAGTAGGTCGTGTCGAAGTTGCCGGTGCTGATGTAGGACTCGTCGTCGTTGACGGTGATCGTCTTCTGGTGGGTGTAGGTGAACGTGGTGGAGGACCAGACCACGCCCACCCCGCCGGCCGTCAGCGCGTTGTAGGCGGCCGTGTTGTAGGACTTCTCCGCCTGGTCCAGGATCACGCGGACGTCCACTCCGGCTTTCTCCCTGGCCACGAGGTCGTTGACCAGGGTCGTGTCGTTCAGCTCGTAGATGGTCACGTTGACCGAGCTGGTGGCCGAGTTGACGAAGTTGTAGATGGCGTTCTCGCCCTGATCGGGCAAGATCACGAGCGAGAAGTCGCTGGCCGCGCGGGCCGGGACGACGCCCGCGGCGAGGCAGCCCGCGATCGCGAGGATGACGGCGGCGAGGGCAGCGAGGGCGTGCGGAAACCTGCGCAGGCCGAATCTGGGCACACGTACCTCCGGGGGACGGCCAGTGACTGACCATGGGGCTGGGAGTGCTCTCTTCGTCACTGACGGTACGATTTACCGCGTCCCGCGCCTAGCCACATCAGGGTAAAACATGGCTAAACAATAGAGATTTCTCAGAAGTTGCCTTCCGTGGGAAAACGCGGGGGGCTGCGGACCCGAACCAGCTACTGCCCGGGGGCGGCCAGCGTGGGCCGGCTGACCTCGGTCCACGGTCGGGCCGACTGCCGGGCGACGTCGATGAGCCTTTCCAGCCGCGGCAGCGCGACCGCGGTGAGGAACTCAAGGCGCTCCCGGCCGGTGAGGCTGACGACCTCGCGCCAGACCGAGCGGCCGGCGATGAAACCGGAGGCCCCGCCCTCCTGCGTCGCGATCGCGATGATGTCGGTGAACTGATCGAACGGGACGCCGGCCGACAGCACCGCCCACGGCCGGTCGAGGACCTCGGCCAGCCGCCGGCAGCCTTCCGGCGAGCCGGGGTACTCGAGCTTGAGCAGGTCGATGTCCAGGTCGTTGAGGGCCCGGGCCGCCTCGATGATCGCATCTTCGCGGGCCCGGCCGCGCAGGTCCTCGCCCGGTCGCTCGTACACGAGGTTCTCGATGACCACGGGGACGCCCGCGGCGCGGCAGTCGCGGATGATCTCCTCGCAGACGGCCAGCGCTTCGCCGACCAGATCCGGCTCTCCCCGGCCCGGGGCGGGCCGGTCGGCGCGGAGCTGGATGAAGAACTTGTAGGCGTCGCCGCCCTGGTCGAGTAGCCACTGGGCGTTCAGCTCGGGGTCGCGGTGGGTGCGCGGCTCGCCCTGGAAACTGCGCCGCTCGGACGGCTCGGCCGCGATGAGCAGACCGCAGTTCGCGGCCAGCGCGTTCGCCTGCGCGATGGCGGGGACGCCGTAGGTCGGGTCGGACAGCAGCCCGGTCGCCGCCGGGGTCAGGACGCGGGCGACGTCGGCCTTGGCCGTCCGCAGGTCATCGTCGCTCGCCTCCAGCCCCACCGCCGTGAACATGCGGCGCAGGGTGTTGCGCTGGTCCATGGCGATGATGGAGAAGACGTGGCCGTCGGTCGCGATGTCGTCGAGCGTTCCCGTGCGGGCCTTCGCTGGGTGTGTCATTTCATTCCTTCTGAGATGGTGTCCTGCGCGGACACGGTGTCCCGCGCGGACACGGTGTCCCGCGCGACGTCTGATCGGCCGTCGGCGGCCGACGATGCCCGGATGAAGTCGGCCAGCGGCAGGCCGCCGCCGTCGACGGCGAACGCGGCCAGCAGGGCGGCCCCGGTGACGCCCGGCTGCACCACCGGCGAGAAGCTGATCGCCCCGATGGCGTTCGCCTTGGCCGCGCGCACGCTGGCCATCTGCGTCCACCCGCCGGCCGCCACAGCCCGCCGGTGCGGGCCCACGACCTTCTCGATCTCTTCGAGCAGGAGCCTGGCCTGGTCCGCGGTGTAGCGCACGGCGGCGGTCCAGATCGCGGCCGGGGTGGTGCCGTCCTGGATGCGCAGGACGACGTCGTCTTGGGTGCGCCCGTCACCGGTGACCGACAGCCCGGCCGGCAGGTCGGTCACGCTGAGGCTGGCGCGGTCGAGGAACGCGCGGGCGTCGCCGGACTCCGCCCCGAGCGCGGCCAGCACCCGCCGCAGCAGCAGTCCGCCGCTGACCCCGGCCAGCAGCAGGCTCGTGTCCGGCAGCACGTGCCGCCCGATCGACCAGCCCGCGCTCACGGCCGCCTGGCGCTGGGGCTCCGCCAGCGTCCCGGGCAGGCAGCGAGCCAGCACATCGGCGGTGCCGGACGAGTTGAACAACTCATCCTTGTCGACCACGCCGGCGCCGATCGCCGCCACCGGATGGTCGTGCCCGGCCACCGTCAGCACGGCCCCGGCGGCGGCGGCGACCCCGTCGTGCCGCAGGTAGCCGGCCGGGACGCCGGCCGGCCGTTCGTCGGGCAGAATCCGGGCTGACAGCCCCGCCATCGCGGCGGCGGCGGGCCACAACTCGCCCGTCCCCTGATCGATGAGACCGGTCCTGGAAGCCAGCGACGGCTCGCGAACGAGGTCGCCGCCGAGGCCGAAGACGATCCACTCGGGCACGCTCAGCCACGTCGACGCGGGGCCCGCCAGGCAGCCGCCGCCTCGGAGCCACAGCAGCTTGGCCAGGCTGGCCTGGCTCGACCAGGGCAAGCCGGTGGTGCGCTCGAACGCGGCCGCGAACTCGGGGGCCTGCTGGCCCGCCTGCTCGATCTCGCGCCCGCCGCGGTGATCGAACCAGGCGATCACCGGGGCCGACGGGCGCCCCGCCCCGCTCAGCAGCACGCCGCTCTCGGCCATCCCGGCCACGCCGATCGCGCGTACCCGGACCGGGCCCCACGCCGACTCGGCCGCGCGAACCGCTCGCCCGATCAGCTCGACCGCCAGGCCGAGCAGGCGGTAAGGATCGATCTCGGTCTGGCCGCAGCGGTCGGCCTGCCACGGCGTGGGCTGCTCCACGTAGGGGGCGCTGCGGTGCGACGCCGACCGGACCACCGCCTTGGCCGAGGTCGTGCCGATGTCCATGCCGATGACGACGTCCGCGCGCAGCGTCATGGGCGCAGCTCACCGGAGCCGCGCTCGATGATCGGCGCGGGCACCTGGATGCGCTCGACCGGCAGCGCGGGCTGCCGCAGCCGCGCCAGCAGCCGGGCGGCGGCGGTGCGGCCGATCTCATGACCGCGATGGTCCACCACGGTGACGGCCGGGCGCAGGGCATCGGCCATCGGGAAGTCGCCGAACGAGACGAGGGCGATGTCCGTGCGCCCGGCCGAGTGCAAGGCCGGCACCACGCCGAGCGACGCCCGGGTGGCGGCGCTGAGGATGGCGGTCGGCGGCCAGGTGCTGCTCACCATCGCGGACACCACTCGCGCGGCCGCCTGGCTGGTCGAGCCGTCGGTACTGACCAGGGAGTCGTCGGCCTCGACCCGGTAATGGGCGAGGGCATCGCGGTAGCCGCGCAGCCGGGCGGCCGACGTCGGGATGGCGGGCGTGTCGCCGATGTAGGCGATGCTCTGGTGGCCGTGGCGGATGAGATGAGCCGTGGCGTCGAACGCGGCCCGGTGATCGTCGATCTCGACCAGGTCCGCCGACAGCCCCGGCGCGGGCCGGTCGACCAGCACGACGGGCACCCGCCCGGGGTCGAGCCAGGAGTGGTCACCGCCGGTCGGGCTGAGCAGCAGCCCGGCGATCCGCCGCTGCAGCATGCGCTCGATGACGTCGCGTTCGGTCTCCTGATCACGGCGGGTGCTGGTCACCAGCACCGACCGGCCGTGACGGGACATCTCCAGCTCGACCGCGTCGATGACCTCGGCGAAGAACGGATCGGAGATCGACTCCACCACGAACCCGATCGCGGTGTCCGTTCCCGCGCGCAGCGACCGGGCCATCTCGTCCGGCTGGAAGCGCAGCTCGAGCATCGTCTCCTGGACCCGCTGGCGGGTTTCCGCCGCGACCCGCGGATCGTCGTTCAGCACGCGCGACGCGGTCCGCAAGCTCACCCCGGCCGCGTTAGCGACGTCAAGCAGCCGGGCGGTCCCGCTCACCGGGCGCCCCTCATGCATCGAGAGGAACGGGAGCGTGTTTCACCGAGTGTCCGAATCATTGCCGTCTCCATCCGTGCCATCGATGGCAACCCCAGGCGCCGCGCTTCACCACCAGGCGCCGCGCTTCCGTGCCATCGATGGCAACAACTCGATTCTGCCCTACCGTGCCATCGATGGCAAGACCCAGCGAGGAAGCTTTGCCATCGATGGCAAGACTTGGCGAAGACGTCCCACCCAGGCCCAGTTCTCGTTAGCGCTGGGACTTATCCCGCTGTGAGCGGGATAAGTCCCAGCGCTAACCGTAAACTCCTGATAACAGCAAGAAGCGCTGGTCGAGCACGGAGTTGGCCAGCGTCTAACAGCATCAGGCAAGCCGCGTAACCCGCCTGGGCGGGCGAGGTGGGCGAGGACCGAGCTGACCTGCGCGGCGGTTGGCTGGGCGGCGTCGAGGGCCAGGTGGGGGATGGCCGGCGGCTCGAGGTCGAGGCCGGTCAGGTAGGACGCGGGGTCGCGCAGCTTGCCCTCGTCACGGGCGAGGCCGCGTTCCGACAGGCGGCGGATCAGCTCGCCCGGCTCCAGGTACAGCCACACCATCGTGGCCGGGGCCGGGATGCGTTTCGTGATAGTGGTCCAGGCGGAGACACGGGACCGTTCGAGAGTGAAGGGTGCGACCAGCACGACCGGACGGCCCGCGGTCAGATTGGCGGCGGCCAGGGCGAGCAGGGTGTCGTAGCGCGCATCGCGGGTCAGGCCGGCCAGGGCCGGGTCGTCCAGGTCGTGCAGCCCGGTCAGTTCGGACACCACCCGGGTCAGCGGGGCGGTGGCGACGTCGAGGTCGAGCAGCGCGGCGTCCAGGCGCGGCGCCAGGGCCATCGCCAGCGTGCTCTTCCCCGTCGCCGGGGGGCCGCCGATCAGGACGGCGGCGAGTGCGCTCACGGGATCTGGCCGGAACCGGCGAAGCCGGGCTGCCCCACCGCCAGCGCGGTGGCCGCGGTCGGGCTGAGCGGGAGCGAGGGGAACAGCAGGGCCTGGTAGGAGTGGTAGACATCGGGCTTGCCCGGCCAGGTGGCGTGGGACGGAGTCAGGTCCGGGGTCAGCTCCTGCCACCAGCCGCCGCCGACGCGGTCGATGAAGTAGCGGTCGATCTCGCCCCACCAGCGGTTAGCGGCCACGGCGAAGCGTTCCTCACCGGTGCGGCGGTGCAGCGCGTCGGCCGCGAGCACGGCCTCGCACGCCACCCAGTGCAGGCGCTCGGTGACCACCGGCTGGTGGTTCTCGTCGACGGTGTAGATCAGTCCCGGGTGACCGTCCCGGTTCTCGGCGTCGGCCACCGCCGCGTCGAACAGCGCGGTCGCCGCCTCCGCCAGCCAGGGCGGGGGCGCGGTCTGCGCGGCCTCCAGGTCAAGCAGCAGCCGGGCCCATTCGAAGGAGTGGCCGGGCGTGGTGCCGTAGGGGCGGAACTGGTCGCTGGGGCGGTCGATGTTGTAGTTGAGCAGGGGCCGCCACTGCGCGTCGTAGTGCTCGGGGATCCGCCAGGCGTTGGCGCGGGCGTTGCGGTCGATCAGCCGGGCGGCGATCGAGGCGGCGCGCGCGTGCCAGACGGCGTCGCCGGTGACATCGCCCGCGGCCAGGTAGGCCTCCACCGAGTGCATGTTGCTGTTGGCGCCGCGGTACGGCTCGGACTCGGTGAAGTCGGCGTTCCAGGACTCGACCGCGCAGCCTTCGGCATCGGACCAGAAGTACCGCTCGATGGCGGACGCGGCGGCGGTGAGGGTGGCCTCGGCCCCGGCGATCCCGGCCGCGACCGCGCTGGACGCGGCCAGCAGGACGTGCGCGTGCGCGTAGTTCGCCTTGGTCGAGTCGATGACCTGCCCGGAGCGGTCGGTGGCGGAAAACCAGCCGCCGTGCGCGCTGTCGGCGTACCGACTGGCGAAGGCGGCGATACCGGACGCCGCCAGCGAGTCCGTCCCCGGCCCACCCTGCAGGTGCGCGAGCGCGAACACGTGGGTCATGCGCGCGTTGATGTACAGCGGACGCGGCTGCGTCTGGTCGACGGCGCCGTCGTCGCCCAGCCACCCGAACCCGCCGTCCGGCAACGCGGACCCGCGTCCGAAGGCGATCAGCCGGCTCGCCTCAACCTGGCGCCACGGCGCTGTTCCCGGCTCCGGCGCTGCTGCGGGCTCGCTCACGGTCTTTCCCTCCTGGTGATGGTCTAGTGGTGGCCTGGTCGTGGGCTCGTCAGGGTCGGTCACGGACGCGGACGAAGCTCGCCTGATCCCCGCGGGATCAGGCGAACCGGGAGAACGGTCCGGCGGCGCGGCTCGGCCAGCGGGTCCTCGATGCGCTGCAGGAGCCTCTCGACGGCGATATGCCCCAGCCGGGCCGGGTCCTGGTCCACCACCGTGACCGCCGGGGTGAGGGCCGCCGCCATCGGGAAGTCACCGAACCCGATCAGGGCCACGTCGGTCCGCTCGGCCTGCTTCAGGGCCTGGACCAGCGCCATCGTGCAGGGAATGTTGGAGGAGAACACGGCGGTGGGCGCGTTCGGCGCGTCCAGCCGCTTCACCAGCTCGGCCGCCGCCTCGTCGGCCGACTCGCCCGGCATGCAGATGAGCTCGGGGCTGGTGTCGAGCCCGTTGTCGGCGATGGCTGACCGGTAGCCCTTCAGCCGGCGCCGCGTCGTCGTCACCGGGGTGGTGACGCCGAGGAAGGCCACCCGCCGGTGACCGTGGCCGGCCAGGTGGGCGACCGCCTCGCGCGCGGCCCCCAGGTCGTCCTCGATCACGTACACGGCCGAGAGCCCCTTCGGCGCCCGGTCGACGAACACCATCGGCGTGCGCTCCTGCCACGGGGCCAGGTAGGACTGGTCCGCGCTCACGCAGGCCACGATCAGGCCGCTGATCTGCCGCCGCAGCAGCGCCTCGAGGGCGGTGCGCTCGCGTTCGGCGGCCAGGCTGCCGCGGCCCCCGTGGAACAGGCTGGTGATCACGACCGCCATGCCCCGCCCGACCAGGTCGAGCTCGATGCTGCCGGCCATCGCCGCGAAGAACGGGTCGGCGATGTCGGGGACGGCCAGCCCGACCGCGGCGTCGGCGCCGACCCGGAAGCTCCGGGCCAGCAGGTTGGGGACGTAATTGAGCTTCTGCATCGCCCACCGAACCCGCTCGCGGGTCTCCTCGGTGACGTGCGGATCATCGTTGAACACCCGGGATACGGTCTTCGCGCTCACTCCGGCGACGCGAGCGACGTCGCGCATGGTGGTCATCAAAGATCGCCTCCAGATTGGGCGTCCGCGTCGGCGACGGCGAGAGCCTGCCCAGCGGGGTCGAGCGGTGCTGCGCCGACTGCGATTGGTCCCCCGGTGCGGACACCGGGGGACCAATCGGTGCGGATACTACCAGCGACGTATCAGCAGGACGTCTTGTAGATCGCTGCCTGGCTGGCGGCCGAGCTCAGGTTGGCGGTGGTGATGATGGTGAACTTGGTGCCGATCTTCGGCGTGGTCGGCTTGCCCTGCAGCGCGGCGACCGCCTGGTCGACCGCGTCGGTCCCGATCACGTACGGCGACTGGGCGATGAGCGCCTGCACCGTGCCCTGCTGCAGCGCGGTGATCTCGTCGGGCTCGGCGTCGAATCCGACGACCTTCACCTTGCCGGACTTGCCGGCCTGGCGGATTCCGGTGGCGGCACCCTCCGCCGAGAACAGGTTGGTCGCGAAGATGGCGACGATGCCGGGATCCTTCTGCAGCTCCGCCAGCGTGACCTGCGCGGCCAGCGCCGCGGTGTCGTTGTCGTACTGCACGCCGACGTAGGAGAACTTCGGGTCGGCCTTGGCCGCGGCCGCGAAGCCCGACGTGCGCTCGTCGGTGGTGCTGATGCCGGGCTGCGTGTTGACCACGAACACCTGGCCGCCGCCGGGCACGAGCTGCTTGACCGCGGCGAAGGCATCCGCCCCGCCGGCCGTGTTGTTCGACGAGATCTGCGAAACGGC